>Ga0325414_1004997_pt1 | contig 13951 bp, 16 predicted proteins | sample PopdelMetagenome_8_FD_206183 | JGI IMG/M metagenome (GOLD analysis project Ga0325414, IMG submission 206183) | Populus deltoides microbial communities from Bellville, Georgia, United States - Leaf-PdKOR-R3 | ecosystem: Host-associated > Plants > Phyllosphere > Phylloplane/Leaf | place: USA...
TTTTACCTAACAATTAATATATTTTGTAATTTTGATCTCTGATTCAATTAGTTTAACAAGCCAGGTGCTTTCATGTTTGCTTGGTGTAGCCCAATTTTTGTTTTTCTTCTTTACAATTTTATAGTTCTTTTATTAATTTTTTTAAAAATAAATAGAAATGAAATTTTTCATTCATTTTTATCTTCCCTTTCCTTCAAAATTTCTCCGATCCTTAAATTTTGTTTTGGCCATGTTAAGCTGCTATTCCAGCTGAGTTCTTTAAAACAGAGGCAGGCACAAAAATAGTTCTCAAAGGCAGAAGTTTTCGACATGGCCCAAAAACCAAAGCAAAAAATTTGCTGACTCCGTTTAGCACAGGTAAGACAGCAATTTGTGATACAAAATAATAATAATAATAAAAAAAAAAACATGAACACAACGACTTACATACAAATTGTTTCCTCGTACAATGGCCTATAAAATGCTGCTGATGTCAGTCAGTTACACTCAAACAAAACCCAACAAATAACAATAATGAAGGAAGCCTCACTGAAGGGGACAAAAAAAGTATAAAGAAGTAATGAAAAAATGGAGACCTGTTGCAGGCCTCAGAAATGACGAGGCACCGTTGCCTCTTTCTATAATTTGCACATTATCACACTTCACATGTGACATGGCGGCTTCTTAACAAAACTCCCTTGTGTTTCTGTAACACAAGGGAAAAAAATGAATCGACTCAGGCATCAAACATGGTACCCTGATACTAACACAATATATATGTATTATACACATGGATGATGACGGATAGTGATACTATATGCACAGGTCTTGGCATGATGAGTTTATGCACAGTTCTTGGCACATCATTGTGCAGCAAATCCCCCTGACGCCCCACAAAGAACATCACTCAGAGCGTGGAAGTAAGAACCCGAAACCAGAGTTTTCACGAATTATTGAAGGAGGATCGATGTCAGCTATGTCTACTTGTTGCATTGACTTGGAGATGTCATCCACAGAAAATGGGATGCTGCATGACAATTAAACTGTAACTAAGGACAGAAGGATCGAAGGACATGTCTGTTTAAGTTCAAAAAACAAATATGTTGCTGTTGAATGTAAGAGAAATTAAAATTATACCTTGAATCATCGTCCAAAAGAAAAGAATTGCTAACAGCATTGTTCGAATCCTCTGTCATCATAACTCTCATACTAGATATAACCTGTACAGCTATAGTTTTAGCACACAAAAAGTGTGTATATCTCACAGGAGGGTACAACAAAAACAAGAATGAAAATATACCAGTTTAATTCATTTTCAATTGACAACACAAAAGCAAAGCATTCTTGCCAACTTTAGAGCAACTTACATCTGAAGACACGCTATGGGTGCCATATTTATCATCCCAGTACATGGTACTGATCCTGTACAGCTGCTGTATGCTCAGCACCTGAAAATGCAGACACCAAAAAATATTTTTGATTACTATAAAAAAAAAGATGCGAGAATAAGATCCAGTATAGAAAAAGAAAAGATCATAAAGAGAAGAGGCACTGACCGGGCAAAGCTCTTTTGTTATTTCATTCAAGGTCTTTTTGGGCTTTTGATGTATGACCTGATTAGTGATATTGAAGGATGATGGTCAGTAAACAAGGCAATACTCATTAATGAGAAAGATCTAAAAATCCAGTCTCTTACTAGGAATCCAACAGCCTGTCTTATATGCTTTAATTCATCCCAAGCTGAGCCTGCAAACTGTAAATAAAAAGATACTAGGTAAACAAATAACATAGCACTGCAAGGAATCCACAGCTGAAAAACATTATGACTGCTCACTTCCTCAGTTGCCTCATAGCACCACTGTTCTAATTCAGCCAAACCAGCTTTTACATATTCTCCATTACTGAATGAGCAACACTCGCGCCGTAAAAGAAGACTGCAGGTGCGCATAAAGCAAGGCATTACATAATTTTCATGGGAAGAGAGGGAGAGGGGGTGAGTTTTGAATGTATTTACCTGTTGAACAACTGAACATTGATGAAAGAGAATATTTGAGTGAACACTTTACGCACTAAGAAGGGAGGTACCTGAAAAACAGATTATCAATGTGAATGATACTTTTCCAAGAAAACAGTTCCATAGTTGTTATTACATCCTCTATAGAATTGTAACTCACATTGTTCGCTTTCATTGTCTTCAAGTAGCTATTTAAGCTTTTGACAATGCTTTGCCAATGAGCAATTAAAGCTTGCTGAGCAACAGCATTAGCTTGAGAGCGACCCTTCACTAAACTTGCCCTGGAAGTCCTTGGTGCCTGTACAATGTTTGAAATATATTTAACTTGCATAAGCACATTGTACCCAAAAAAAAATTTCATTAGCACACAAACACAGGTTGCCCGCTTTGGTCAGTCATCCACTCTTTCAGGATGTGGGCACTCCCTGTCTACATCCCAGGGCATGTGGAAAAAGCTTAATTTTTTTAAAAAGCTACCAAGAGTAGTAACTATTGAATCATGCTTACTGAAGTAGCTTAGAAACAACCTGAATGCATAACCCAAGCAGTGGGGAGATTTCTTTCTTCAGATTGTCTCGTATCATTCCATATATCTTCTCAAGGAAGGCTGTAAGTTGCTGCTTGAAAAGTAATGCTGGATACTTAGCCTCAACCTGTCGCAAGTCATCCAGTCTACTAAGCCCCCGACTGTTAAGAAATGAAAGTCCAGAACTCTGAGGAGATGCCCTTAGCCCCTGAATAACATGAACAATTAGAAAAAAGAAAAAAAAAATGACAAGAAGATGCAAGACACTTCTATAAAACACGAATTTACTTGAGACATTCTCCCAAAGAGAGAAGCAGATGATGTCCTCCGTCTTTGTGGTGTCAAGCTAGCAGCACCACTTGCTTTGAGTGTGTGTTGCAGCAGCAGCAGCAATGTGGATGAATTAGATAACCAGTAGGCTAAGACATCATTGTTATCAGGGACCTTCGATAAGATAAACAGGTAGCCAACATCAGTCCTATCTAGTCAGTTTACAACTAGTTTGAGGTGAAAGCAAAATCAGAAGGCAATATATTGTGATTTTGTATAAAAGAAAGTGCAATCTGATATTTGAACACCCAAAAGATGATACTTTACCTCAATGGAAGAAGCTATTGTCTGAATGATACGATCAAAAACAGTTGTCCTTTCAACTTCAAATGACCTCCAGTGAAGAAGACATTTGTATATGACACAGGCTGCAACTGGTTTCCCCCCAGAGAATCCCAAGTTCTGTGATACACATTTGATCAGCAGGTCCTGGTTCTCCTGAATCAAAAATGCAGATGGCAAGAAAAGAATTAGCAAGAGGTTAAGATCTTAGAGGTATCAAAGATTATGACCCTTGGTCCTCGATGGAACAAAAAAAATGCATTTTACCATCTCTCATTAATGTTGTTTACTACATCATTACTGGATTAAGAAATCAATAAAATGAGTGCTTTACTTGCCAAAAGCCACTTACCTGCTGCTTTTCATTGAGACATTTCTGTGGTTTTTCCTCAGATTCTGGTTCACGAGCATTTGATGCAGCATGAATTATGTCCTGAGATATGGAGTCCACAGAGAAAGAATTTAGAAACAAAACCTTAATCTGAATACATTATAGTAGCTGATCTATCAAAAAAAAAAAAAAAAATTCCCCTCACCGATGCCACCTTCACCTCTCCATTTGCAACATTCCCATTCACAGGAGTCCTCTGCAATTTAATAAATAACATGAAATTCTAGAACCCTTTAGATCACAATGTTATGACAAAGAACAGATGAAAATTCCATTTCCACCTGGATAATCATTGATTTTGGGCGTGCAGACAAAGATTTCCCTGTTGGTGACATAGTCAGTGCCTGTTGACGAAGCACTTGATTCTCTGACTCGGAGTTGGAAAGTTTCTCCTCCAGCCTGCAATATAAATGAACCTTTAATGTATAAAGCAAAAAAAAAAAAAATCTAGAGAGAGGGAGAGGAGGGGGGAACATGTGTGCATGCAAAGCGCAGACACAGGTAAAATCAAATGGTGACTATAAGCTATGAGAAAAGTACCCACTTGCAAACACAAGTATCGCATTACAAGGGTAAAGTTATGAAGGCTGATGTCAAGTAGGCAGACAAGAAAAGGGAAGGATTGCATTAATTTAATCAGGGATAAGCTGATCATCAATGGCATACATACAATTCTATCATATGGCATAAGTACTAATATCCAACCAGTTCCACTCCATGATGCATTCACAAACCTCTGGACTGATTCCTGAAGCTGATCCATTTTTTTCGCTGCATCTTCTAGTTTCTTAGCCAATTCTGAGTTTCTAGCCTCACCATCTGCATGAGCTTTCCTTGCCTCTTCTGCTGCCTGTCTTTCTGAGAGCAGCAAAGCCTGAACGGTTGCAGAAATTTATTCAGGTCCCAATAGCATCCACAAAAGCAATGTTCTAGCTATCATTAATGTTTTAAAAATTGTTTTATCATAAAAAGTTAAAATATCCACACAACAGGTTCATCTGTCAAATTTCGAACACAGTCAAACCCATGTGCTTTGTTAAATTCAGTGAACACATACAAATTTTATCAGAAAAGTGGGTAACAGGGATGGATAGGTCTAAAGTCTCACTATTTCAAAATGTTATAAATATAAAAAGGAAGGTGTTTGAGAAAAATTAGGTAGTCCTATTAGCATGTGCCAGCCTGCAGTTTCTTGCAGGTCAAGGTTGATCTACATAACAGTGAAGAGCTGATGACACATGCAAACATACTGCATAGGAAGATGCACAAACTCCAAAAAAATCCACAAAAAGATCCCAGGAAACATTTACATGCAGGAGTATTTCAAGCAACAAGCTGAAAAGATTAATTAGTTTCAAGGGAGGGATTTCTACAATAACACATGGTTTTTGAAGTTCACTTTGCAGTCATCAGTCATGTAATAGGAAGAAGTTCTCATCATTGCCAGTAGTAAAGAGAATAACCACCTGATAGTCTTCTTATAAGATGCATGCAAATGATAAGAAAAGATATATATATATATACACATACATACATTGGGGAAAAAGCTACCATGATCATCCATATTAAAGTGCTTACCTTCAAACTTTCTACCTCAGCTGTTAATGATTCAACCTTTTCTGTGTCTTGAACTATTACAGGGGTCTCCTTAATAATTGGAGGTGCTTCTTCAATTGCTTTCTGAGCTTCCTCTCGTTCTTTGATTACTCTGGCATTTGCTTCTTCAACTTGGATTTGCTTCTCACGCAAAGCATCTTGTAACTTGGCAATTTCTTGTGCCTTTTCCTCTTCCAGATCAGCCTGCAATTCAAATGAACACCAGATGAAATTGTGCCCAGTGCAGTTTGTATTGCCAGCACTGATATCAAAGAAAATACAGTACCCTCAATCTCTTCTCTAACTGCAATCGCCATGTTAATTCTTCTACACGCTTTTCTAATTTGTCTTTTGCTTCTTTAAGGGCCCCTGTTTCCTTTGCAGCCTGAAAACTTATATTAATTAGTATTATCTGAATCTTTCCCTCTAAAATAACACTAGTCACCTTAAAAGTATTTTAAAAAGAAAAAACATAAGGAATTTGATTTAACCATTTTGAGCTTCCTAAGCTCTCTACGAGCAACCCTTTGCCTCCAACCACATTGAGAAACTAATGCAGCCTTCTGAAGTCTCTTGTAATAAGAATATGCTATGTGGTGACGCAATTTCGCCTGATAGACACCAAGAAAATCATCAAAGTAGTAAACTCAGTTTCAAATTAAAAAGAATAAAAGTCAACTTGATTCCAAGTATAATAACAGAAATTTATGGCCAGCATTCTTTAAGAGTTGAACAGCTGTGTTTATATACTATAGGAGAATGTGATTGCAAGAGGTGTGAGGATGGGACCTGGATAATAATCGCAGCTTTAGTTTGCTTTCTGAATCGGAATTCATTGCGAGCAGTCATTGCCCTTAAGCCTGTCTGCAAAGAGATCGCTGACAAACATAGAGTCAAGTAGGCTTTCCTGGCAGTGTGTCGCCTGAAATTCTTCTGAATTTTTAAAGCTGCTGCTTCTTGCCGCAACCCCTCATATAGCTTGCGGGCCGATACACCTAATATTAATGGCAAAAAACAAGGGTGTAGCTTCATCAGGATTTTTGTGGCTAAAAACAGCGGTGGAAATTGAAGATGTGCAGTCATGGCAACCAATATACTATGTGTAAAAAGTAACCTTATAAACAATACATTTAGGGTGATTGGATAGAAAAATATTTACTCACGAACCATTTAAACTTTATGCATCATGGATGATTTTATATGTGATTTCATAACTCACCTGTCTTATATGTGCATGTGCACACAACTGTTTCTGTACAGATGCAATAAAACTTGCAAGAAATAAAAAGAAACACATGCACACCAGCAATTGGTCAATTGACATCACTAAGTCTAAAATGCTCCAATTCATGAGGTAGAAGGGGTCAGTTATAGCCTTTTTATAAAGATGGGTTAATTTGACCAAATTGTATGGTACAGGGACATCTGGTGATTTTAATCCAAATTCAAACATGAATGAACCTGGGTACATGTGTCTACAGTCTGTCACTGGACTATGTTGTCACTACTTAATGTACAACAAATGAACACAGTAAATAATATCAGAAGCCAGTTACAAACAAGTTTGGTTTCAAAGGAAGTTAAGAGGATACCTCGGCAATGAGATTGTAAATGGAAGGCAGCCCGACGCAATGAAATGAACTCCTTGCGTGCAATATACGTGCGGATTTGCCTTTGTATGGTTCTAGCTGCGTTTCCAAGTACCTCTGTTCTTCTTGCATCCAGTTCAGCCATCTGACCTGCTCTGAGAAAGACTTTTGTCTTGCCTATCTGCAAAACCAGTCATGTTGAACATGGTAAGATAACTTGTAAATTCCACTGGCAAGATGCAATATAGACAAAGACAATGTACAGATTGACAGCATCCAGGAAATACCAAGAAACATAACATAAACGAGAATTTGGGGGTTTTTACTAACAGGTTTCCACACATACACATGCAGATTGTTAGTATTTCACGGTAGTTATCATTTTTAAGGATTCAGAGATTCCAGTGAAACTCCTAAATCCCATGCTGATGAGAATGGGACATTTCATCTGGGCATCATACACTGCCTATCCCATAATGTGTTAATGACAGGACATGTACAAATGTGATGGTAATCAGCAATCACTTCCTGGTCATCTCTCCCTGGAACACATAACTTAAATACTAATTGCAATCCTATTTTGCATAGGCCACCTAAAATTTCAACTGAACACCATTGTAAGCTTTGAAGCTCAATAACCCTCTGTTCATCCCTTCATACATTTTATCCCTCTCCACCAGTCTTATCACAATGCCCGGGATAGGTATGGCAAATTATATCCCTGCTGCAGAAAGATTCAAGGATGATGAATTAAAAGAGATAAAATCATTACCTGATAACCTTTCAATCCCATTTTATCCAAAATCATTTGGCAAGCAACCTTGTCATCATGGCTGTATAGGAAAAAGACAACAGGAAACACAGAAAAATAATGAACTGCATGGAAGGAAAAGGAAGTGCTAAAGCAAGAGGTATGAAGAATTTTTTTTTGTTACTTCAAAATTATGACTTACTTTCCTTCCAAAACTTCTGGAGCAAGAACGCCAAAACGGAGAAGAAACTCATAAAATGTCCGCCTTGTAGGATACCCAGCACAGCTAATCCTAATTGCCTCAAGAACACCCTAAATGAAAAATAAATTTCACAATTACTTTAATGGTTAGTATTGCAGCACATAATGGTTAAACTTGTTCATTTGAAAAAATAAATGAAGCATGTCAAACAAAGAATTACATAAAATATATAGCCTGATTATACTTACACCACAGCGTAGTTGCTGGATAATATTAGCATTCTCAAATATTGCAGGCTTTAGTAAATTGTTTGGCTTCACACATCTGATATAGTGAGGCTCTGTAGAATTCAAGGTCTCCATCAAAGATTGGAGTTGTAGCTGCAGTGTTTAAAACATATTATATCTAAAAAAATTGAGTAAAAGTATCACAGCACTAGATTTATTAAAAACTAGCAAGCATGCAATTTAAATGCATTAATAGTGAATCTTACAGCCATGGTGAGACAAAGAGCACCATCATACTTCAGGTTTGGTGCACATCTATCTAGCAGTACTTTAGTGTTCCTCAAAATGATTGGCATGCTACATTATTGAGGATTTCACAAAGTGGTTATTTCTCTATTAACTTTCAGTTGCAGCATGTCAAGTTGATATGGTTATTTTATCACCGTTGCATTGCCATTGATCATAAATTTGTTCCATAATCAACAAGTACGTGCCACCATTGGGCTCTTATTTTCAGAAAATAAGTTCATTGATTACAACAAGTCACTTCATTCAATCTAGGAAAACTGAGAAGAAAGTAAATCATCTCGTACCTTAAAACGTGACCCAATGGAAGAAAATTTAGATGACTTTGAAGATTCCTCTGGAAGTGGAGGAAATAGGCTAGCTGCAAAAGGGCATTTGGAAGCTGTCAAAAGATCCTGATGTTCTGCCACTACATAATCTTTGTTTTTGTCTAGGAACTGATCAGCCAAATACATCACCTGGAAGGAGAAAAGGAAATAAGTATTTCAGAATCGATTGAAGTTTAAGAAAATTGAACAAAAAATATGAAGACGAACTGTTTTACCTCCCCTGCATAGTGAGATATGGTAAAGCTAGTACGAGAAAGCTTAGGCTTGATGAAGCGCTTGTTGTTTTTAAATGTCTGGTACAATTTCTGAGCAAATGTTTCATGTGTAGATTTAGGAAACATGCTGTAAGAAGCAATTATAAGTACATGAGTCTCCAGCCAAACAATTTTTTTTTCAAATCATAGAATCAAATACTAGCTACATACCAGGCTTCATCAAGAAGTGCTATGATACCCCCAGGTTTCTGCAAACAATTGTACAAGACAGTAAACACTATGAGAGATAAAATAGAGAATGGGACAAGGCATAAATGGATGAAAGAATATATTGCAATCAGACACAGATCCACGGATTATTCAGTGCCCTGTCAAGCATAATATCATTCAAACAAATGAAAATTATAGAAATGAAACACAATGTCAAGCAAAAGTAAAAGACCTTCTCAATCAGATCCAACACATCTTGGTTATCAACAAATTCTATGTAGCTCCAGTTGATTTCTTCTTTTGTATATTCTTCTTGTTCCATTTTAAATACATGCTGCAAATAATAACAAGTTGACAATCATCATATATTAAAACACAGCAAGGTATATAATGCAAATGAGTGACCGAGGATTATGTCAAAAAAATTCTAAACCTGATTGAAATGCTGTTGAAGTTTTTCATTTGTAAAGTTGATACAGAACTGCTCAAAACTACATAATATGACAAACAGTCAGCTGTAGCTGTATGGAAAAATACTACAATATAGCAAATAATATTTGAAAATCAAAGGCTTACCTATTGAACTTGAAACTTTCAAAACCATATATATCAAGAACTCCAATCAACGATTTTGAGTTTGGATCTTGCCCAATAGAATTGTTAATTTTATCCACAAGCCTGCAGCAAAATAAGTAAGTTGTTAAAATCTGAAATATTTGCAAATGTGGTTGAGAACAAGCACTGGTTTAGTGGACAAAAATATTTTAGTTCTCTTTATTTTATTCTTCATGATGATAAAAATTACAAACTGCAACTCCACATATACACACACAGAGCATTGTGAAGGTAGACCCTTTACCAATCAAATAAGCGGGAATAAATGGTTTTAGCTAAGGCATCCCTGCTAAGAACCGCAGCAAGAGGATCGAGAGTTCTTGTAATAACCTCTTCAGGTGTTACCATCACACGCTGTATCAATGCATCTTCCAAGCTCTTGGCATCACACCTACATCACACCATAAATTACTCGATGTTTATGCTGCAAAACCAGCATATGTAATAAAGATCACAAAATTAACCAGAACACATAAAGGGAATAAATAAGTTGTACTTTAGTAGTTCTGCTGTCATGTTGAGATGGAACCTAGATTTCTGGTCCTTGATAACAGATGAGTCTATTTCCTCTCCTTTTGCAAATTCAATGTTCCCAAGATGCAGAATGGCAGCTACAACCCTAAAAATCGCCTCCTGGCAGAGATGGTGTATAAAATGTGTGAAATGAGCAAGAGCACATCATTTTTTAAAGCTAACGCAAACACTGACCTGCTCTTCCTCACTAATGCCAACTATATCCATTGCCCTTCTGGTGGCAAGATATTCCTCAGCATCATTTACTCCATCTAACTTATAGCAGTTGGTCTGATTCAGGTAATGGAATGATTTGGGGTTTTCCAACTTGTACCTCTCTCTTTCCTGAAAATTCACAGGGAAAACAATCAATAAGTACTTGAAAGTACAAGCACAGGAAGTACTAAGCATTTGCACTCATTTCAATACAAGCATAAAGCATGAGTACCTCCAGCGGTGCAGCACACAGAAGGTAAAAACAGTGATAGTTTCTTTCAGGGTCAGAAACTTGGCAAACACGAGATCTTTCAAGTAAATAAGTACGTATAGCTGCTCCTGATATCCTCCCATTCTTGTCAAATTGAATCTCAACAAATTTACCAAATCGACTGCATTGTGATACCAAGATAAATAAAGAAGAAAATATCAACCAATTCCCTTGACTAACTTATGCACAAAACACTCTGAACAATATTTTTCATATATTCAAAAACACATTTAAATCAGAACGAAAAAGAAGTTCAACTGAAGAAGTTTAGAACTGAACAAGAACATTAGTCAGTATGACCATAAAGGGACCATTGATTCATTTAAATCAGAAGAACAGTGTGTTCTAAAACAAGGAAAGGTGATGCCACTGATCATATTTATAGTCTAAAATCATTCAAATAATCACTCTTCTATCAAATTTATATTTTCCAGCATTGCTTCAGGAAAAAGAAACAAGGTGCTAAATTCATAATTATTTCAACTTATTCTTCATTTATCTTTGAGTCGATGCTCTCTTTATAATTCAATGTCTCCAGAGAAGATCACATAAAAAATCACTATTTTATTTAATTACCCAAATAGTGAACAAGTACTCACCTGGAGTTGTTGTTCCTAACAGTTTTGGCATTACCAAATGCTTCAAGAACTGGATTAGACTGAATTTTCAATGAAACAGAAACACCATGTCAGGGAACACGTGCTACATGGTGAAAATCAAGGGATTTAAAACATAGTCATAGAAAGAGAAGCCCTTCATCTTACTTCTAGCACTTGTTGTTCAACAGTTCGCCCTTCCACGCCTGATCGACCACCCATGTATGCAAGATACCGCATAAGCATCTTTGTTGTCTCAGTCTTACCAGCACCACTTTCTCCACTAACTAGAATCGAGTTACTCTTTCCCTCATTGATCATTTGCCTATGATAAAAATATAATTAAGAAAAAATGCAAGGAAAATGTGAGGTCGGATAGAATAAATGGAAGTTACCTGTATGCAACATCTGCAACTGCAAAAACATGAGGGCTTAGCTCTCCAAATGCAGCACCTTTATATTGTTCCATCATGTGCGTATCATACAGATGTGGTAATCTTTGGAATGGATTTATTGCAATCAGTATATTTCCAGTGTATGTCTGCAGAACATATGAGAAGACATTTATTGAGCAGATTGGATAAAATCTGGGTCCTTTTTCCCAGGAACTTCCCAATTCAATGCTTACTTCTATACCTAAGTTAGAAAGAGAATTTCAGAATGTGTCTTACATATATTTCATTAAGTTCATATCTTGCAGCCAAGTTATGCAGAACTCCTGGTTCATGCAAGTATGACAGCTTTGTCATGTCATCTACACCTCCAGGAGGAGCTTCGGTATCCTTTGGAAATACTTTGGAGATATTTGCAACAACCTGCAATTAGTTTTCCAGTAATTTGAGAATCATAGGACTGTAATTAGAAAGAGACATTAAGAGGGACAGGATACAAGGAAATTCCGTGTGACAATGACAAAATGAAGCAAAATCTCAACCGATATTAAAATTGAAGTTACACATGAGCTCCAAAGTTTACTAATTGCTAAGAATTTTTACATCTATAAACTAGTGAATTGATTATGTGGGATTGCAGATTCTATATACAGAATAAATGTCAATCACAGAGTTGTTGGGTCTCTCAGGAGATATCATTTGCATTACTCCATACTTCATATAGACATGACACACAAGCTAGTATGAACTCACTGTTTTCCCATTAGTGGCTTGAACATGAACTTGTTCACCGTTGATCCTGAGAACTTCTCCATCAATCCATGCCAAAACAGGGTCTTCAACCCATACATGAGAACCTACTATAATGTTATCTGTTGTAGCCTGCAAACATGATCACATTAGGCATACACAGCAATGCATAGCATGATATTTACATCGTAGATATCTAAAAAGATAATAATTATATCTAGAGGTGATTAGAGACAAAAAAAAAAAATGTCCTCGCTGGCTATGTTAATTGATGTTTGCAGCATATCGAGCATGCAAGACATCAACTAAAGAAATAAAGGAATTACTTTTCCACTATGAACTAACCAACCTATGATGGGAGAGAGAAATGGAAAAAAGCGGATAGCAACAATTTCCAAATTTCAGTTATAGCCCAGCATTGCCACAGAGATGGTCATGCTGTTTTAACTGCATTTCTACCATTGCCAAGAGTAGCATGTGAAGTCAAATCTACAGTTGACAATATAATAACCCGCTCCCCCAAAAGAAAAACTTCCCACATTTCAAGCTATGCAGCAAGAATTATTGATTAACTGATAATCACAAGATTAGATGAAATAGGCTAGTTTTGAACCGTGCACGGTGAACAAACTATATTATTTCGAGCTGTTCATCCATATATTTAGGAAATGCAAATAATCTTCCATTATTTCTCCATATTTTTTGGAAACAAACCATGTCTCCAAGAATCATATTTTACAAAAGCTTCCCGTGTTTATTTTTAGGAAACAAACCATGCCTAACTACCACCTCCGCTTCATGTGCCCCCCTCAACAAAACAAAAATGAAAACAAAAGAAAATCTATTAATTCTAGGATTAGTATATCATCTAGCAATGCGTGTTATTTAAACTAGCTTAAATCGAACCATAATCCATTCCTGCTCGGCCACAAAAATTCAAAAAAAAAAAAAACGTTTCGAAGAACTCAAATCACAAATCATACTCCATTCATATGTCACAAAAAATTAGAATTATTAAAAAACATAAAAGAAAAAAAAATTCCTTGCAATCCATTGATTCAACTAATTGGCAAATAAAGGAAACTAAGAAATCAATCAATCCAAAAACAAGAACAATAAATTTTATTTTTAACCTACCATGACGATCCTATACTGCGATCTTCTTAACTCATTGAATAAATTAATGACCGAGTGAAGGAGAAGAGGAAGTAATCAGTGAGTCGGATCGGAAGAACACGCACGACTTGTAGTTGTTTAGAGTATAAAGCTTTAACGGCAATCAATCTTGAAGAAGAGAAACAAGGAGGTAGGCGATAACAAGAAGCAAACCGAAAGTTTTTGAAGAATTTTTAGCAAAACAAAAAAATATAATAACAATAATAATAATGCTTTTTGGTTTTATTTATTCAGTAGCTGGTTTGTGTATTTCTGGATTTTGTGAAAAAAAGAAAATGAGACAAGTTAATGGAAGCTTATAAATACAACAAAAAAGAAAAGAAAGCAAGGCCAAGCTGTAAGCTTCTCTGTCTTAGTGGTCAAGTGGGGTCCAGTGAGGGAGGAGGCTAGTTGGCCGTTCGTGGTCGCGCACAAACAGTGGTTTCTTTTTATGTTTTCTTAGGTAAAACCGACATTAGTAGGAGATTAAGACAAC
>Ga0325414_1004998_pt1 | contig 13951 bp, 8 predicted proteins | sample PopdelMetagenome_8_FD_206183 | JGI IMG/M metagenome (GOLD analysis project Ga0325414, IMG submission 206183) | Populus deltoides microbial communities from Bellville, Georgia, United States - Leaf-PdKOR-R3 | ecosystem: Host-associated > Plants > Phyllosphere > Phylloplane/Leaf | place: USA...
GGGCGCTAGAACAACATCCTAAACCACAGAGCATTCAGAAACGAACCAGGCGTGACGATTAAGAAAAAAAATCCAATGGTTGCAGGATTAGTAAGGATAGAAAGGCTCTAAAGATTGGGGGGTGAATTAAAATGTTGAATTTCACGCAGATCCAAAAGAGGGAGATGAAGGAAAATGTGCTGATCTCAACAATAATAAGCATTAATCATTCAATATTTGATCAACAAATATCATGGTTTACATCCCTTTCAACAGCAATGGAAAAGCACTGCAAAAAACAGATGCAGAACGGTGAAGAAACTAGCTGGTCTCGTTTTACCCTGCCTGCATTCATCAGATACCGGAAACTTCCATTCCCTTCAAAACCGAGAAGACCCTTCAATAAAAACTGAGCATCCACACGAGTAACAAGCCCACAAACAGACGTGAACAAACTAGACATTCGAGTTAAAACTCATGTTAGCCAGAAGCAGTTTTCCTTTCTACTGCCACCGCTGTATGCATTCAAGATAGAATTAGTAAAAATGTATAGAAGGTTAACAGTTCTGCTATTTTAAAGCTTCACCACCTTCCTCCAGACATGGAAGGTAAACTAAAACTAAACCTCCATTTGCTCTATCCCTAATTGGAAAACCGAGCTCCAACACCTTAGCTGGATCCTGCATTGAGAGTATAAAGATTCGTCCAGGCCCTAGTTTGAGCCGGTGAATGATCATGCTCTATTTACAGATTAACAGAGGCAGATCCCGAAGTCCAAAAAATGACTTGAACTCCTACTTTGTAACTTCTAATCCGTTAGTCAATTAAAGCTAGCTACCAGTATAAACAATTGTAGTAATGCGATCCTACCCCTCAATCAGACACCTCCATCTTCCATATCATGTTATCTGCACGGCTATCATCTGACTTGTCTAGGGCTGCAACTTTCGCACGATATGCTGCTAATGCCATTGCACTCTTTCCCCTTTCATCCTGAGCTAGCTCACAAGCTTCACTAAAAGACCCTGATTTTAAATCTGCTGGAGGGATAAAACAGTCTACTGAAAGGCCGGGCACATTGAATGCAACCTCTTCAATAGTCCAAGCTTCCTCCATCTTTGTCTTGGTATGGCTCATTGCTACCTCGCCAAACCTGTAAAGAGTCACCACAGTACGACCCGAGTGGGCAATCATGATCCCTTCAACTGGCCTGTAATCATCAAGGAATGAATTGATTGTTGTTTCCCAGTAAACTGCATCTCCACCATTGGATTGGATACGGGTCAGATGTGAATCCTCCATGTGAACAAGAAGTCCAGTCTTTTGACTGAAGTAGCCAAATAAAACATGCCTTATGATCTCTGCAGGGCCTTCACTCCGGGCCTTCAGAGTCTGTGGATCAGCAAAAAGCTTTAGTATAAAGCAATCCTCACCATTTATGTTTTTCTCTCCTATGCACTTTGCATCAGCAAACATACTGGCTGTGGTTCTTGGATCAAGACCCTGAAATAGGATAAAAAAGTACACGGATGAGCAAATTAGGAACACAAAGGTAAATGTCCCAGCACAGTTTGCAGGAGGAATTAGCATAAAGAACGTCACCTGAAGTGCTCGACGCAAGGGTCTAACAGGGCCTTTAGCAGTATGTGCACCAAGCCAAGGTGTGTGCCTCCAAACAAGTTTGCCATTGCAGCCAGCATGAACCTTACTACCCCCAACCGCTAGCTCAACATACCACATATCAGGATTCATCTGCCAAAGCACAAACCCACCCGATTCCACACCTCTAGCACCATTCCGGTTCTTCACCACCCTCGTGGGTGTTTCAAATTCCGAAGCTATCATCTTAAGCTTTCCCATAGCATACGCATTTCGAATAGAGTTCTGCACCTGGTGCCCACCAGACGCTGCCATGTACTGCTGCAATATGTACTGGGCAGAGGAAGTTTCCTGCAGTAATGCAATCCCATAAAAGACAAAATATTAGCAACAACTCTTTTGTTTTTCAAATAAATTAAAACAATTCACACCAAGTAACAGTGCAGACAAATGGAGTCGAGCGTCCACAGTTAGCAGCAACCCATTACACACCATGGTGCAAATATCAGTTTCAACTTTCATGAAAAAAGATTAAAACAAACAAACAAGTCCTTACAATATCATATTTTTTTCAATAATTTCAGAAGAAGAACAGATTGTACTCTTATGAGCACCTTGGAGATTAACCAGAAATTTTGTAGAGCAACATCAGATATAACATCATGAACTTTTATTTCTTTGCCTTTTCCTCTGTTTCTCACCAACCAAAGAAAATATTGGCGCCCCCCAAAAAAAAATAAAAATAAAAAGCAATTTAAAACAGTTAACCTAGAAAAAAAAATATTCCATGGATCTAGCAATTCACTGATACAATAATTCTCAATTAACTTAAAAAGAACGAAAAGAAAAGGAAACCCACAAAACTACTACTCTCAGTAAGCCAATGTCCAATCCCAACTCTGCTTAGTTGTTTCCACTTAACCTTCTTGACAAAACAAACAGTCCTCAAAACTAATTACTTAAAAAAATGCAGTTTTTTCTTTGTTAAACCTTGCGAAAAAAAAATAAATCAAAAACCGTTTGTGCATTGCTAAAGAAAAAGAGACAGAGAGGGAGTTTACAATGGGAGTGTCTTTAATGCTAAGGTGAGGCAAAGGGTCCAAAGTGCTAACATGCACTGGAGCCAATGGTGCACCCATAACCCCAAGCAACAACCTCAGATCAGACCTCTTGTAAGCCAAACTAGTAACCGATGGAGCCCTCGATAACTGCCCTCTCATCCACTGACCCAAACCCGACCCGACCCGTTTACGCTCGCCTTCCCCTCCATCCGGATCCGGACCCTCCATTAGTGGAGATAACGCTTCCCCAACCATTGGCCTCAAACTCCCTGATCTCCCAATCACTGGTTCTGGTTGCGACGCGAAGAAGGAAGTTTCCTTGTTGTGTTTTTTGCGGCGAAGCAGGCCCGACATTGGAGAAGCGGTTCGAGCCGGGCTGTTGGAGCGGGAACGAGAAGGGGAGAGGCCACGGACAACTTCTTCTTTGAGCGCCGAGAAGAAACCTTGTTTTTTTTCCATTTTTTGTAGGGGGAAGAGATGAGATGAGAGTAGCCGCCGGTGGTGAGGAAAAGGAAAGAAAGTGAGATGTTTTTCTTCTTCTTTTTATTTTATTTTATTGGTGAGGGGTACTAGGTGTGGGAGTTTGTTGGAATAAACGAGAATTTTTCATGGGAGATGGGAGTGTTTTAGGGTGTGGGAATGGTGGAGAAGTGGGGAGGGAATAGTGGGAAAACAGTTTGGGGAGAGGGAGGGACAGTGAGCGTGTGTGTTGGGGTTTGTACCAGAGCGAGTGACAAATCTTGTGATATATATATATATATATAGAGAGAGAGAGAGAGAGAGAGAGAGAGAGAGGGTTGGGGGTGGGCGTGGGTGAGTGGTTACTGGGCAGAGGCCATATTTGGGAGGGGACTGCGTGGTTAGTGGGCTCGATGACTTTTACTGTTTTGGTAAGAGCACCTGTTTCTTTTATCCTTGATTTTAATACAGGTTTTATTAGGAGTCGTTTATTTAAAAATAAAAATACGTACATTAATTTTACCATGTCTTCTGGAAATAAATGGTGATAATATGATAGCATTTGCCGAATTTTTTTTTTTATCTCAACAATATAGCATGGCCAAAGCACTTGCGAATAGTGTTTTGTTTTTTTTAAAAAAAAAATTATTTGAATTTTTAACATTGTGTTAATTTAAAATTGTTATATATAGCACAAGTTGTTAGAAAATAGAAAAGATGGGGATAAAAATAAAATAATTAAAATATTGAGTCAACGTGTCATTACCTAAAGTTTTGACGATAAAAACCCCAAAACTTCTCTCAAATGGCCGGCTACAAAAGAAGAAAAGAGGGGGAGGATTTTCAAACCCTTTTTCACCAAAAACAAAAAAGACAAAAAATACAATAAAATTGAAGGGATTTGGATAAGATTTAGCCTAAATAGTGAGAGAATAGTTCCTAGACTAGACAAAGACAGGGAGAAAAAATTGAAAGAAATTGGGGAGATTACGTTGAAAAGGGTGCGATTGATGGAAAACTTTCGACTAGTTGAGGATTCAAACTCACTTTATCAGCATATAAGAGGTTTTAAACTTCATTATAAAAGTTGGATTAATTATGATTATAAATGTATGTGTAAATTGCAAACTTTATGTTAGGTTTCATGAATAAAATTTAGGAAATGAGAAATTGACTTTGTTTAATGTAATTGGCATGGAAATTGATGAAAAAGAACTCAAAATAATGAATTGTTGAAGAAAAAAATCCTAGGGTTTAGAAGGGTGGTAGCGTCGGCCAGGATTAGATTGAAAAAAATTAGAAACAATACATGAATGTTGTTTGAGTATGTCTACCTTGACATGTGTTAAATGTAAAGAATGGATGAAAACAAAAAAGAAATTTTGTGTTTTGAATTTTAATGAAATGTTGGTTATACTCTATGTTAAGAACATTTCAAAGCTTCTGGGAATTATGGAGATTTTTGTGTTATATTGAATATTTAATAAATAAAGGAATGTAGAGAAAGTAAATGCATTTTAATAAGATAATTTTGATTGTTTATAGAAGGAAGTGAGAAAATTAGTTGATTAGTAGGATGATAGGGTAAATGGCATTATAAATCACACAGAGGAGAAATAATGGTGTTGAATGATGAGAAAAACGAATGCAAATACTGTGTTTTAGGTCAAAATAAAGAAATTGAAAAACTGGATAGCTTCATTATCCAACTTCTAATCAGATTTATAACTCGAAAATGAAAAAAAAAATTAGAATAAGTTCTCATGAAAGTTGAAGTAAAGGATAATATCTTTTCAATGAAATTGACCTCATTTAAGTCAGAGTTCTAAAAATTCATATACAAATTAAAAATTAAGGGAAGGTCATACTAAATTTGGCTAAACAATTTTGATGTTACAATAAGAATAGTCTTGGATGTGTCAATGAAAAAAAATGAGTTTCCTTCCTTTTAGTAAAGCTGCAGCATGTAATTTAGCTTTCAAAAGAAATAAACTATACATGAAACCAAAATTTTAGTTTGTTATGTTTCAAGTAAGGATTCGCTTAAAGATAGGAAATTGTACCAAGTCATTTTAAATCAAGAATAAAACTATGGTCTATTAAGTTAAAATATTAAGCAGCCGAGGACTTGAAAAGTAAATGATATTGTTCCTGTTAGTATAAGAGAGACTGTAGAACCCACCCAAGAATAGAGAATTTGTTTACGCGCCCAGACTTCAGGCAGGTGCTTCGCATCTTAAAACTAGAGCATTATTTAATTATGCATGTAATTCCTTTTTAAATGTATAACAATCGTATTTGATTGATGATAAATTGTTGAAGAAATTAATTACCCTGGTAAATAAGACTAGTACCCTGATTAATGGGTGATTGAGAAACTAGTTACCTTAATTAATGAGACTAGTGCCTGGTAAATGGGCAAATGAAGATATCGGTTTCCTGGTTAATGAGATTAATGCCTTGGTTAATAGGTAAATGAAGATATTAATTTCTTGGTTAGTGAGATTAGTGTCTTGGTTAATAGGTAGATGGAGATTTTGGTTCCATGGCAAATACGATAATTCCTTAATTAATAGGAAATTAGAGAACTAGTCCTTGTGATTACTAATGAGACTAGTTCCATGGTTAATGAGTAATTAGAGAGATTTGTAATGTAGAAATGAAATAAGTGATGGTCTGACAAGAGAAAATACTACATTCTCAAATCATACGAATTGTATGAATTGAGAATAATTACATATAAAAGTAACAATAGTAAATTTTTTCTTGTCTAAATTAATTATGCTAAACATTATATAAATTTCAGGTATTTCACAGTGTTGTGACGGGTAGTGGATATTGCATTTGTAATTTTGTGAAATCAATGCATATGTTGTTATATAATATAATTTTGTAACCAAGTAGTGTATGAATCCAAAATAAGTATGGGTGATGTATCTTAATTAGTTTATTTGAAACCATATAATTGTAATTATATAGATAAAGTTTTAGGTTCGATTAACATTAATATGAATATGTGTTTGTTTTATGTCGTAACTAAGTTAATAATATTGTTACTTAAAGTATTTTGGAATAATATCATAATTGATTTGCTTGAGAAAATATGGAAGAAAAAAGAAGAAGTTGTTTTTGAGTTAATGGTAATATCTAAATATGGAAGTACCGATGATGAAAATATGTTGAAATTTTATTAACAAGTTGTGAAAATTGATTGAGTCGATAACTTGGTATAAAAATATATAAAAAAAACTCTGCTGAAATTTTGGTAGGATAAAAAAAATCATATACTTTAAATGGTAATACTATATGTTTTTTTGTAAATATGATAAAATAAAATTTAGAGTTATTACAGTTGGTATCAGAACCCTGGTTTAAGTTTATGAATTAAAATGGAACTTTGACAATTGTTGAATTGTATTAGGATGGTTCTTATGAGGAAAGGTACACTGACAAATACTCCGTCATGTTAGGGGCATATTCAACATATCAGCATTGTAGAGAGGTAGGGGAAGGATCCCCTATAGGATACTGTTTCTCATATTTCGCTGATATCTTATCAATCGAGATTGAAGGAAGCATTTAGACTTCGTGATAATGTTATCTCAAGACAAGTGAGAGTGTCACAGTCTGAGGAGCTAAGTTAGTAGAGACAGAGAACAGGTACCCTTATCGATAACAACAACATTTACAAGAATACCCGCGCTGCACATTAACCTTGCATTTATAAATTAAATAATGAGAGTAGTGATTGAGGCGATGCCCAATACACCAGTTATGACAGTTCTAGTAGCTCCAGCAAAATGAACAACACCAATAATTATGACCTTTACTGATAATGTAGTTACATTGGTGCAGATTATGTAGAGCATGAGAGAGTTAGGATGTGAACCTTATTTAAAGGAGTTAGATGTTGAGATTGCAGGTAGATAGCTTCGCACAATTGAGAATATTATGGATCAAATATAGGTATCAAAGGATTTATAAGTGAATTGTGTCATGCACCTACCATTAGATAAGACATGGTCTTGGTGAGATACAATACAATTAAAAAGACCTGCAAGAACATAAACTAAATTTAAAATAAAGTTGAAAAGTTAGTTTTACTCGTCATATCATCGTAAAGTGAAAGAGTAGAAGTTCCTGACTTTGGTACAAAGAGACTTATTGGTGCTTGACTATGAAAGAAGGTTCTATAATCTCTTCATGTTTACTTCGCATTATGTACCTCCTAAGCAGCGCAAGATAGAAAAGTTACAAGATGGATTATGATAGGAACTGAGGCAATGGATGATTGCATTCAAGTTCGACATAGCTAGAGAACTTTTTGAGGCAGCAGAGGTCTTAGAACATGTATAATAGAGGGCCAACAGGGAAAGTTTAGGTATGACAAAAGAAAGGATGTGGATTACACTTCGAACAGACCCCTTCTTTAAAAAAAAATAAGAGACAATTTAATCAGTTTAGAAAATAAGGAAGAGTAATGGTTGAGTCTACTTAAAGTGCTGACGTGGGGTCAATTGGAGGGCAATTGAATCCAAGGGATAGTTCTATTAGAGAATCTTCAAAGTAGAAGACATTTATTTATCCACAGTGTGTTCAGTATGGGCAAAAACATCTGGTGGACTATTCTGCATCGCCAGGATAATGCTATATTTATAGAGGAGAGCATAGATGATAGGACTGCCTATATTTAGGTCGAGAGTGCTAGTATTGTGAGGGACAAAGACATTTTTTAAGGAATTTTCCTCAGTGGACTTAGTTTATTAAGATTTAGCAACAACAAGTTTAGAGTCGGCAGTAATCAGTCACTGTGGACAGACAAGCAAGACAAGCACAATCAGGGGCCAGCAATAGTAGGGGTTGACCTCAGACTCAGACTGACAGGGCCTAGAGAACCAGAACTTAGGGCAAAGTATTCTGCATAACACAGAAGGAGACTAGGGCTACCTTCGATGTAGTGACAGGTACATTACAATGAAATTATTTACCTGTGTATGTGTTTTTTTTTATGTTAGGGCTACACACCTTTTTGTTGCAAATAAACTTGTGGGGAAACTAGGGAAGAATCCATGTAGGTTGCTATTACCTATTTTTGGGCCCCACGTGCTGGAGATGGTGTGTATTTCTCTTGAACTAAATGTAGGAGTTTAGCTCATAGTTGCTAGAAGATTGATAAAAGCAGAGAATAAAAAAATATTTTTTGAACCCTAGTTCAGCTGTTTTTTGCTCTCTATATCCTCCCTCTTTGCTACCGAAATCATCAGGATTCTTAGGCTACTTAAGAGTCTTTATAATTTTAAATTTGTTCCTTTTTTATCTAGTCTTTAACGTTGGATAAATCTCTCAGAATTTGCACTAAAAAATTGATTTCGTTATTGTCGCAATTCTGTTGTAATATCAACTTTGTTCCAACTTAGACTTTGATTCTGATTTGATTTCGTGTAATATCCGACCTTCCCAGCTATATTCTGTCATTCATGACATGTGAAAGAATTGATTTGCACCTTTATTGGGTGTTAGGGCCCACTGTTCTGAGGTCAAACTCTTAGTCATATTAGGATGCTCAGCATTGTGAGTTTCCGAATCAAATCAAGAAACCCTTTTTGACCAACCAGATTGCGGCCGGATTCTGTTCTTCAAAATGATTTTATCTGACTTTGAACCCCTTATGAAAATTGTATTTCTAAACAAGTAGATGAATTTGAGTTTTTGAATCGCCTGATTTCGATATCATAAGCTCAAGATATTCTCGTTTGAATGTCTAATGAAAAGTAGAGAATTTTGTCGCGAGAAAGATTTTGACCAGAGTTTGCAGGTCTGATTCGAGGAATCTGATTTAATGTTTCAAAGATTTATTAGGTTAATTAAAGACCAATTTTAAACTTTTAAAAGTTAATTGGTTTCGTTGAAGGAATTGAGAACATGGACTAGATCAGAAAACATCATAATAAAGTTGCCACCATTTGGAACTTAACATATTAATTAATATGTTGGAGACATCATTCATTTTGTTGCCGTGCTGGGGAAACATTTTTGCTTCTTCAAACGACAATCCTTCATTTTTTACAAACAACGTCGCGTATAAAACAGCCCCATAATAGGAATTAATTGGCATGATACTGTTCATTTGTGTTTTGAGAATTGTACCCCCGGTCTGCGATTTCTTTCCTTTTCCTGCAACCGTTCCTGTTGATAAGTTTTTCTTCCTCTCATCCTTGCGTCCTCTATCTGGTTTGGTGTGTAAGTTGTCACCTTTTTTCACGTCAAATGATTAGCTACAATTCACCTTTTCAAACATATACGGTCAAGATGAGGGAACATTATAGTTGGTCTCCAAGTCCAAACAACTGTATAAAGAGCTGGTTTTGCAAGAAAAAAAAGGAAAGAATGTGTGGCGGTAACATAGAGCATTAAGGCTAATATCAAGAAATCATATATGTTAGGAAAATAATTACTACAATATAAAAGACCATAGATATAAGAATTGATTGGTGTTGGTTATGGAAAATAATTACTGCAATATAAAAACCATAGATATAGGAATTGTTGGGGCTGTTTATAGAATTTAATCTCTGTAATAATTACTGCAATATTTCCTTGAATAGCACGTGTAAAGGTTTCTATATAAGTGAACCTTCAGCCATATACAGAGGGGGGAGTTTTTCTTTCATCTTTTCATTACTGTGAAAGCCTTCACTGAACTGGAAAAGAAAGAGAGAGAAAAAAAGGAAAAATAGAGCAAATGAGTAAACAGAGGGAAAAAGGAAAGAAAGAAAAAAGGAAAAAAAAAAGGAGGAGAAGAAACGTTTGAGATCTGCAGCACATAGAGAGGAAGCTCTGCTGCTAAACATTAACAGAAACTTTTGTTTATCAAAACTAGTGAGACCTGAAGAAATGAGGGAGATCTACAACATATAGAGAAGAAGCTTTGCTGCTGAACCTTGACAGAAACGATAGTTTTGGTTTGTATTTCATTTTCTGCAGCCAAAACTAGTGAGACCTGTAGGTATAAGTCTCAACTTTCTCCTTCTTTGCCGTATATAAATTTGATTGTTTTTTATGTTTTAAAAACCTGTTTTGTCTTTTGGCTTTGCACTTTCATTTTCTATATTTTTGACAATACAATGAATGCTTGTCTTCTGTTTCCTTCCGTGGCTTTGAGCTTAGACAGTTATTTTTGTTAGAGTTTGCAAGTTCTTATTTTTTTTCCTTTTCTCTGGTTCATGAGGAACCGTGGGGGGTTGTTAGATTGCATTTGAAGTAATCTTCCTGGCAGGTTTAGGGGGGATGCATTTTCCTCTTTGCTTTTGAATGACAACATTTGTGTGTGTTTACTGTTCAAGTCAATTATAATTCACTTGAACAATGACTGAATTTGATTTCGGGATTTAAGTTGATAGATCGAATTTTATTTGAGGGGAGTTGCTTCGAAGGGCATTTTTTTTCCGAATTGTTCTGTTTTTTTTTCTCTTGCAAAATTTTAAGAATATATATATGCGCGTAGTTTGTCGTCTTTAATTGTGATGCTTGGGTTTTCCAAAAAAAATATAAATTTTTTTTCTTATATGCTGCATACGGCCAATACCCTAACATATTTGAACATTGCTTTAATAAATAAAAAAAAACTATTTGAAGTTTCGAAAATGTGTTTTAGCATGGATTTCTTAAACATAAAAATTATTTTCTTGCATTCTGAATTTTACAACATGTTCGTAAAACTTTAAATGATATTGTTCAATATTCCAAAAAATACAAAATATTATTTTTGGAGAATTCTACTTTATTCACCATTTATATTTGGATAAAGAAATTCCAAAGGGATTAATATCCAAAATATTATTGGGAATAACTTGTTATTATTCACTGTTAATGTTTAGATAAAACAAAACCAAGTGGTTAATATCCACAATATTTTTCTAGAAATAATAAGTCATCACACATCCTTGAAAGAAGTCTCGATTATAATTGAGGACATTTTAATTTTTGACTTCATGGTTTACGAGCCGTGAAAGTATGAAACACTAAGGCAAAAATAGGCTTTTAAAGCGCTATGAATTTTCTTAGATTTCTAATTTTTTATTCCTCTTCTGTGTGATTTATGAGTCACCAACACTTAAAATACTGAGGGAAAATGAGTTTTTAAGCACATTGAATCTCTTTAGATTACTATCTTAGCTATCTTATAATTCATAGGTTATAAATTTAGTTCAAATGAAACACAGATTTTAAGAGATCTGCATCGGTTCTTCTTGACACTCTGTAGACATATCAAAATATATGATCTATATTGGCCAAGGATTCTTGCTTTTAGACTTTGAACCCAAGTCCATTCATCATAGAAAACCTATCCTAGAAAAACTGATTAGAGAACACCAACACCATAACAATTATAAGGCAAACCAAACACCAAGCAGCTTACCTTAGGTAGGGCGAACTAGGGATGCTAAAACCTTCCCTTTAGATAACCAGTCTCTTGCCTTAGAATCTCTGAAAGACCAGTTAGGTTTCACAGTGACCATAAAACTAGGTGGCAACTCCTTTATTCACAAAACAAAGACCCCAACAAGCGATTCCCCGCTCTAGGAAGGGTTGCCGAGACGTCGAGCTCTGGCGAGGGTGGGATATAGGTCAGAAAAAAAAGTTTACTATAAATACTTTTTTAGGAAAAAAATGTTAATATTGATCACGCGTTTAATGGAATCAGGGTTAATATAGAAGATGTGTGAGATTAGAGTAGACCTAATACCCTTAGAATTACATGATTTTGATGCCATCCTTGTGATGGATTAGTTGGGTACAAATAGAGCTCAGATGGACTGTTTTGCAAAAACAATGACTCTCCAAGGACCAGATGATGAGAGAGTAATATTTTGAAGGGAAAGGCAGGTTGTACCGAATTGTGTTATATCGATTATGATTGTTAGGAAAAGAATGAAAAAAAGGAGTAACTAGTGTATGTGATGGATATGGAGAAAGAAACTATTGGTGTAATACCTGGTATGTGATTGATTATCTCTGAAAAGGGAAGTGAAAGTATCTATTGGTGTAGTACCTGATATGTCTTCTATAACCTAGTCTCTATTGGTGGTTAAGAGGATTTAGTTAATTTTTTCATTTTTATTTTGAATCTTAGAATTATTATTTCAGAAAAAGCACTTTTTCCAAACACATAGAGCTAATTAAAAAAATACACTAAAATCTTACCATAGAATAAATAAATAAATGTTTTGACTTACCAATCTATTATTTCAACATAGTAATTTGATATATATCAACATAGTACCTGCTCCTTAATCAAGGTGACTGGTAACTTGCGCCTCGCAGGCTAAAGTTGCTGGTAGGTTATACATAGTAGGCCAATGTGGTTAGCACATGTAAAAGGTCTCATTTTGTAGATTTTAGGACTCTTAAATGTTTAAGTAAGTATTTTTTTAGAGAGAGAAAGTGTAATGATATTTTAGAAGGATAAACTCTGAAAAAATATATGCTAAAAATATTGAGAATGAAGAGATTGTGAACCTTGGCATTTGAAGGATTCATGGTATATATATAGCCCATGAATCTTGTTCTTTTGTGAAGAAAAGAAACTAAAAATCAATTTCCTCCTGTTAGTATCTATTAGGGATAAATATTTGTTATACATAATTAACAAGGGATAAAAATCTTTTATATTTAATTGACGAGGGATAAATATCTGTTATACGTCATTAATATTGATGGAAAAATGACAAGTCATTGAAAGATTTTTATACACATAGGAGTGTTGAGAGATGAGTATCATTGACTTCAACATTTTATATTAAGGTTCACATGAATAAACAAATGAAGTCTTGTGGTCCAATATGAGACCTAAAAAAATCGTTAGTTCTTTATCCATTTGAGCTTGGCATATACGAAGCCTACGAATATTGGATCTAGCAACTCATTTAACCCTTATATATTTAGCGCTGAGCACAAAGATATTAGATCTGATAGACGTGTTTGAGTTCAATGCATAACCGAGCCCAAAAATATTGTATTACCACCCTACTTTTAACTCTTTTAACATAAATTTAGACAAAAATATCATATTTAAAACATACTATCCATCAATTAACTAACAATTACCTTTGAAATTTGTGTTTTCAAGCACGGTAAGCACTAAAATGACCGCTTTATTTTTCAAAATAAAGATTATGAATATAAGGTTGCCCATGCCATCTCTAAATCACAATAAATGCTCATTGTTGGCTCTAACCCATCACTAAATCTAAGATTTCTTTAAGATAATAACTAAATCCATTTTTTTATATATAAAAAAATCTAAGATTCTTTTCAGCTACGCGAGGAATTTTTATTTTTTATTTTTCCAAATTCAGTGATAAGATACACCAACGACTAGTATTTTTTAGAATAACTTAATCTAAGATTTATTTATTGATCTACGACGGAATCTAAGATCTGGACCACCGAAAAATCTCTTTATATTTTACATAATATTGTTTTGACTAATAACAACACAATCATTCTAGACTTATAATTCATTCGAACAACTATTAGATATCTTAATTACTCCATTATTATAATTTATTCGAACAACTATAATTATATAATATAATATGTATATTATATAATTTACGGTACATTTATTAATTTATTGGTATATTTATTAGTTTATGTGCTATTTATAATTTTATAAAGTTAAATTTGATATTATACGACTTTAGAAGGTTTAAGTTTTTAAAGTAAAACAATAAACTCACTTAAATTCTTCATATATTTCTTATATACACAAAAAAAACATTTTAGTATTTTATTATTATTTTTAACTAATCATAAAAATCACATTATCAAAAATCATAGCAATTATATTT
>Ga0325414_1004999_pt1 | contig 13950 bp, 12 predicted proteins | sample PopdelMetagenome_8_FD_206183 | JGI IMG/M metagenome (GOLD analysis project Ga0325414, IMG submission 206183) | Populus deltoides microbial communities from Bellville, Georgia, United States - Leaf-PdKOR-R3 | ecosystem: Host-associated > Plants > Phyllosphere > Phylloplane/Leaf | place: USA...
TTTTTTTCAAGCTTGGAATTCAGTAAAAACAAATAACAATGACGAATCCAATAGAAAAGCATCCATAAAAGATCAAATTAAAATAAAAACAAATCACAACACCCTTTAATTAATTTTAATTTAGTATCAATTAATAAAGAATATTTCTTACTGTTGCAAAAAAAATCATTAAAAAGAAAAAATGGTGGTGGGTAGTTCACCTTGGAAGAGTTTGATTCTTTTCAACGCGAAAACCTACCAGCGCATCACAGTTATCTATCATGGCACACGTGAAAAGTATCTGCCCACTGTGCCGCGTCTAGCTACTAGCTAGAGACGACCAACCCTGCAAAAGAGTTCTTGCCTGGCCTTCATCACATGCATACCCACTGAAATCTCTCTGGGACAAAGGTTCGATTCACATCAGCACCACCTCTTCCCATCTTGTTGTTTTATGCAACCGTCCAAACATCAATCCCAATATTTGCTCTTATATCATGATTCTACTGTCAGTTCAGCAAGATGACTTCATCTTTTATACTTTATAAAGTATTTTTATTTAAATTATTTATTTTTAAAAATATATTGAAATAATATATATTTTTTAATTTTTAAAACTTATTTTTAATATCAACATGTTAAAATAATTTAAAAACATAAAAAAATAATTTAAAATATAAAAATATAAAAATTTAAATTTTTTAAAAATATTTTTAAAATACAAAAATAATTGAATTTTAAAAACATAGTTGTTTTTATGTTTTAAAGGTGATTTTTAAAAAAATTATTTTTTTAGTTTTTTTAAAATAGTTTTTGTATTTTCAGATCATTTTAATATGTTGATATAAAAAATAAATTTAAAAAAATCATTTCAAGTTATTTAAAAAAAAACGCTTTGAAAAATAATTATCATCACAATAACAAACTGACTTTAAAATTTAAGAGCAAAAAAACTATATATATATATAGTTTTTTTGACCTGTCTTTCAGTTAATGAAAACACAAATAACAAAAGGGTGGATTCCAAGCAGAAGTTATGCAATCCAACTATAGTTGTGGACTCCAAAGATGCTCAACCCTGCACGGTTTCTTTCCTATCAGATATATGCTTCCAGAAGGAGGAATGCATGATCACTTCCCTTCTGGACTACCAGCAGCTTTGCTCCCTATCAGCAGCAGATCGATTATGTTGCAGCAGCCAGTTCGAGAAATATCCTGAGCTATTTTATGCATGTCTAACGTAAAAATACTTGCTTACAAGTTTTCATTTGAATTAGATTTTTAGCTCAATGACAGGCATAAGGGTACAAAAATGTTGGAGCGAAAAAACAAGCAGAGCTGAGGCAGGGAGTATAAGGGTTGGCTACTGAGAGCACTAGACTATCAAAATCGGTACAGACTGTCAGATCCATACTTGCTTCTGTTATTGTAATGGTTGAATTTTGGACTACTGTAATCCACAGGATTCATCTCAGCAGGTTTTGGCTCAGCCCCCACAGCTCCAAAACCTACCTCTCCACTCTTATCTCGTTGGCGATGTCTTGATTTTTCTTTGTGGCTCTTTGACCTGCCATGAGAAGGAACCTCACCTGATCCATAGAATTCTGCGTATTCTTGCTGTTTTGAAGACCGGTGCTTGCTCAGTGGAGAAGGATCCTTAAAACTAGCAGACTTGATCTTCGGTGGCTTCATTTCCGAGAACTTATCACTTGTAGTTGGAGTATGGACCTGGCGATTTTCAGATACAGGAGCAGGAGTACTCTGCCTGTGAACTGATGGAGGCTCAACTTCATCGTCAGGCAGAATTAGAGAATCTTTCAATGGGGTGAGGCCTTTTCTTGCTCCACCTGGTCTGTACCAAGAAGGAACAAAAGAGAGGAGTATACCAACCAATGCTTCAAGAGCAAGCTTAGACAGATCAATGAAAAGCTGTCCAAAAGATGGCCACTTGGGCTCCTCTTTCATGTTGTCCACGATAGGAATTGGTTTCTCCTTACTTGATTTCTCTTCATATTCACTCTCTGAAGATTGTTGCTGCATTATAACATTTGACTTAGCTAACAGGGCAAGAAGAATTGAAGAGGAAGAACACTATGAAGCAACTGAAAACACGTGAGGATGAAATAAGTACACATTTAAATTTTCCAGTTTAACCATTTCGAGGAAATCAGACAAATCATGAGAAATCCAAAAAAGTTAAGACTGATACCATTCTTGAGGAGGAGGAAGACCCAAACCCCAGCTGAAGCATGCACGTAGCATATCCAATCAGGACAGCACCAACGGCCATAAGCACATCTTCCAAAAGATTCATGAAGTACTTCAGTCAGTAAGGGATAGTCCCAAATGGATTCAAAATCCAAGTGATGTAAAATGGTGTTTAATTCCATTTATCTCACAAAGTCATATTACAACAAAACAAAATGCCTGCTGTAAAAAAATAAAAATAAGTTGGGTTGGGAGAGGGAGAGATGCTTGGGGCCTTGGGCAATGAGCATGAGACTTGGAAATTTAACGTTGAAACCAAAATGCAATCATTTTCTTGGTTTCTGAACCAAATCATTCTTCACATTTCTAGGATCATTAGCACATGCCTGGGAGATAACTTGTATCCAAAAAAGACTAAGTGACATTAATTGAAAAATAACCATGCATTGCACAATCTTTCTACAGGAGTTAATGACAATGGGATCATTGACTGTATAACTGAAAAGGTTGAACAGCATGAAGCAACCAAATCCTACAACAGAGTAGGTATTTTGGTTCCATAGCTCATTATCTTTTGCTAGCTTCCTGTTTCCGAGGTGGTGTTGCACAAGGAAGTTGCAAATTATGTGAAAATTGAGCATATCTTGACACTAAGCTAAAGATTCTATCATGCAAAGAAAAATCCAGAGTGCAGCAATGGCATAGACAATCAAAGAAAACATTCCAACACCTTGTTCTGTTAGCTAGAGAAGGAAAGGAAGAGAGGTGAAGCCCAGTCTATTGCTTTCTATTGCTGTCTCCCTTGTGCACTCTATTGGTTGGATGTGTATAAACTCTTCACTGCAATAAACTAAACACCTAACTTGCAATCAACTACCATATTACACATTTGTTATCAATGATTAATCCATGCCAAGGTCGAACTAGAGACTAGTCTGGTAAAGTTGAAATTCAAAACTTAAATTGTGTTCTATTAATAGTTCCTGGCTTGATTCTAATGGACTGTTCCAGATAAAGTTCAAGCAAGCTAATACTATAAACCAAAAAAACATGACTTGATCACTGCTCCATCTTTAAAAAAGAAAAGGTAGTAACAACTGATATGGAATCAAACCTGTTGTGGTAAATGAACTGGACTGGTAATCACAATCTTCTTGGTTCAGAGAGATTTGCCGAAGCGCAGCATTTCCTCTATCAACAACTAACAAGGAACAGGTAGAGTGAACATACACCACATCAAAATCATTTGAGAATTTGGCATCTTCGCTGGGTCCATCTCTAAAACCTGCAACGTTTGATTTCCCCCCTGCAATAGTTGTGACACCTGCAAATAATTTCCAAAGTTGATATCTTTATTCCACCATATACACTCAAATATTCAACTTTTGATAATCAAGATTTTTTAAATTTTAGTGCACTCAACTATACCAATATAACTAGTCACAGATTGTCAAAACTGATCACATGTCTGCAACTCTGTATGGAAGTATACCCCTTATGAGTAATTATGGCATTGAGTTGAGCTACGATAAAGGCCTTTTCAACCCAAAACCATGAGTTAAAGTAAAGAACTCTTAGCTGTGACCAATAAAGGTAAGCAAGGAACAGATAGAAACCCAAAAATGTTCGGTTATAACTTATAAATGCAGTATGATCGGTAGGAAAACCAAAGACATCCAAAACTATGGTTTGGGAGAAGCTACTTCTCAAAATTTGTTCACAGAGGCAATGCCAAACACAACAATATATGTATTTCAATTGCATCATTTTTACATGCACCAAAAAAAGGAAGAACAATAATATTTACAACTTCGCATCTAGTGCAAACTCTTGATACCTGCATCTCCAATCTTTCTGATGGCATGATTCAAAGTATCAGCAACATATATGTTTCCTTTATCATCCATGGTTAGACCTCTGGGATGATTAAAACGAGCTTCGTTTGGTTTTCCGTCAATATGTCCTGTATAACCCTGAAATGAGCCGGCCACCAATCTTGCTCTACTATCTGCAAAAATAAGAAGTAAAATTAGAAATCAAAACAGAAAAATCCATCGAACTCTATAGCTCAAATCCAAGTCTTCATTTATTTATTGCATTTAGAATTCCTGTTTTCTCACTCAGTGGAAAGCGGGCAACATATTGATCTCGCAGAGTTAGAATGTAGACTAAGTTGCTCTTAAAGGAGCAAATGCACAAATAGAAATTCTTTAATCTCATTTTACTTTTTGAGAAAGCCAACAATAGCAGGCCCATTGGTACATCTGTTATATGTTTGTTTGCAGCAAGTAGAATCATGCTTAATTGAATGAATTATCTGCTAATTTCTGGCCCCGGAATTCTAAACTATAAAGAACCATAACTTCAGCAATATGTTGGTTGTCTTGACAGATTTTCACAGAATTCAAACACTGCTTAAAATCAATAAACTAAAATAAAAGAAAGTAAAGCAACAAACATACATACATTGGGACAAAGGTGGAGTGATCTTAACAACGTTGCTATTAACTTCATCGACAGCATATAGTTCACCATCTTCAGATAAGCGGATTTTGTAAGGAACCACTCCCATTGCATTTCCTTTTACAACAGTCTCAACTAAGTATCCATCCTCAAATTGAAGAACATTCTCATCTGTAGCAAAACAACAAGCCGCAAAATTATCATAAAGCTTGATCATGAAATAACAAAAACACAAAAAAGAAAAACAAGTAATTCAAGTGAACCTGATTGGGGTGTTTTCAAGGATGCCACGGTGGTGGTCCATTTGAGAAGAGAAGACAAGTGCTTAACCAATGGCGCTAAGCACCCAAATACCGGAAATAAATTTAAAAACCACCAAATGAGTGAAGAATCAAAGAAAATAAGCAAACTCCATTAAATAAAACAGATCAAAAGTAGCCAAAAGAACAAGATAAAAAAAAAAACCTGGAGGAGCAGCATGAGCTTGGAACTGAAATGTACAAGCTAAAGAAAGAACTGCTAGTACTAAAGTATAGCAGGAATGGGATCTTCTCATAGCTCTCTCTCTCCAAACAAAGCAACCTCAAGATACACTCATATAGAGAGAGAGAGAGAGAGAGAGAGAGGTTAGTACTGCTGTTAGTAGTACTCTCACTGGTACTAAAGTTTACTGGTTAGATTATCAAGAAAAACGGAACTGACACTGTTTTTGGCAACACTCTGCGTTGTAGCTGTTACTTAGCTAGCTCACCGAGCAGTGAGGAGTAAAGGACCTTTACTTGCTTTTCTTTTCTTTTCTTTTTTCTGCCATTTCTCTTCGCATGTGCTTTGTTTTTTTTTTTTTTTTTTCTTTTAGAGGCCATAAAAAGATAAATAGAAAGTGAAAGGAGGAGGAGGGCACAGTAAAGAGATGGTTGAGATGTTCTACGTTGGGCTCCACCATTAATGTAGTCTGACTGTAGATGGTTGCCAACTTGCCATAGATACTCTTTAATGGTTATCCTATTTACCTTTGTGTGTGTTTTTTTTTGGTTCATCTTCTCCGAGAAAATATGCCATTAATGTAATAAAAACAATTAATATAATATAATAAGATGATTCATCGTATTAATATAGTATAAAGTCTCAATTTAGTCCTTGTAGTTTTCAAGAGATTTATTTTAGTCTCTATATTTTATTGTTATTAACCAAATTGATCCTTACTTGAAATTTTGTCATTGTAAGTTTATAAAAATTGCAATTTAGTCTTTATAATGATTTGTTTTTACAATTAGATCCTTAACATGATTAATAATCATTTAATGATTTATTATATAGATTTTTTTACCTAATCCATTGTTACATTAAAATTTTGAAAATTGCACAAATAAATATATAAATGTAATTAAATATATAAATGTAATGGAATATTATACCGCATGACCTGTAATGCCAAAATTAAAAGAATAGAATCATTTAGTAGGTAGCCTAATGGTAAAAGTTTGGGACCAAAGGTTTGCTCCCTTATAGTCTCATGTTCAAGTCTTATGATTGCTAATATGATGATCACTGAAGGCTTATATGGTCGTTAACTTCAGGGCCCGTAGGATTAGTTGAGTTGTACGCAAGCTAACCTGAACACCAACGTTAATAAAAATTTTTTTAAAGAATAGGAACTTATTTTGAAAAAAAATGAATTAATGAATAATAATAATAATAATAATAATAATAATAATAATAAAATCAATTGAACTTGTCTCTATATTTTTGCCAAACCTCTATTCTGTTCTTACAAGTATAATAATTTATCCATAAATATAAAATCAATCTTCATCTATCCTTTTGTTACCCATCAGAAATAAGGAAAATATCCTTATGTATAATGAACTCAAATCCCACCCAATTTATTTTTTTTAAAAAAATTAATAAATATGAAACTAATTCAATTTTAATCACATGATTAATTCATTTTTTTCAAATTCTTTTACAGTAAACCATGCGAGGTTTAACTTTCTGATATGATAATATTTTCTTCAATTTGAATGACAATATCTACCAAAAAAATAATAATAATATATAATTTGAAAAATAACCTATAATACAATGATAAATTACTTTTTTATATATATTAATGTAGGTGTCCGGGTCAGTTTGCGCATACCTCGATTAATCTCATGGACCCTGAAGTTAACGACCATGTAAGCTTCCAATGACATTGAAGTTTGTAAGACTCGAACTAGTGACTTTTAGAGAGCAAACCTAGAACCTAAACAGTTGAACTACACCACCCATGGTTTACTTTTAAATAATCTACAAACAACTCTTGTTATATATTTAGTAGGGGTGAGCAAAAAAACTGAAAAAAATAACCTAAAAAACCGAACCGTGAAAAAAAACAATTAAAATTTTGAAAAAACCAGCCGGTTCGGTTTGGTTTCGGTTTTATAAGCCTAAAATTGAAAAAACCGAACCGAACCCAAACAGAAAAAACCCGAAAAAAACGAGCCAAACTGGCAAAAAACCGAGCCAAACCGGTTTGAACTGGTTTTTGTCCTAAAAAACTGAACCAAAACCGGTCGATTTGAACCAATTTTGATTTTTTTTTAAATTTCAATTTAGTTATTTTATTTTATAAAAACCGAACCGAATAAAAAATAATCATTCCTAATATTTAGAGTTGGTGCCTACACGATATCTCAGGTATTAATTCAATTGTTTTTCAAATTCTTTTATAGTAAACAATGCGAGGTTTAACTTTCTGATGTGATAATATTTTCTTAGATTTGAATGATAATATCTAAAAAAAATAATATATAATTTGAAAAATAACCTATAATACAACGAAAATGAATAAAAAAACATTATAAAAAAAAGACAGTTATGTTGATTGAGTTATCATTAAAAATACATAGAGAGAGATTAACAGTCAGCATGTCGAAAGGAAGGTTGTTCATAAAAGTGCATGTGATTAGATGGCTAATACATATATATAAACGTCAAGAATGCAAACAAAAGATTATGCTGGAGATAAAAAGACATTGAATGGACTGTGTTGGGTAAAAAGAGCTTCATTTTCCCCTCATTTTTTATTTTGATTCATTTATTTTTAAATTTTTATAAATAATAAAACTGATTTTTTTTACATAATTGAGCATTAACTCAATATCAAATTATTTTTTTTGACACCTTAATAGCTTTATAGAAAGTATATCAACACAAATTATCAAGCATAATCCCTAATTAAAGCAATATATAAGGGTTAAATTAAAAAATCCCTAATTAAAGCAATATATAAGGGTTAAATTAAAAAAAAAAGTTAAATAGCCCGAGTAGAAAAAATTAAGGCAAAAAATATTACAATTTATAATCTTTTAAAAAAACACGATTTAGATTTTTTTAATAATAAAACCTAGACCGATGTAATGTTCGGTCAAATAACATTATTTAAAAATTAAATAAATAAAAAGAGTCAAATTATATGTGTTGGCTCATTTTTTTTTCAAAATAATCATCCACCTTTTTGGACTAGGAAATTGTTTTTGAAAAGTCAAGCATGTGTATTTGATTTTTTTTAATCTTTTTTTTTCAATTTAAATTTAAATTAATTGAAATAGATTAATTAAAAATATATTTTGGATGCTCAGTCTTCAATTTTAATTGAAATTAACTAAAAATATTTTTAAGATATTATTTAATAAAATATTTCTCTATTTTTATTTGGTTTTTTCCTGCATTAATAAAACAATAGAGCACGCTAATTAAACAAATAAAATTTATGAGCACATATGCTATATTTTTACCAGATAAACCAGGTCAAACACGCCGTCTCCCCAGAAGTTATATCCACGTAACTTAACACGTGTCATTCATTTATTCGTGTGGCCTCGTGGCCTCTACGCCACGTGATCACTCTCTATCAAAACCCTAACGTTAAAACCAAAAAAACCACCTTTCACATTTCGCAACTCGCCTTCTTCTCTCTACACGCATAGTTTCCGTTTCTCTACGGTACGGTTAGTCTCTCCGATCTCATGATCTACTCTTATAATTTTTTTTTTCGATCCGATCTTATTGAGTCCGTGTGATATAATTTGATCTGAAACACGTTTGTTATTTTCATTTCTTAAGAGATCTGAACATGAAATTTTATCTTGCTTTCCCGGCATCCAAACAGTGAGCTACCAAATTATTTGATGGATGCATGCATATACAGATCTGTTGGTTTGGGCTGTTTGAGATTGAATTGGATCTTCATATTAAGCTTGATTTTTGAAATCTTTATTCCTTTTAGTAAATATTGTTTTTATTTTTAATGTTGATTATGTGATATTTATCATCGTGATTTAATTAATTAATTGGCTAATTAAATCTATCTGTTGCTGTTATGTGGTTATAGGCTGAATAGCTAGGGGGGAAAAAGAAAGAAAGATGGGAGGTGGATTTAGGGTGCTTCATCTTGTCAGACCATTTCTGTCATTTCTTCCTGAAGTTCAGAGTGCTGACAGAAAAATTCCGTTTCGTGAGAAGGTCATATACACCGTGATTGCTCTTTTTATTTTCTTGGTATGCAGTCAACTCCCATTGTATGGCATTCATTCGACAACCGGTGCGGATCCTTTCTACTGGATGCGTGTTATTCTTGCATCCAACCGTGGTACTGTCATGGAGCTTGGTATCACTCCAATTGTGACATCTGGGCTGGTAATGCAACTGCTTGCTGGCTCAAAGATCATTGAAGTGGACAACAATGTCCGTGAAGATCGTGCACTATTGTAAGTATCTTTGTGTGGCTAAATTCATGTGGATTGCTATTACAGTAGAAGTTGCTCTGCATTCCATGTACATTCTGTGATAGGGCCTTGTACAGTGTCTTCTTCTATGTATTATCTTAATATGCATATCTCCACCCTCGTGGCATTGCTGGTGTTTCGTTGCTTATTACTAGTGGGTTCCCAATCCCAGATTATGGTAATGGTTTTTCTGTGAACAATGAACTAGGAAAAAGCGACAAGATGTCTAAAATTCACTTAGAGATATCAGCTACGTGATATTGTATTTTAAAATGTATAAATTATGGTAGTTTATTAATTTTTGTTGGCTGTTGTTTTGCAGTTAATTGAACTGCATTTTCACTCAATTTCTAAGATGATCATGTTCAATTCATATGAATACTTGTGCTACTTGGGGCTCTCCCATGTTAACAAACACTAAGGGGTGTTATCTTTTACGTTATGTGGAAAATGCAACTTGCTTGTGCTCTTTACATTGTCATGATGAGTGCTTTCTTCTCCCAGAAATGGTGCGCAGAAGTTGCTAGGTATCCTGATAGCTGTTGGTGAAGCGGTGGCATATGTGCTCTCAGGGATGTATGGCAGTGTTGGCCAACTTGGGGTAGGAAATGCCATTCTTATCATCATTCAGCTTTGTTTTGCTGGGATCATTGTGATATGTTTGGACGAGCTTCTTCAGAAAGGATATGGTTTAGGCTCTGGAATTTCCCTTTTCATAGCAACCAATATCTGGTGAGTTCCATTCTTTAGTTTATGGATCCACTTTTGAAATTTCCTTCTCTATGTTGATTATTGTGAGATTGGAGTGCTTTGGGGAGTTTATCTTTAACATCTCTACCAAAATTTGGATACTTAAAGAGTCATTCATTTTCAGTGAAAGCATTATCTGGAAAGCATTTAGTCCAACCACCATCAATAGTGGGCGTGGTGCTGAATTTGAAGGAGCTGTCATTGCTTTATTCCATCTGCTGATAACCCGAACAGACAAAGTTCGTGCTCTCCGAGAGGCATTTTACAGGCAGAATCTTCCAAATGTGACAAATCTTCTCGCTACAGTCTTGATCTTTCTCATTGTCATCTACTTCCAAGGTTTCCGTGTGGTTTTACCTGTGAGGTCAAAGAATGCTCGTGGGCAGCAGGGTTCATATCCAATCAAGCTGTTCTACACCTCTAACATGCCCATTATTTTGCAGTCTGCTCTTGTAACGAACCTGTACTTCATCTCCCAGGTACTGAGGGTTATATGGTTTTATGTTCTGCTTGAAATTTGGTTTTCCAGTTCTTCTGTTAACTTGCTTGTTTACAGTTGTTGTACAGGAGGTACAGTGGAAACTTCCTTGTGAATCTTTTGGGCAAATGGAAGGAATCTGAATATTCAGGTGGTCAGTTTGTCCCTGTCGGTGGCCTTGCGTATTATATCACTGCACCCTCAAGGTGATTAAGATTGTTTTTTTAATTCCATACTTGTTTGTCTTATTATTTTTTATATCTGCACGTATATTGGTTCATGAATAATTTTTCTGCCCTGTAATTGCTTCCCAACCCTTTGCTGATGGCAATGCTATCACTAGCTAACTTGTCCTTACTAATCTTTTGCAGCTTAGCTGATATGGCGGCAAATCCTTTCCATGCACTTTTCTATTTTGTGTTTATGTTGTCAGCATGTGCTCTCTTCTCAAAAACTTGGATTGAAGTATCTGGATCATCTGCTAGAGATGTAGCCAAGCAGCTCAAGGTATGTGGACATTTTTATTTCATATGTTCTATGGTGAACATGACTTTTACTATGCTTCTAGCACAGCACATATTTTTGGCTTTTGTGGTGCACAATCTTTTCAGTCTTACCCTTTATTCAGGCTGCATTCTTATCATTAGGTTTTTAGTCCATTGTTTGGGACAAGTCTCTTGAAGTCTTTGTGAATTTGGCTGTCCTCCTTGGGTAGTCAAGGGAGTGGATCTTGTGAAATTGAGAGGCAGTATATGCTTTTCCTGGCTTGATTTGTCTACTTTAACATGGTAACTCTGGATAAAAGTTTTCGCCTGTTTCTCTGCATTTTGCTTTATCTGAAGCGAGCTAGTAATAGTGATGGCTATCTGCAGGTATTTTCAAATAAAACAAATTCTTTCCAGTATCAACCACTGTAGGGTGTAGCCAGCTTGCTTGAAAATTGAACTTAGGATGATTGCTGTGCATTCCCTGTTTGTTTGGACGATTTCTTTTATTGCTAGCTGCGATTAGTGATATTGCATCCTTCAAATATATTGACAGGATTAACGTTTTGTTTTTTTCTCTAGTAGCCCATTAGCTCCTGCCCTCAAGCACTACCAGAATCTCATCATGTTTTTGTTTTCTCATAAATTAAGAAAGTTCAATTTACAGGGAGTCACGTGTATTCAGTTGATCTAGATAATCTGCTTGTTTTATCAGATCCACATGTATAACATAGCTTGGTTATGCAGGAACAACAAATGGTTATGCCTGGGCATCGCGAGTCCAACTTACAGAAAGAGTTGAACCGTTACATACCCACTGCCGCAGCTTTTGGGGGCATTTGCATTGGTGCGCTGACAGTGTTGGCAGATTTCATGGGAGCTATCGGCTCAGGAACAGGAATACTACTTGCAGTTACAATAATTTATCAGTACTTTGAGACCTTTGAGAAGGAAAAGGCCAGCGAACTTGGCTTCTTTGGCTTCTAAATTAAGTGATGGATGGCGGAAGCAACGAGCTCCCATGCAATTTTGGTGCGCGCGTAGAATGTATATAAGGTCCTTTTGACACCAAAAGTTTAAGTTAGAAGATATCAGGGTAGTTGGTTCAAAGTTAAAGAGTACTGACATGCATCACCTTGAAACTGAATTTTTGTTCTTTTATCCCACTCCCCCTCCCCCTCCCCCTCCCCCTTTACTGAGTCTCTCATGTAACCGTGGATACCTCCTGGTCCTGTGAATCTTGGGATATTTTTTACTAGTTAAAACTTGCCAATGACCATTGAAAGTAATGCTCTGGGATTTCTGGACTTGATGAAAGCTTCATCAACGTTACTTTATGCTTGACACTATCTCAGTTTTTGTTTTTCAAAAAAAATTTATTTGAAAATATATTAAAATAATATTTTTTATTTTTTAAAATTTAATTTGATATCAATATATGTATGTATAAAATTTAATTTAAAATTAAAAAAAGCTAAAAATTTTGAAATTTTTTTATAAACAAATGGCTTAGTAAAACTCTAGTTGTGGTTCATTGTTACTTGTGGATATTTTTTTTTATAACTATCCACATGTAACAATGAAGCTGGTACTGATATCTGGTAGAAGGTGTTGTTGCCAAGGGGCTTTTAGGCTCCATGGTATCCTTAGTTAAAGCTTTTGAACTTGTTTTAAAAAACTTGAATTTTTTTATTTTAAATTAATTTTTTTTATATTCCTAAATTGTTTAGATTTACTATGTTAAAAATAGTTATTAAAAAATAATAATAAAAATATTATTTAGATTTATTTTCAAGTAAAAAACTCTTTAAAAAAATAACCACTCTCAATCTACAAAACATTAAAAAAAAAGAAAGAGATAATGATAAATGAATAGAGAGGGGGTGGACTAAATCATAAGTAATTGATTTGTGTTTGAATAACAAAAAGGAGGAAAATTCTTTTTGACGATAGGGCCTGCAGTCTGCTCCTCCGCTTATAACCTAACTGGGCTTTCTTCAGTGTCATTTAAAACCCGGAGGCATGGAAAAGAGCACCGGCATCCTAAGCAGGGCGGGCATATCACCGGAGGTACATGAACTATAAACATCCCAGTTAACCTCTGGTGGATGCTTTTTTTTTTTTTTTTTTTTTGCCGAAATGACTTCGAGGGTAATGAAGCAGGCAAATACTACTGCTGCGATAAAGTTAGCTGCAGATATATGAATCTAAGAACATTTCAAGTAGACCATACGCCATTTACAGTTGTCTATTTGGTCCAATTAATGAATCTTAGGCACGCATCCTTAGTATCCATAGGATTCCATGCTTTTGATGGGACATTTGTGCGTCCAGAGATGCAATCATAAGCTGGCAATTCATTCACTGTATCTTCAGCTAAAGTTTGTCTTATCAAATCAAACTCTTTTTACGCGCATGCGGTGACTGAACACGGCCATGATGCCCCGAAAAGAAGGCACAGATTTGGAAATTAGCACATAAATTAAAAACAGTTAGGGAATTAACATGTAAGCAAAATATTTTAGGGAAATAACACAAGTTTGACTATGTCATGTCACGTAGTGTTTTATAACTCTAATATTTACTAAATATTACTATTTATAAGTGTGTTGAGATATTTGTGTCGTTTTAAAATAATAACATTTAATAAATATTATATTTTTATTGCGTAATATAATTAAATTATGTTATTTTTAACTTAATTTGTTAATTGGTTTGTAATAATCAGTAAAACTAGTCGATTAATTTTAAAAATAAATAAAAAATTTCAAAACAAAAATAAAAATCTCAGCAAGATTTTTAATTGATCTGTGTAGTA
>Ga0325414_1005001_pt1 | contig 13949 bp, 6 predicted proteins | sample PopdelMetagenome_8_FD_206183 | JGI IMG/M metagenome (GOLD analysis project Ga0325414, IMG submission 206183) | Populus deltoides microbial communities from Bellville, Georgia, United States - Leaf-PdKOR-R3 | ecosystem: Host-associated > Plants > Phyllosphere > Phylloplane/Leaf | place: USA...
ACATGCCACTGACGATAATTTGCTAGCAATTGTCCCAGCAGCCACTAATGTGCTGCTTGTTATTTGTTTGGAATTGCAATAGAAAAAAACTAGCAAGAACCCATAAGTTGCTAGCAATTGTCCCAGAGGTGCTGCTTCTTATTCGTTTAGACTTGCAATATAAAACTAGCAGGAACCGCGAGGATCATGTACAAAAACCATTGCGGAATTCCTCGCTGAAGTGCAGAAGAGGCATTGTGGCACAAATTAAATCCGTACCAAACATCTCTGGGGATGTAGGTACTGTAGGTAAAAGTAACAGTCCTCGAATAATAACCAGAAATCTTCACGGTGTCAGGCTTCCAACCATCTGGTCCGCTTCTGTAGAGATAGACATAACATATCTGACATGCACATGGTCCAGATATCTGAAATGAATCGGAGGAACACCGTTCAAATGTTCTTGTCGATGGATCATCCAACCTTGGTGCATAGATCTGAACAATAAATTAAAAGGGCAAACTCATAAATCAAATGACTTGGAACTTTTCATGAACTTCTTGCTACGAGCAACAGTTTTTCACCAAAAATATGTCAAAAGTTCAATACACACCAGGTAAAACAAGATGAAACACACCACTTACGCCACAAATAAGAGAGTTTCAAGGGGAAAGAAAGAAAAATAAGAATGACCCTTAATAACTCTATTCCACCTACATCGAAAGGGATTTCCGAAAACCCAAATTGGATCGTTAAAGAGGAAGATAATTAACTGAATGCAATTTTGACTTAATTTTCCAATATTACCTTGTTAATATCCTCCATTCCCTAGCAATACGAAGAAACACAATCATGCCTCAATTCTCCCTTCTTTTCTTTTTTTTGAACACCCACCAATTGTAATTAAACCTTCTTTCTCACTCTCCTCTGCCCTCGCATACACATATCCAATATTCACCTCCTCATTCCATATCTTCAAAGGCACCCTCCCTTCCCTTTCCTTTCCTCTCAGCCAAACTCATTGTCAGGCAGTAGTTTTATTTTGTACGTATACTTGAACGTGATCCATAAACAGGATGTAGCGCATGAACACAGTACTCTGACAACTCATTCTCAATCCTACTGCTAATGTTCTTAATTTCTCAACAAACCATTCAGCTAATAGCAGTCTTAACAAGGAAAATTCCTCTTAAATACTAGAAATCAGTTCCCCAAGCCATTATAATTCCAAGGCTCGGCCATTGACAACTCAGTACTACATCCATTCTTTATCGAATGGTCAACTTGAGCACGAATTCTAGGCTTTAGAATATAAATAACCCAAAAAATGTCTTTTAATTAACAAAAACCAGTATTGATGATTATTACAGGCAACATGCTACTGCATTAAACAAACATATATAGAATTAGGAATTAATCAACAACAAAGGGTTTGTCTTAAAATCCAGGAATTTTTTTTAAAAGAAAATATGCACATTATAAACCAAAAAATCAGTTGAAGACCAAACCTGATTGCCATAAGCCTCACCGAAAGCAATACTAATATGATCACGAGTATATCTTGGAGAGGAACAACTTGTAATAACCACTGTGTAATAACAGCTCCCTACATTCTTTAAAACCAAAAAAAAATTAGAGGAATTTAATTTTACAACATTTGAAAGAAATGGAGATTGTTTCGTGCAATAGTGATCGTATGGAGGATTTAATAGTGGGATATACAGATTAATTACCTGGATTAAACTGAGATTAAAAGACTCAAGAGTTTAAGGCTGGAGGTGGCTGATTATTGATTGATCAGCTTTTCATGGGCCAACAACAAAAATAAAAGCAGAGAAAATAAGGATAAAATGATGGGATCTTCTCATTTCCTTCAAGAAAGAGCGAAGAAAGATAGGGAGGGGGAAGGGAGGGGGAAAGGTAGAAGACGTAGCCTATAATTTATCTGTAGGAGTTTTTTTTGGTGAATACATAAAAGACAAGATGATAGCAGGTGTCTTCTTGTCTGCCATCATAGATAAGCTTTTGTCCGACGTAAGAATTTGCTAAGATTTTCTTGCACACGAAGTGTTGGTCTGGAATTTGTCTTGTTCTTGTAGGAACAAATTATTATTATTATTATTAAATTTTCCTTCGAAGGCAAATGATGTTTGTTTATATTCGTATATTTTTTTTGTTCTCCGAGGTATAGATTCTGCTATATGTCAAGACGGAGATCTCTTTCAAGAAAAAATATTGCACTTGTAAGGGCTCGAATCAAAAATCGTCGGATTAAAAGTTTTTTTTATTAAAACAAATTAATAATGAAATATTGTTAACACATTCTAACATCAAAATCATGGCTATTTATATCCCTTTGGGGACAGCAAAAAAAAATCATGGCTATTGATTAATTGCTAAATTTTCAAAAAAAAAAATCGAATCATTTCTTTATAATATATTTGGAAATGGATTTATTTATATATTTGTAGAAAAACAAGGAAATGAAAGAAAGTTATTATACTTGCCAATTTTAGATCACTACCGAGAAAAAAATAAATAAATTAATCTCTTTAGTTTTATCGATTTTATCATAATTCTCATTTTCTTTTGAAAAGGGAGAAAAGGAAGGGTTTTCTTCAAGTTCTCTTCGAGGCATGATATTGGGAATGCTCCAGCAATTTAATAAGAGATCTCGGGTCAATAAAATCAAGTCTTTTTTTCTTTCATTAGGTTGGCTTCGAACATTGCAAGAGGTCCAGTGTTGGAACTCTACCGCAATTTAATAAGATTTTACTGTTCACTAATAGGACTAAATCATGTTTAGAAACACGGTTCAACCCGTGTTTTTTAAAAAAATAAATTTTTTTTATTTAAAATTGATTTTTTTAGTGTTTTTAGATTATTTTGATGCATTAATATAAAAAATTATTTTAAAAAAATAAAAAAAATATTATCTTGATATATTTTTAAATGAAAAACACTTTAAATTACAACTACTATTACAATCTCAAACTGACCTCATCTTTTGTTAATCAATGTAAAATCACTTTTAAAAAAATTAAATTTTTTTTCAGATTAGATTTTTTAAATATTTTTATATTATTTTTTAAATAAAAAATATTTTAAAAATAATTATTACCATAATATCAGTATAATATCAGTGAACATGTAACCATCTAGGTGGTGGCTTAGTGATAAGAGTTTGGGACCAAGAGATTTGCTCTTTCTGTGGTCTCAGGTTCGAGCCACGTGGTTGCTCATATGATGGTTACTGGAGGCTTATATGATTGTTAACTTCAGGACCCGTGGGATTAGTCGAGGTACACGCAAACTGATCTGAACTCCTATATTAAATTTAAAAAAAAAATCAGTGAACATGTAAAACAAACACTGAAAGAGAGCAAAATATCTTACCAAATGATAATCACAATCACATGACATCTCTTTGACAATCACCACGATCGTCGCCGAAAACATGTTCCATTTTGTGCTCAATTGTCAAAGGGAAGCCCCCTAATCACTCCTTTCCTAATGGGGATTTACCTCTTTATCCATCCTATAAATTATACCTAGATTGCTCCTGATTACTTGATTTTTCACTATTATTAACAAATTCGTTTCCTCGTATTAATTTCGAAGAACTCCAGTCCAGCCAGGCATTGAAAATTCAAAATCTTAATCATCATTTCAAACTCATCCCTGGGTTGTCGGAATAGATGAAGAATAAATTGACTTCCCATGCTGTAAAACCCCGTCGACATCTTAGCTTAGTGGCTTGCCGACCTGAATTGGGTTTTGCTCTGAATATTTTTATTTTTATTTTTATTTTTATTTTACCAAAACAATTTCATTTTAATTCCTTTAAAATAATTATAACTTGAGTTAATCCACAATTCATAAATCATAACAGATCTCAAATGAGATCAAAATCAAGTTTGATTTTGTAGCTATAATTATAATCTCGGATTCAAATTTAAGATATGAAAGGAAATAATTCAATTTTCTCTGGGCATGGTCTGTCCTCAAAACTAAGATTGGGATGCTCCGATAAGTGGACTTGGAATAATAACCCTATAAATAACACAGCTACAAAGTAGTACCCCATTGTGCTAACACGATGAACCTAGGCTACACAGATATAATCATTCGTCTGCCATATATATATATTTATATATATATATATATATATATATATATATATGAGCATGAGGTAGGTAGGTAGGTAGGTATTATATGATTAATCAATAAAAAAGTTAGTGCCCTGAACCTGAATCCTCTATTCATTTAACCATACAAAACGTTGTCTTCTTCGATTCTTCTATTCATTTAATCACATATCCACCAACAACGAGCTTTTTATTTTTTTTCAACTTACTAAAAAATTCCTTAGCATGACCAATGAATGGACAATATATTTAAGAATAAACTATAAACTATAGTTCTCTTTAATTAATATTTTAAGACAAAAATCTTAGTAAATAACCAGGAAGGACCAATTTTCCTTTCGTTGCCTATTTCAATTCGAGGAAAGTACAGAAATATAGAGAGATTCCAGAATTTTCTTCTTCTTTTTTTTTTTTTTTTGCCTTTTGACCCTCGGAAGGCCCACCATAAAGGTTTCAAAGCACCCACCAAACTATACTTTAATAAAATTGCATGAAAACAATAAAAGAAGGAATAAAACATCCAAAAGTAAAATAATTGATATGTTCTCCGTGGACGATGCCAAGTTTGGACAACAGAGGAGCCTTTGCCCGGTAGTGATAAAGTTTCACCATACCCATCCTGTAACTTCCACCTAATTTATTAATGCAAGATCACACCTTGGACAATTTGCATCAGTTACGTGTGTAGTGTGTGGTAAAAAGGTATTTTTTAAATTATTATTTTTAATATGTTAAATATTTTTTTATTTTAAAAAATTATTTTTAATATCAATATATTAAAACGATATAAAAATATTAAAAAATTAATTTAAAAAATTCAGATTTAAAGAAAAAAAACTTTCCTGACAACAGCTCCAAACACCCCTTGGACAATGGCCAAAAAGGTTCCTAAAAATGCAAAAAAACAAGTTAGTATGACTGCTGTCATTCAATTAGATAAATAAAAATAAATCAAAAAACAAAACAAAATATGATAAACATAAAAAATAAATAATAATTAAAAAATAAATAAGAATCAAATTTGATATAAAAATACAGTTAAATCAAATGACGAGAAATGAAATTAAAAAAAATTAATATACAAAAGATAAAAAAATAAAAAACAATAAAAAAAAAATCAAATTATATAAAAAAAACAAATAAAAAAAACTTATGTATTTTACCGGGGAGAAGACGGAGAAGAGAGGAGGAGAAGAAAAAAACCAATCAGAGCCACATCATCAGTCTGTCACTGACTTGCGCCCTGAGATCTTAGCGTGTTGCTACTAAATCCGTATCGGAATACTGTGTTTAGCTACCAAAAAACATTTATTTCTGAAAATTCCTGGTCCTCAAGACTCAAAAGAATTACAAACGTAGTACACAACATTATTGTGAAGAATACATACAAAAAAGAACTGTAAGAATGAACTTGTAGTAATTGTTTCCCTATAAATTTTCTTGTAACAAATCTATCCTGGATAAACTTGGGTACGTGATCATCTTCCCAAAATGGATCCCAGGTACCCAAATCACCATCATTTCTTAATTTCCTCCCAACTACCACCTGTAGCCAGGTTGTTCTTGCTCTTTGAACCTCCTCAAAACCCCATCAATGGCAACGTCAAAAGCATCCTTTATAGTCTCTAAACCTTCATCGGGTCTAGCATACAAAAACTTTGGTATATATTCAATAACTCTCTCCCTCATTCTCCTAATCTCATCCTCACTGTACCTCTCAAGCACTTTCCGAATAGAAGCAGTCCCATTTTTCACTTCATTTCGATCTATAAACACCGAATAGCTCTCTGCCTCAGCCGGCAAAAACCACTCATACTGATCATAAGCAGTTCTTTTCCAGAACAAAACCGGGATCGAACCAGCAATCATACAATCAAAAATCGACCTTCTTGTAAAACTATCACCCCTGGGCTGCAAACAGAATACAGAATCCAAGAACGTTTCAAGAATTATCGAAGTTCCATTAGAACATTTAGAACCATCACAATCCACAACTCGGCATGAACCAGACTCGTTCCTACAATGATTCAACAGCAGCCCTCGAAAATCATCCTTGATTTTGCTACGTTTAGCACCAGCAAAACAGAAAAGACTCTTCCTGTTACGATTTCGGACAAAATCCTGCCATTCGACAACATCATTGTCCGATCGAGGGTGGAATCCCGTAGGATAAGGAACACCAACATCAAAATAATCCCAGGGATTTCGCTCGATCAAAAGGCGAGTAACGTTTCGCATACCTGGCTTGTGAATGCAACTCGAACCCCATTCCTCGTCCTTGGACCGTCTAAAATCCCAGGATATCCTTCCCATCGTCAAGAAATGATCCCATCCATCATTTCTTGTAAAATACGGCTGGTCTTGAACCCACTTGAGCATCATCTCGCAGTGAAAATCACGTTCTTTAGCGGATGAGTTCTTGAGCCATAGAAATTTCCCGACAGCGAGTCCAACGTAGAATGGAATGTAAAAGGCTGTCGCATTGTTGGGGTCTTTAGTTCTACACTTATGATTCAAAATTCTGTTGTGGAAAAGAACTTCAGTGACAAACTGATCAGTCCAATACCAAGCAGCAGCAAGATTTTCCGGTACAACGCTGGAAATTCCAGCGGCCACAGGGCCAAATCCGTTATTCGACAACGCAGCACAGCTCGAACTCCAAGGGTTCAATTCATCACAGTTGTTAACCACTTCATGGTTCAAAGCACTCGGAAGATCGTAGACAAAGATTTCACCAAACTCGCAGGAATTCTCCTCTTTCACTGTGCTGGAGGAGAACGAGGCGGTGGTGGTGGTGAGGGTTGGAGTGAGGTGGTGGTGGGCAGTGACGGGAGCCGGGAAGTGGTGGAGGCGATGACGGAAAGAACGAGGAATGGAGCGGAGAGCGAGGAGGAGGAGGATTTGAATGAAGAAGATGGAAAGGAAAAGGCATAACCGAGGTTGGTTTATGGAAGGGTAATGAGCAGCAAGAAACGCTTTAGGTGACCTGAAAGAGTCTTTTCTTCGGACATCAAGTGGAATTTTTGGTTTCTTGATTTGGGATTCAGGTGAAGATGAAGGGTTTGAGAGTGGAAACATCATCAGAATTTTACTTTCCCGGCTGGCCGGAAAGAATGGTGGTGGTGATGAGAGATGAAAGAGCGTGCCGAGTGGAGTTGTGTTCTTGATGTTTGTGATGTCTCTTAAAGAGAGAGGGGGTTGTGGACTTGTGGTGATGGGCACCAGTAAGGTAAGATCTCTGGTTAAAGAAGGTAACGGACGGTACGGTGAGTCAATTCACTATATTTGCAAAAACGAATCTAACGATTTAAATAGTTTTTGTTAGAAAATAAATAAATAAAATCCGTTAATTGATTATTGTTATTATGTTAATCATTTTAATATTTAGGACGCGTTTATGTATTGTTGTAAATAAGAAAAAATATACATCTCTTTATCTTTTTATTATTTTATTTTTATCTTTGCAATAAAATATATTTACATTTTTTTTACATTTACTAGTTTATGGTTTCTCGTTAAAATATTATATGAATGTCAAAATAGTTTTAAAAAATAAAAAATAGTATGTTTATAAAAACTAGAAAAATTATAAATATAATATAATCATATTAAAAATATATTAATTATAAATATTAAAAATATATCTTTTTATCTTGGAAAAGCAACTAAACTTAATTTCCAAGATGAATTTAACTCCATTAACCAATGACGTAATAGAGCCACGAGTACGTGGAAGACTGAGGCCTCATCGTCAAGAGGGACACCTCGGATTTGTCTCCATTGACCAAACTTGAGTTTGATTTTAGTTTTCATTGACAAACATGATTTTGTTTCAAAAACACTTCGGCTTCTCCAGCATGATAACGTGTAGAAAGTTCCTTTCGTATCGACAAACAACTGGATGGCGGTGACTCTCCTCCCCCTTTTTTTCTTTTTTTTTATTACATCTCTTACATGCTTATTTATTAAGGTATTTTTTAAAGCCATGACATAGGATAGATATTTATTTTTTTCATATAATTAAAATAAAATAAAAATATTATTGAACATATTAAGTTTATAGTTTAGATTATAAAATTTGATTACTTAACTCAGGTTAATAAAAACTAATCCACTGCATTATTATCTTTAACCTTATTTGTTTTAAGTCAAACAACTTTTTACATTGGCATGTTTAATTTATATTTTAAATAATAAAATATATTTTTTTGGACTTATCAAATAAATTGATGTGTTCCTTTTCTTTTTGTTGTTTTTTTTTTCTTGAAAAATATGTGGTTCAAAAGCATGTGAAAATATAATTAGAAAAAAACTAAAAGTGAAGGAGAAGCTCATGTAGCCCAAGACTCATATTATTATTTATTAGAATAGTGTTTTGATGATATGCCCTATAAAAACCCTGGTTAGATTTTTCTTACATGATCCGGTAAAAAAAAAAAAGAAAAAGAAAAGGAGAGAATTTATATAGAAACTTTACCCTGGGAATAAGAAAGATTAAGAAAATTAATGTAGCAACTTTTAATGGATTAAAAGAATTTTAAAAAAAAATATGAGGATGTTAAGCATTTATAAGAAGGGTAAAATAAAAATAAAAAAAAAGGAAAGAAAATTTTATTCTTCCTCTATGCTGCTAGAGAGAGAGGAAAAGGATTTCAAAATTTCTTTATTTTTTTCTCTTGAAATTGATTGAATTTCATTATAAATCAAAGGGAAAATTTTGTTATAAAAAAAAAGGGACCTAAAATCATATGAGATTATATTTTATTATGTTTTGTGTTAAATAAATTTTCATGTTCTTTTAAACAGCATGAAGGATGTTAATTAATTTTCAGACATTTTTTATTTATGATATAGTTTGGCTGGTATGTGTAAATTTTTTAGAAATTACCTTTTGTTGTAATAAAAAATTTAAAAACTAAGGTATTGTAAATTATAATTTAACTTAGAAAAGTTTCTATAGTATATTATGTGGTCTAGCATGTTTTATTTTTTAAAACTATAATGTATTATTTAATTAATTCATTGAATCTGAATATATAGACACAAACTTGATTAATTGTCCGTGTAAATATGAAACTGAGATATAAAAAAACTTTGTTAAAATTTTGATAAAAAATAAAAATAAAAAATCACTCTAATCTTAAATTAAATTATGATATTTTTATTTGTAAGTTATAAAGAGTGGAGGTTGTTACAATGATATCAGATGAAATTATCCTCCACCCAAAATTTACTTCAAATGACAAAAACGCTAGCACATTGTCATAGTTTACAGCAAACGGCACAGTAAAAGAGCAACGCCGTTATTGATGGAGGAAGCTATAGCTAGACTACGGTTTTTTATTCATGGTTGCGTCCGAAGAACGGAACGACTTGTAGCGTGAACGTTACAGCCGACAAAGTCGTTTGTAGTGTTGTGAACTGTGAGGGTACGGTATCGTGTGTGCCTTTGTATCTTGACACTTTAGTGCATAAACGGACACGTGGCAGCTCAAATATGGTGAATAAATTTGTAGTTTGGACCCACCTTGAAGACAAGTTAATTATTGACATTGTTTTTGCACATGTTTAGAAGGTTTGTGAGGTGATGATGTATTTTGTTTTTTTTTTTTTTTTTTTATGTTTTGCATGTATGTTATCCAATCTCGTCTTGGCAATTTATTTGATAATTTGTTGATGTGTGGTCTAGTCTTTTGTTGTTTGATTTTTTAAAATTATTTTTTATTTAATAATATAATAATAAAAAATAGATGGTAGCAAAACCAATTACCAACCTAATATCAGATATTTTGTAAATTAAAAGCATTCTTTCCTAAAAAACTCCTTATGGTCTAAAATAAGTTTAAAATGAAACATTCAAACAAAGTCTCTCTATTTTATATATAATTGAAGAAAAAAATAATGATAAATATGATAAAATTAAATTCTTAAAAAAATATAAATTTTATGTTAATAAAATATTCATGATTTTTTTTTCATATTAGGCACATAATAATTGAATAGGAATGTTAAAATTCCTATAAAAAACTATAATATTATTTGAAAAACATTACTAAATTAATTAATAGTTTTTTTATAGTGCATTTAAATATAAATCTAAATCCAAAAGAAAAGAAAAAACAAGAGCACTAATCAAATGATAGAATATTTGTTTGAAACCGTGATAATTTCATTGGAAATAAACCAAAATAATATATAAAAAGTACTTCAAAATCAATCAAATATTGAAGGATGAAATGAAAAGAAAAAAAATACAAAACCCAATAAAAATCCAATGTTTTAGGATAAAAATGGAAAAAAAATTAAAGGACAAAAAAAAAATCTAGGCGTTTGAGAGTTTTTTATTTTTATTTTTTTAAGTAATTATAAACTCTCTTTTTTGTAACATGATATTATTAAACACTTTTAAAAACAAAACAAAACAAAAAAAATTAAAAAGTGAATTTAATGAATTTGAAATTATATGGAAACTTTTTGCACTCTTGACTTAATATTGGAAAAAATATATAAGGGTACACATAAAGTTTACCAAGAAAAACACAAATGAATCATGAAGGAAAAAAACTGAAAAGCATAAAGTTTACCCAAAAAAAAAAAGGTATCATTTAATAAATTTGGAATTATATGAAAACTTTTTTCATTCTTAACCTAATATTGAAAAAAAATAAAATAAAGAGATAACGTCCACATAAAGTTTACCTAAGAAAAATGGAGTAAAACCTATGGGGTCCCAGTCAAAGAATATTCACATATAAATGATGTAAGATTTAAAACAAGTATTTTATGATTGTTAAAGAAATTTTTAAAAAATATCAAAATAGTATGTTTTATATTTGATAAGTGATTGAAAGCTAAATACATTATAAATGTGATAAAATCATATTAAAGATCTATTTAAAAATTTTCAAAATAAGTAAAGACTTAAATTGAGACTTGAATTTTCATGAACAACTTATTATTAATGTTATTATTTTATATCAAATACATAATAATGAAAAACAATTATTAAAATTCAAATAAAAATTTATAATGGTATTTAAGAATAATATCAAAACTAAAAAATAAATGAAACTTGTAGAAAATTTCCAGAGTTTCAAAAATATTAAAAAAAATTAACAAACGACTATTTGAAGATAATGTTTCTAACAAGATTCAAACATGAGACGTTGAGGCTCTTTCTCACATGCTACCAACTGAGCTATGATATAAAATTATTATAGAATGATTTAAAAGTATGTTAAAGTGTTTTATTTTTATATAAACAGTAAATCACCAAAAAAAATTCAATTGTTTTATATTGTTTAGGTAATTTGGCTTAATACAAACTAACTTATATGTTACTAATAAACAATTTCTTATAGTGATGGTCAATTAATTTTGTTGTGATAATATGATGCGTCTACTCTGTCATTATGAACTATAAATGATAGCCTCTAAGTATTTAATTATTGATTATGAATTGTGTGTGTGTGTGTGTGTGTGTGTGTGTGTGTGTGTGAATATATATATATATATATATATATATATATATATATATGATCATAAAAGAAAAAAAAAATAGACGAAAATCTATGACTACTTACTCCAACCCTTTTCGAATTTAAAACTTTCGAAGTTTGAAACTTGTTAGAAGAAAATCTAATTGTTTAAATTTTCCTTAAAAACATGATGATTTTTGTCTGCAGGGACAAGTTTTTATCGTCAAAACAATTTTTTTTTAATGATGTCTTAATAATTAATATTAAGTTACCAATGGAATTATAACTCAACTGATATCAATATCCTCTTTTTTTCTTCTAGATTTCTCAGGTTCCATCTATTTTGCAACTAAAAAGTAGTTTAGCATCAAGTTAATGGAAGTACACTTGCATCAAATTCTTCGTTTTGGTAAGCTCTTACGTACACACTGTAGAAGGATTCTAATTAGAGTGCTATGTACATTTGCCTCCACGAACCATATACTGGTCTGTGCAAGGTTTTCTTTTTTTATTTTGGTAATCATGGCTGTTCGGACTATCTTACATGCATCTATTTTGTAATAGTAGTTAATCTACACCCCTCATAATTTTTTTAATTATATAAATAGAGTAACTACACGGTTTTATGAAAAATCTCCAATGTAATATGAGAGAAATTAGAAAAAATATAAAATTTAACGTGGTTGATAATATACCTACATCCATAAAACCTTTTATTTTTATTATATTAAAATAAAATTACTGTATTTATAATAAATTTTAATTCTCACAGGAAATTCAAGCCAACTAAGAAATCCTAGTTGTTCAGCTGCTATATATGTTTATGAGCCACACGAACTACAACATATAATCGCCTTATAACACATACAGATAAACATGTCTTTTTGTAGCCTGTTATGAAACATCTCAGCACCTAAGGTGGCCATAGCAACTGATCTTCACTTGTCAATCTTAAATTTTAGCAGGAATTAATGTAAGATCTAACAAATGTACGCAAGGGATTCAAATGAATGTAAGATCTAACAAATGTACAAAATGTCCCAAGCACCTAATAAAATGAGCTGCAAGAAAATGCACTCTAATAGCACCATCGATCAAGTCTCGAATCGCCAACCAATCTCTACATTCGTTCTCCTTCCTATAGATATGACAAACTTGAAGAGTCAAATGTTTATCAAGAAGATCCATGATTCCTCTAAATGAAGGATCCCTGACATTAATTTTACATATTCTTTTCAAGTGTTTAAACGTTAGTCCTGCTTGTCCTCGGATTCGGCTAGCTCGTAGGTTATGTCCATCACTGTGTTTTTACTTTTTACACTGATCAAAAATGGACTATCTAATTATTTCGAATGATTCCAAGCCCACCAAACTACCTTTGGAATAATCAGTGGTGGGGTTCTAAACTTCTAATTAAGGCTTAAGATACCCCTAAACACCATCCTTTAAAGGTCAAAGACGACACCTCTTTTACATTCTTTTGAATCAAGTTATGCACAAGCATGCCATCTTACATTCTTTCTTTCTTCCTTCCTATAGAAAGAAAGAGAACAGAAGACCAGTGCAGTAATGGAGGCACAAGATTAGGAATGTCATTGTCACTCAACATCTGAATAGAGTGCATAATCGAGTCAGATTTTTATTTTGTTTAATAAAAGACAAATGGATATGAGTAAAATTCAAACCGATTAATTTTACGAGGCTTAGAGATAGGTCATGAGAGGTTGATGGATCTATATCCAGCTCATTATCTACATTGTTTTTTTAAAAAGAAATCCCAAGAAAATACATATAATTTCTTACGTATTATTTCCATCTTGGATTTTGTTTTATAGCTCCTTTTGTTTTGTTCAGAGAATTCTTCTTAAGATGTTGCGATTTGTGAAATCGGAGATTTATTAATTTTCTAGAAAATACATATAATCATAACCCTTTATATATATAAAAAAAAACTAGAAAACCCTAATAATATTAAATAAAAAAAATATTCCCTTCAAATAAAAAAAAAACTAGAAAAAACACTATAACAAAGAATAAAAAATAAAATTAACTAAGAAAAATATCTACCTTCTAGAAAAAAAACTTAAAGAATATAGTTGTAGATATTTTAGATCTTTAGCAGCTATTCGACTCCAATTTGATATAATGGCATCTTTACACGAGAAAAGTTTGAGTGGGAGTCACTTTCCTTTAAGACCTCAACTACATGTGCACACGACATATGATGACTTAGAAAAACTTGGCTGGGATCAAAGAATACTTCAAGAACTCTAAAACAGCAAGATTGGGTATGTCACAAGTAGCAATTTTGTGCCATCATGTGATTCAAATTCAAACTCATCCT
>Ga0325414_1005002_pt1 | contig 13948 bp, 4 predicted proteins | sample PopdelMetagenome_8_FD_206183 | JGI IMG/M metagenome (GOLD analysis project Ga0325414, IMG submission 206183) | Populus deltoides microbial communities from Bellville, Georgia, United States - Leaf-PdKOR-R3 | ecosystem: Host-associated > Plants > Phyllosphere > Phylloplane/Leaf | place: USA...
GACAAGGGTTGGATCGCAACTTGGATGGTCAGCTGTCCAGTCACTGGAATTGGGACCGGTGGCAATGGTGGCTTGATCCTAGGAGGAGCTGGCTGAGCCTGAAAAAATATATATTCTTTTTTAATGGAGTTTGGTCGGGTTTTGTCTCTCTATTCAATTAATTTTATCCTTTTTTTTTCCCTTCAATTTAGGCACCGTCTAGAAACATCGTGATGTATATCTGATTTTTATTTTTATTTTTTTATTTTATTAAAAATTAATTTTTTTTATATTTTAGATTATTTTGATGTGTTGATTTCAAAAATAATTTTAAAAAAATTAAAAAAATTATTTTGATATATTTTAACACGAAAAATACTTTAAAAAATAACTACAACTACATTTCCAAACAGGCCCTCACATCAATAATCCTAATTACCATGTGCCTCTAATTGGATTTTATAAGTACAATTATTATAATATTATTAATTTAATACAATTAAAAATTAAAAAATAATATATAATTATATTTTTTAAATAAATAAATTTGTCAATAATTTTCTCTTTGTCTTTTATTCTATATTGTCTTATCTATCTCATCTTTCTTTGTCTTTTCTATTTTAAAATAATTACCAAACACTACTAGAGCTAACATCCTCAAAAATAAAATATTACTCTCCAAATAAATAACATTAATTATTTTATAAATTCATATTAAAAAATATAAACATAAAAAATTAACAATAAAAGGCATGACATGTTCATGGTACATATACTCATATAACATTTTAAACATAATAATGTTTTTTTTTTTAGTTTTTTTTACTCGATAAACTTTTTTTAATTTTATCTTTAAATAGTTTGATGCTTTGAATTTAAGCCTAATAAATTATTTTGATTGGCTTAATGTAAAGCGGTCAGGGTGGTGATAACATACCCCTAACATTTGTTTATACTTGACTTTATAAAAGAAAGTATTTTTGTTGTTTGAAATTTTTTGAGGAGACACCTGCCTCATTTAAAATTATGTCTAAAGCAAGAGTTTTATTCGATCATTGTTTTCCTCCTGTTTTTCATGTTTTTCCTTTCAAAATTGCTTCGTGTCCAATTTTGATCCTTTTTGTTTTTGCAATTTACACTCAAGTACAAAACTTCATTTAGTTTATTTTTGGTCTTGGTTTGAAAAGAGAGAGAGAGCCTTCAAAAAATGATGAAGGAGATAGAAAGTCGGTAGTTGGTCAAAATACTAGACGATAATTCATCTAAAAACCTAGATTCTAACTACCGAATAGGTAGTCAAAAAATCAGGTTGGGTATTGTTTGAACCGAAAAATCCACTCTTCAACCTATTTTTGTAAAAACATAAAAATAAAAATTGATAATCTCAAAATTGGTAACAACAAAAAAAATAATCAAGTTGAAAAACGAAACACCATGTTAACCCCATTATACTTTTCCTGGCAAGATAAGGGGAAAAAATCTAGATGGAACTCCTCTCCTTAAATAAAAATCCTTTTAGGTCATAGGAATCTGAGTTTTACAAGTGTCATCTAATGTATTTTTTTAATAGGCAGATGACATATCATTTATCTTCTTTAGCTAAGAAAAAAAAAAGAAAAAGGCAAGGTGCATGTTTATTCTTTTTATACATCCCTACTTAATATTTTTTTTTTCTTGGCAATTAAAGCAATTGCTTCTCTTTGTGGTTTACTTTTGTTATCATGTAATTAGATAGAAACATGCTTAAAAAAAGTTGTTAAATCAATCACATGATCCATGTGACGTGTTTTAAGAGTTAACCTATGTTTTAAGAGTTAACCCTAGTCAATAAAAGACAATATTGTCTCAAACATTTTTAGAAAAAAAAAATAAAATGGTGGCAGCTTGAAAATTTTTTGGAGCCAAATTAGGTGTTGAATTGGGAAACTGGGTTGCATTTGGGCATATTAGGTTGAATGGGCCATGTTGAACCAATACTAACTCAATCGGATTTGAAACTTAAGCCATGTAAAGGACCATTAAGCCATGTAAGGGATCATGTCATGGTCGAATTCAAATCAATAAAAAGCAAAGGAACTAGCTAGCAAGTTATTTTGTTCTTGGTTCAATTTTTTCTTTATATATTTTTATTGCTTAGCATCTTAATTCAAAATTTAGTTATTGTTAATAGTTTTTTTATCATTTATTAATATATATAATGATCAATTAATTTTATTGAACATAAAAGTCAAGTTTTAAAATTGCATTTCAAGTTTTTCATAATCTACGAAAGAAATTAATGATGCCCATATGTTTTTTTTAACACTCAATTGACTTTTGATCTGGCTTGTGGATAAGCATAGGCTTTAGGGCTAGTTAACAAAAACTAAAAAAAGATAGGAAATATTTAGTTATTGTTCCCTTCATCACTAGTGTTTTTAAACCCAGTTTGGTGATTGACCCGGTTCAAGATCCAAGTAACGAGTTTTAACTGGGTTATCAAATCATCTGGTTCAATCTTATTTTTTTTATAAAACAAAACGACGTCGTTTTGGTAAAAAATAAAAAAATAATCAATAAATTACAACCGGATTTTTGACTGAGTCAATCAGGTTTTTAACTATCCCTATTTTTTCATAAACTCGTCTTGGTTCTAGCCCCGAATCAACAGGATCCCGGGTCGACCCGCCGGGTCGGGCGAGTTTTAAAACTATGCTCATCACATATCACTATGCATGGGAATAGTGTTTTTTTCTTTTTATTTAGTGATTGTGAAATATTTTTAGATAAACTCGAAATTTCCCGCCTAAAGTTTATGTATTGTCTCACTTTCAATTAAAAACTTTTGTTGTGTTTCAATTAATAATCACAAGTTTTAAATTTTCTACGTCATTAATCTCTATCAAGTAAATTAATATAAGCCTAATAAACAATACTTATGCATTTTCTACAAGAAATGACTAAATATTTATTAAATAATGTAAATGGGTATAACTATATGAACATGAGGAAACACATCAGCATATAAAGCCGGACCATTATAATCTCTTAACAAAAACAAAATAATTCAATGGTAAAGAAGAGATGATATATTGAAAGAAGAAATCTTGGATTATTAATATGAATTCCTAACTTAATAAACAAAAAATAGAATTCTTAATTATTAAAAATTAAAAATTTAAGAACAAAGTCACTAAGATTAAAAGCAAAACTACCATATCTAGGTAAACCCTATTTCAATTCTCAATGTTTATTTTTTCATGTCCTCTACATGCTATCTACTTTACTCCTTTTGAAATCAAAATCTTTTAATTGCTAGTCTGACTAAATCATGCAATCATGTTTGTTTCTTTTTTTCTTCATTTCTTTGTCATTTTATTTTTTATTTGTCCAATCAAATTCTATCATAAGATTTTAAATTATCACGATATCACATAAATAAATTAAAAAAAAATTATGCATAAAAATATATGTGAACTTTGGATGTGAAAATGGATAAGGGCAAATTAAGAAAAGATAAAAAAAAAAAAAGTTGCCTTCTATTTTTAAGATAACTATAAACATTTATCTAGTTTTCATAGTTATATGGTTATGGTTGGTCATGCTATAAAAAGCTAATAACCACCCTAAGACATTTTACCTAAAATAAATCACATTATGATTATTTTAATGTGAATAGTATTGATTATGTGCTATGCAATATGTTTTCCTAACATGAGATATATATATATATATATATATATATATATATATATATATATATATATATGATTTTTATTTAAAGATAAAAGCTAATTAATTCTAAGACGGTGATTTAGAACCTATGTTAAGTAACATAGTGTAATCCTCACTTTTAAAATAAGAATGTTAGAAGGATAGTGATGATCAATTAGGTTTAGGCTTGTTTAATTTGACTATGTCTAAAATTGTCTCATAGGCTATCATTCTCTCTCTCTTAACATGTCAATGTAGAGTTGCATTGATCCAATCCAGGTCTACTCTTATCGATATGAGAAGATATATATCTCAAATATTGAAAATACCTATTGAGCATTCATACATCTTTGAAAATTTATATACATAATCATTATATAATGTTTACAAACTAGAGTTCAAAGGAATATTTACACACTGTTTATTACATATTTTTTTAATAAAAGTCAAATATGACTCCGCTAGTAAGATGATGGTTGATTGGATAGACAAAGAAATAGATAAGAAGGGTATTGTCTAGAATACCTTCAAACCTATAGGTTAGATCCATATATAAAACCAAAAACCAATATTATTTTGTAAACAAAGTCATACATTGACCACTTTCATTATCTTTCAACTTTCATTATTTTTCAACTTTGAGGGATAAGACTCTATCATAGATGTTACTATCCCTGGGTTGATTCTTAGATAAAAATATGATTAATACATAATATTAGACAAATAACCCATGTTATAGGAATATGGTAGTCTAGGGGCTTACTTATTACCACTACACACACACACCAACACTTAAATAAGGCAAACAAAAAATAAACCTGCTTTTTATATGAAAATAGACCCGTTTTATTTTTCAAACTAAAGTCAACTGTTAGAAAAATGTTTTTGGACATTTATTTGGCATGAGGTCATAAAACAAGCAGGTATATACATTCATATACAAAGTTTCAAATCAAGACTGAATCATTAAGTATAAGATAAACTAAAATAAAAATTATTCTCTCAACCCTGTCATTGGGTATTGATTCTCAACCTTATTCTACCTTGAAAATAATTCTTCAACGTCTTCATACCCCTAGGGTTGCCACACAATGGTATGGATCTCAATATTTCAAATATTCTGCAAAAAAACATGTGAAAATGTATTTAGATAATAAAATAGAAAGGGAAAAGATATTTTTTTCCTTTTTTTTTCAGTTGTTTTTTTTTACTTTTCTTTTTGTTTATTTTTTTTTTGTTTATGAAAGCTTGACCCTAAATAAAATATGCAAAAGTACTAAAATCATGAAATGTTTGTAATTTTTGAAAAAATGATTGAATTACACTGAAAATACAACTTTAGATTGTTTAGCAGATTCACTAGGACTCCTAAAAAAGTATTAAATTTACATTTTATGATGTGTTTAAGAGTTTTAGGAAACCCAAAAATTGTAGTGAAACATTGTTAGAGAATCAGGGTTTATTGATTGCATGTTTTGATCGTTATAGGCATTACTTGTGAATTAATTTTATGTTCAAAATTATTTTTCCTAACAAAAATAATTTTTCTCATTTTTTTTAAATAAAAGGTTTCCTGTTACTAGTATGAACATATCTAGCTGGATTTTTCTAGATCTAGCCAAAATTTACAGAACAAAATAAAAAATGGTAGGGGGTGGCCGTTAATGCCACTAGCGCCACTGCCAATGTTGTTGGTGGGCCTGGTTGTGATGCATGTACAAATAGATTGTCATTGGTGTTGTCTAAAATAGCCAAGGGAGAGGTTTTTGCCCCGACTTAGTAATGCCTAAAACTGTTGGTAACCATTGGCGAGGCTACTGCCTCGCACTAGTGATTACACAACAATAGTCTTGATTGTTGCTGCTAGCGATGCTACCGATGATGGGTAGTGTACTTAATACCAAAAATAAAAGGTAGATTTACGATTCTCCTCATGATGCTAGTACACTATTACAATAGGATACTTTTAGACATAATTATGATTTTATCCCTATACATATAAAATACTGACTTTATATCAAAATTGAAACCCTAAATTAAATTAATTTTAGAATTATTTTTTCTAATTAGATTAGGAATGAATTAAAGTATTTAAACAATTGATTTTTTAAATATTCTAATTGGATTATTTTAGAAAAAAAATATTTTAAAATAAAGAGAGTTTATAAGTCGGAAAATTTTATTTAATTGATAGTTTAGGATGTTTATAAGGATTTTAATATGATTAGTTTTCTTATTAAATCTTGAAAAATAGTTTTTGAATAAAATATATATTATATAAAATTTTATAAATTTTGAAAAAATTTCAAATTGAGTTTGATTTAATATTTTTAAATGTTATAAATATTATTTTAAAATTACACGTAAAGCCAATAATTAGAACTAAAGCGTGAAATATATGTAGGTATGTATATTAATGTGTTTTTATACATGATTTATGATTATGGCCATCTAAAGGCCAATTTGATTGTTTTTTTTTATTGTTGAATGGTTATAATATTAAATAGGACGTATTTGTCCTGTCTTTTCTCTATTTTTTTATTGTAAAATTATTTTCTCATCCAATTCCCCTTGAATATAACCCAAGGTTTCTTATATAATTATATAAATATTATGTAATTTATAAATGTAAGAATTTTGATAAGAATATTATTTTTTAATTAAAGACGAAGAAACAATGACAAAAAAAGATACAATTGTGTTGCTCGCAAGGACTTGAACACCTAATTTCCTTCAATAGCTCGAGGAAATTAGTTAGATATATCTATGGTCATCTAATTACAATGATATGCTAGGTGTAATAGGTCGAAATCTATAAAGTAATTTTATCTTTCCAATAATTTTATTGTTGTAAAATGGACTTTTTTAAAAAAAAAAAATAGGTAGAGTTTTCTCTATACGGAAGCCCTATCTAAAATGGCCCCAAGTCACAATTTACACTAAGGTAGCGCCAGGTTCACTATCCATCAATTTCATAAAAAATAAGATTACACACAACACACACATAAAATAACAAGATTATAACATTTCCTTTAATATATATATATATATATATATATATATATCCTAAAACAAGAAAAGTTGTCCTAACTTTTTGTTTTTCTTACAACCATTTGGTATTACTAGCTTAAATACATACGGTAAGTTTATTTACATAACATTAACTAGTTTATAAAATTCTACATAGAATAAAATAACCGAGAGAACTCTTCAGTATGATATCAATGTAAAGGTGATGGATGAGATATACGAATAAAATACTTAGAAACATAGAATATAGAATAATTACATGAGTATTCATTTTAACTAATAGTTTTATCAAACTCTAAAAATAACACAATATTAAGGGTCTTTTCATAAGCATATTTAATCTATACCATGTTTCCAATTTATTTCATTTTTTTTTATCAAATGATAATCCCTCTATCATTTCATTATATTATACCACCACTTTCATATGTAAAGTAATATTTTATTAGTGAAACATTCATTGATCCATTTCAATAATCATAGATAGTGTCTTAAGACACTCTTTAGCCCCCGCCATTACGGCTGACTTAGTTTCCATATCCTAACCCCTATCATTGCAGCTAGCTTAATTTTCACAACATAATTCCTAGTTTGCAGTTGACTTATTTTTGCATGATATACACATTTCCATAACATACTTCATTTACAATCATAGTCTTCACCGTTACAACCAATTTAGCTTTCACATCATACATACATTTCTATAACACACCTCATTACACACCACATAAGAGGTCCATGCATGATAAACACATACATGGACCTCTTACGGAGTGTGTTTCTTTTACTGCAGGTTCTATTTTCAATGTCCCTGCCAAATTCTAAAAGAATAATTCAAATTAGTACAAAATTTTCTTTGGTCCATTCATTAGTTCTCTTTAATTACAAACAATAATTTGATTTCAAAATATTATTAGACTTTACAAGGATCTTTTTACCATGGAAAACTAATTAGCTCGAAAACATTTTGTGACAAGGTTCTTTTTTAAGAAAGATACATGAAAACATAAAATACCATGAAATAATTATAACAAATGCATGTATCAACATAGCTACTGATATTCAATAAAGATATAAGAAATATTTAACATCTGTATTCTCATCTATGAGCATATTGAATCTATGTTAAATTTTCAACATGATACATTCTTCTTAATAATTTATGAACTCTTTCCTTTTATTTCTTACACAATGAATTACGGTCGTCATACTTATAATAATTTCCTCATTCTTAATCCTATTTCTTAGTTAAAATCATCACTTAAAGTTTTAACTTAATCGTATTTATGACAGAGTCATATTCAATCCTTATTCATGATTTAACTTAATCACCTCTATAATATCTTATAGGTGTCGAAGTTGAGCGAATTTAAACCCTTAAAATTAATGATTTGTAATATAAATTAAAGAATCTTAAATCCTTTGTTTTCCTATACAAAAAAATATATATAAAAAATAAGGACACATAACAAACATATGATAAAAGATCTTTTATGCATTTATCCTCGTCATGAATGTAAAGTGACCCACAAGAATTCAATGATTAAACAAGTGAGTGAAACCTCATGAATAGGATTATGGTAGTCTAAAAAGCTGATTCAAAGTAAATATAAGTAGTTAAGAGGTAAATAAGTATCAAGTAGTACAAATATCACATAGGATCCTAATTATCAAAGTGGAGTAAGTTTTAGAATCATATCACAGTCCCTCAAACACAACTTTATAACCATACAAGTAGGTAAGAACAACAATTATCATCATTGAAAACTCACATTTGATGGTTATCTATTCTAAATAGAGATATACTCTTACAAGCATAACAAACAACAAGGAGATAACATACAAGCATGGATTAAATATATCAAAGAATAAACAACCTTGAACGAGTAACAATCGAATTACATAATTGATGAATAAGAATACAACAACGATAACAAGAATATAAGCATAATGTTGAATATAATAAAAACTTAAAAAAAACAACATGATATGTAAAAAGCTTGAGATAAAAAGATTGCCTTATTTCATATAAAAAACTTAAGCCTGTATCAATCCTTAAAGGCATTATAGTTGAACCATATCTCATGACTTCTAAAAAATCTCAAAAAAATCACTAGAAAACAAAAATCTAATATGAAACTATTGTAAAAGAGATGAAAGCATACTTGAAAAATTATGAAAACTAAACCAAAAATAGTAGTGGTGTGTGGAGATAAGGCGATGCGTGCGATAGTGCATGGATTCCTAATCTAATCTAACTATTGACGAGGACAATATTTTTCACTATTAGCCAATGATGGAAAATCAAATGTCAAATTGACTTAGCTTTCTTTTCTTTTAGAAGAGCTACTCCGACAAATGATAACATACGACTGATTTTTTTTCTATTTTAATATTGTTGTGATTTAGATTAAATTGTGATTTCTATTGTGATTGGAGCTTTGATTGTAGAGCAATGATTTTGACTTGATGGAGAAGGGTCTGATTCGATTATCTGGTGATTTAGTTTGATCTGGAGGTGTAGAAGTAGTGTTTTGCGTTTGTAGGGTGGTTATAGGTGATGGTGAAAAGGGAGGAAAGAAAAATAAAAAAAGACAAGAAAAGGAAGTAAGGAAACGAGAAGGAAAAAAAAAGAAAGAGGAAAAGAAAAAAATCTCTTCTAAATTCTTTCAAATAAGGTTAAGAGATAAATTGGTAGGATGCTTTTTTATTCTCCAAAAATATTTCAAAATATATTCTTTAAGATATTTTCCACCTACTTTTTGTAATGTTTGATGGAAAGATTGGAATGTTTTCTTATATTATTTGATAGTACAGTAATAATTATTTTTTAAAGTATTTTTTGCTCGTAAGTATATGAAAATAATATTTTTTTATTTTTTAAAAATTAATTTTTAACATCAATATATCAAAACAATTCAAAAATAAAAAAATTTAAAAAATTATAAAATACAATTTCAAACGCAAATATTCAGCCCAAAATATTCCGAATAATATCTGCATGAACAAAAGAAGAATACAAGATTCTCTTGTCTTTTAAGCATAGTAGAATGAATAGTTCTTGAGATATTTTTTTTGATTGGGTCTTGTGCTTAGATCTTCCGTAACTAATGCAGGATTTTTTTGTGCACAATCTATATCGGTTCTCACTTCCCTGTCTCCTCATCAGTTTTTTTATATATGAAAAATGGTTTTTTTAAAAAAACAAAATAAAGTTCTGAGAAATTAAGGAAAGAAAACATGAGTGTTATGCCGATCTCTTTAGTTTTGCAATATAGAAATACCATAATACTGCCCGTGCAAATACATCCAAAAGCCCATGACAAGATTAAACAAGTTAGAACAAACCTTGTCAATTTTACAACAAAAATATTCTTTGAATCTTCTTCTCAAACAATATCTTTTGTTAGAATCACTTCACAAAAAATGCTGAATTTCCTACAAAAATAACATCTTTTCTTGTAGAAGAAGAGGCGTGCAATTCAGATGAAAAACATGTATGAAAACCTTGAAAAAGTTGATGGAGGTACTGAAGGAAGGTGAAACAAGAACTGAGAGTATGGGAATTCAAATTATCACTTTGACTACAATAACAGAACCATGCCCTCTCCCATTCCGAAGATGGAGGTACTGAAGGCTAACATCATATGACTGCAGATTAGCACATCTATGGCACATTACCAAATGGATCCACATCTCTGAACTCATGATTGATGGTTAAAAGACAATCAGTTCTAGTTATCATAAGGTAAGGATCACATTGAATATGAAACTGGCTGATTAAAAGACAATCGATTCTGGCAGCGCGCACCATTGAGGCAAAACTGTGCGGGAGATTCATCGCATCGGGGCCTCAGTCCATAGCCAATGCAACCACAATGTGTGAGTAAGAGAATCTTCATCCAAATCAATATCTCCTTTCTTGAAACTCTGAAAACTTAATCTATGCGGAATGCATCATTTTGTGTCCTGAATGTTCCAATCATAATGTTGGGAAAGATAACCATACAAGCCATAAACAGTGTGAACTGCAATAACACAAGAGTGATCAGGCAGTCTCCACATGTAAATTATTGTGTACATCCATAAGCAGGAAGAGAAAAAAATGAACAATCTAAGATGTACCAGAAGAGGAAGGGTCAAAAAACTCCAAATTGGCCACAAAGAAAAGGAAAACCTAAGTGAGTTCAGAAACAGAATAAGTGGTCTAAACGTAAGTGATAGAACTCAGTTAATTGAAAAACTGAAATGCACAATAGTTACTCTTACAAGCAAAAGGAGACAAGCCCCAACAGGGTAACTAATGGCAGAGTGGATATACTTGAGAGCTCCCATTTTTCATCGAACCTCCTGACACTCCAGGCAAACATAATTGTATATAAGAAGATAAGAATGTTCAAACCAACACCCACCATCCCAAGGTATAAAGGCAATCTGCATGGGAATTTCTTCAAAGATTAGACACCAGAGAAATTGAATAATATGGGTAGCTAATATTTTGCAATATAATATACAAGGGAAAAAAAAAAAAGTTGCAGTCACTTCACTGCAAAACAGAGATCTTTTTAGTCACACGCATTATCCATATGTTGAATTTGAAAAATACGCAGTCACTTAGCTGCAAATACAGAGATCTTTTTAGTCACATGCATTATCCACATGTTGAATTAGTCTTTGGTTACTAAAATGATCAGATTCCATCACATATTTGTAAGTTACTGTGAGAATGCAATTAAACTGGCCTCTAAAAATACCAAGCGCAGACAAAGTTAAGGCTGGTTCTTAAGAAAGATCAGCTGGTAGGCAAATAAGTTCCATACAGAGGCAGCAATACATATATCCATAGGAATTGAGTGTTCTACACACATGCAAGCAGAAAATCATAATAAGAAGAATATGTATTTTATTTATTAAATTTATTTTCTTAGAATTCTATGTTTAGATTTATTTAGTACTCAATATCAAAAATAACTATTTTCCTATTTCCTTTATTTCGGTATAAAAGAGCCTATGAAGGAGAGTAATCAGTTAGTGGAGAGTTTGAGAGCCATTGAAGTTCTAAACTATTGTTTGCTTTCACTATTTTTTCTTGAGAAATTTCGGTGTCAAGCTTTCATCTAAAATATATTTTTATTGCTGCTGGTTTGTTCTTAGTGTTTGCTGCACCATTTTTCCCTGAAGAATAGGCAAAAACCTTGGGTGCAGGTAGGCGGTGAATATAGTTAAAATTCATTCATATTCAAAAGGAAATAGGACCGCCACTGTCACTAAGTGAATTGTGCCATAACCCCCCTTAGAACAAATTCACAAAGCAGATATAAAAAAAAAAAGTTTAAAACTAGTGGCTTCTGTGACATTAACCCATAGTGGTACATACAACAAAGTTATAAGAAAACTCATTTGAAAACCTAATAATCTGAAGGCTGTTTCCAGGTTTACTCCAAGAAGTTCAGTTCACATTCCACACACAAGAACTGATCCTCAACAAATTATTATTTCATGCCAATTGAATTCTCTGTAGCAGTACATAAAGCTAGTGAAGCTTCTCCATATTAAGCAGATTCATTCTATTGTTTATTGGCGAAACTGAACCTGGTTGACATCCACAAAACAGCCATAGTCTAAACCCATGAGAGTCAACTAAAAACATATTTCCCTTTATTTGACTCTATCCAAGAACATTCTCTTACCACAAGCATTGTCAATAAATAAATTCTTTCCATGACTGAATTTAGGAATTTTCAGCATATGGTCACTCCATTTCATACAAGATTACTGATCCTATCATTCAGGTAATAATTTGTTATGCTATGTATGAAAGTTCAACACACAACATCTTGATGGGAAATGATGAAAGCCAACAATGGGAATTATATTTAATCATCAGATAAATCACTCCAATCATCCTGTAGTTTGATTTGCATCCTATGTTTTATAATTACAATTCACAGCCTCATTAGAAGGGTAACTGATTCTGACAAGTTTAAAGCAAAATGACCAAAGTAACCCCATATAAAGATAACTTCCAAACTGATTTCTTTCCAATCTGCAAAAAGTTGTCTTTTTCTTTGATTTCTCATCATTTCCAGCTTTCCCTAACCCCTCACTCTCTCTTTCTTTTGTCCTCTCTTTTCATTCTCCTCAACAGATTTGGCCTATCTTCTTTACTAGAGATCAGATCAGATCTCTCCATTTCTTAAGCTTTTGGGTTTTGATCTCGTATTTAGGACTATTTTCTTGCTTAAATGCTGTGTAGCTGCTGTTTTGTGATGGTGGAAGATACAGTAGAGGTGGCTGGTGTATTGCAGTGGAGGAAGGAGCAGAGGGGATGGTGAGGTGATATGTTGGTTCTGTGTACTGTAGAGGCTATCAAACCATTCTTGTTGAGTACTTCTCACTCAGGTGGCAAGTCTTTGATGCAAAATTAATTAGGAATGGAGAGGCCACTTGTCATTTTGTCTAATGTTTAAATGTAAGAGAGATTTTGGCTTGTAATTTTTTTTCACTTTTTAATATCAAATAAAGCTTGAAATCAATTTTTTTTCCCCAGAGAATCAATGAGAATTGTAAAGGCATGAATTCAATGGTTCAACTATGAAATTTCTTTCTGAAAATAATTAAAACAAGCAGGTGTTTGCAGTGATTACAATCGAAATAGAAATGATTATTACTGTCGTGAATTTTTTGTTGAGCAGCCAATTGCTTTTCTCTTTCCCACAACATGAGATGATTGATTGTTCAGATTATAGTAGCTGCTGCTAAACAGCAAATCTAGGCAGACTCTATTTCTGGTGTGGTTATTTTACTTTAGGTCACATTTTGTTCATGAGATTCTTGGATTTGATTTTTTATATTCTCCGTGAAAGTATAAAAATACATTTTAAGCACAGGGTAACTTGGTCATGAAATACTCTTAAGCATGTGATTAGTGGCATTTTTGTAATATGTGTTTTTTGGACAGAGACATCAATTGCAATGTGTAAATGTGAAAGCATAGGGTGTTAAGTGTCATTCCAATATGGATACACAGTGGTTTATGAAATATGGAGATGCTAAATGTTGTTGCCATCAAACTAAAGGGTGATTGAGGTGATTTACCCTTTATTATTGAGGGAGTTCATGTTGGATGATTATTCTAGATTTTAAAAAATATGGAGATCCTATTGTATTTGGTGCATGTAAATAAAGAATATTACCTAGAGATTTAATAAACATTTAATATTGCTATTAGAACAAAATTGAGATG
>Ga0325414_1005006_pt1 | contig 13943 bp, 14 predicted proteins | sample PopdelMetagenome_8_FD_206183 | JGI IMG/M metagenome (GOLD analysis project Ga0325414, IMG submission 206183) | Populus deltoides microbial communities from Bellville, Georgia, United States - Leaf-PdKOR-R3 | ecosystem: Host-associated > Plants > Phyllosphere > Phylloplane/Leaf | place: USA...
GTTTTGTAATGTTGTGTAAACACCTTAGTTGGTTGACACACTTACTTCAATGTAATTGATGCTTTTACATTCTGAAACTCTCCTCTAAAACACTATTTTCTTCAAACTTAACCTTCTTTATATACATATCTTATATGATAAGGATAAGGATAAGGATAATCTTCAAGCTTCCTAGTTTGTTGTGTTGGTAACAGACTACTAACGTGTTTTACAAAAACACTAATAAAGTTATCTTCAGATAACGTTTTCTTCTCTATCTAAACTTGTAAACCCCCGGTTATAATTTTTCTGGGTTATTAAAAGATGAGAAATTTAACCAATAGTAAAATGGATTAAATTAAATTAAAGAAACCTAAATCAAGATAAAAATAGTGAAATTAATGAAATGAAAAGTGAATATAGTACTAAATTATTGAAAAGAAAAAACATTTGCGAGGATAAGATGAATGCATAAGATCAAGAGAGGTAAATATTCAAATAACAAGAGGTTGGGAGTTTATGTACAAATGATAAAAAGAAGTGGGGATAAATGCGCAATTAACAAGATGTTAGAACTATAAATATCATTCTATTTTCTCTCTTGGAGGGGACTGGCAAGAGTAAGAGAGAGTTTAGAGAGAGGCTGGAGAGAAGACATATTGATGGTAGAACATCTGACAGCTATAACTCCACCTTTCACTGTTGGATCCGAACGATATTCGGATATGTTGTTCTCATCCATATCGTGTACATTTTCACCGTAGTGATTTTCTATATCCGTCTCCGTTTGAGAGATATCGAGAAAGGAAAATATCTGGGAAAATACACTTCTAGATAGTCTTCTTTGCTGTCTGTTTCCTCCTTCGACCACCGTTGGCTTAGGCTATAATTGGGATATGCTATTCTTCTTGATTCTGTCTAGATTCTGAACGATAGAGATCAGAAACAAACATTCGGTATAGAAGTTGTGCTTCTTGCACAGTAGGTCTGTAAGTTTGAGGTCAGTTCGGTTAAACTCATATTTCTGGAAATTTCACCATTTGATGAAGTTAATATTTGGATATGTTATACTCATAATAATGCATTATAACTTGATAGTATGGATTGTTTGGAATATTATTCGTTTGTTGTTTATGGTTGATTGAAACTGTTGTCAAGGATTGTGTTTAGAAGAATATTGTTCGGAAAGTTTGTAAAATCGATAAGAATGTTTTATTTTGACGTTGAGAGGGAAGATTGAAATAAATAAGATAAATTGGCTCTTATAAAGATATATTTTTTTGACACTTTTAAACGATATGTGATATGGCCAGGGTTTGAGATAAAAAAGAAAAATTTAAATTGTGGATGTTGTGTGTAAATGGAAAGGTTGATGAATCTGGACAGATTCGTCTCTTGACTTTTGGAGAGAATTCGAGTAGGAGTATGAGAGAATTAGGATCAAGTTTCTTCATATTAATTGTAGTTTTGGATGTTAGCTAACTAAGGAAATTGGTCTTACTCAATATGGAGCTGTAGAACCCCAACTATGGGTCATCAACCGAGATTGGGTCCTGACAGACCCTGTAGGGTAGTATTTGTTGATGAGCAATTTTGACTATCTAAGAGGCAGAACTGGGTTCTCCTTCCTTCAGAGAACTTGTAGCCTCGTGTATTAGCTTTCCAACGAGACTAATCTCGCTCGAAACAAAGTTCTATAACTCTAGGTATTGTTAAAAATCTGATGATGGCCGGATTAAGATTATGGCTGATTGTAAGAATTGGTGCATCTATATGTACTGCAAGTTGTATACCAAGAACATGAAGGAACTACAAATGTCACGCTTCAAACATGAGATAATGTTAATGCTTCATTAAACTGCCAGACCGTTTTCTTATTATTATTATTATTATTATTATTATTATTATTATTATTATTATTATTATTATTATTATTAAGTAATTGCATTCTTGTAAATGTTTTATACTGTAGTAGGGACGTCATACCAATAAGGAGCCTTGGAAACCCAATACACGAGAACCTACTTTTGCAATGAATCATGTAGTTGTATTCTAAATCATGATGTATTTTATATGAATCAATGTACTGAATGTATAACTATTATTAGATCCTTTTAGATTAAATTCGTGATGACTATTTGTAGGATAGAATACAAACCCGTGTCTATGCATGTATATTTTAAATGCGAACTTCTAATCACGCAAACATAATATTATGAGTTTATGTAAGATTCACTTTTAAATGAAATGTTGATTGTTGTTGATGTATGGATTGTATATTGATGATGTGAAGGGAACATGTTCGCCGATTACCGACATGATGTGTGTCAAGTACAAAAAAATACTGTTGTTTTGGGCTTGAAAAGCCGAGTTGTTACAAAACGTATCTCTTATATTAACCAAACTAAATAGAAATTACAGAGAAGATCTTGAAAAAATTCTATCTTAAACAAACTATCTTTTTACCAATTGTAAAAGGATCGTCATTAATTTAAGCCAACAAAACGACATTTACAACCCCCCTTCTTTGGCTTGATTTTTGACCAAAAAAATAAAATAAAATAGATTAGTAAGCATCAAGTTTAGATCAAACAAAAATTCTTGTATACACAATTAGTTATCATGTGAACAATTGTCAATGTTCTTAACAATTCATAACTTGTATCATGCTAATTGTTCATAAAATGCTTAAAATGTGCTTCCATGCAAAAATTTTAAACAGTTATTCAAATAACAATGCACATGCATGAAGTTCATATTAAAAGTATTGCATGCAACTATAGAATAGGAGTTTCTATGCTTATCCCAAAATATTTCAAACCATTAAAATCAATTCAGTAGTTAAAATCAACAAGAAAAAAACAAAGTAGTAAATGTCAGTAGTTTGCACTTGCATTCCTCCATAAAAGACTATAGACTACCATAACCATACATTCGTTGACACAATCAAAGTGTTGATGTCTTTTTCCAAGTGTAAGAGTGTCGAAGTAATAAATAACTCAGCAAGACCGAGATCGAACCACAAAAAGGTTAACTGTATAAACTACAAATAAAAAAATATATAATAACAAAAAAAGGAGTTGAAGAGAGCTTTTGAGATGTGATATTGATGTAAGGATTAAACAAGGATAAAATAATTATCAAAGTTAGAGGATCCACTAATTGTATTTCAAATAAGTATAGTATAAACTCTTTTTATTACTTAACTGGAAATCACACACAAAAAAGGTTTCAATTGGATTATAAATTGTTAACATGATTACATTAGTTATCTTATTCGAATAATGCTAATACTTGTAAATGTTATCAGGTATTCATGATATTAATTTATGTTAATAACAAATCAAGTTCCTTTCATAGCATAAGTGTCGGTTATACCATATAGTAGGCTATGAAAGTGCCAAGTATTTGCTGTACCAAGGGTTATACAACACAAATCTAGATTAACCATTTAACAAGCAAAATTATCAAGAGTGAATAAGATAACAAATACAAAACATGTTAGTATCAAACATTAAAGCCATGTTGAGTTTACACTATACTTATTCTTACACCATTAGTGTAACCTTTTCACCTTGACATAATAAACTTAACTAAACATAATGAAAGAGAGAAACATAAATAAACAAGATAAGAACATAAATGAGATATAAGTTAACTAAGTAAAGGAAAGGAAATAAAAAGCATAAACAAGAGATTAATATAACATAAAATAAAACTTGAACATTACAAAATACAAAGAAAGAGAGTAAGAGCAAGATCTTGATCTGAACAACCAAGATGCCTAAATGCATGGCAAATGCCTCCTTTTATAGGCCAAAATTCAAAACTATTGATTTGATAACTTATTGTTGAGTGGGTGGCCACATCTTGACTTGGTAACAATCCTTATCTTCTTGTTTGAACAAAACACCATTGCTAACATCAGAATTTGAACAGATAGTCTCCATGAAAGTTCTGGGAAATTGTCTCAGAGTTCCAACAAAACAAGAATTGGTGCATTTGGACTTCTAGAACTCGAGATATGGGCTGAACACTGAACAATATCTGGGTTGCAAGACATATTCCGACTTCTCCGTTGTTGCTACCATTTGAAATCAAAAATGACACTTTTAAATCCTGAACTCTACATGAAAGTTTTAGGCATATGTCTTAGCTTTTCATACATATAAACCAGACCTAAATCCAAGTTCTACAGCTCCAATTATGATCCAATAACCGAATGGTGTTCCAGTTTGGACTGAACTAGCATATCTTTTCTAAGCTTAGCCCTCTCGTTGTCTTATCAATTTCAGTACTTAAACTCATCAACCAATCCTTTGATTTATGTGATAGGCCTGCATTTAAGATGAACATTTACCATAAATTAAAGGTATCTTATATTATTAAACATTTTATTATAAAACATGCTTTAGTTAAGGAGTTATTGATACTTCAAGTGTAAAATAATGATATAAAACCTTGATAAAAATACACTTTTAAGTACTAATCATTCATCTCTCCCTTGATTTGACACTAATCAAGGTCCTCATTATTGTCATCTCCCACAACTGTATGATGGATTTGCCCAACATTCAACCCTAATTATACAAGCTTGTCATTAACCTGTACCATATGTTATTGGATATTAGAGAACAACTTGTCAACTTCTCCAGCTTTTTTAACCCACATTCTTGTAAAACAATCAAACTTGTTGGTTACAAAATGTAATTGCTCCATGATTATTGGAAGTAACGAGTTGCTTGAGGGCGACTCTAGTGGATATGAGGTTAACTCGTCAGTAAAAGGTATTTTCTTACTAACCATAACTTTATATTTTCCAACAATTACAATAGAAATTTTGCCAAACATTTTCACTATGAGTTCAACATCTCGTTAGGGAACCTTACCTAGATTAGCTACTCTAGTGATTAGACTCCCAAAGGGTAGACTTGATTCCTTGTTAGAGAATGCTTTTTTAATCACATCTATAAATTGTGTTGCTAGCTCAATAGGTACATCAATTGCAATTGCTTACATAAATTAGGCTTATGTTAATTCTATATGTCTAGCAATTAGCCACAAGTTTGTTAGGATGATTTTTGCTAACAGTTTATAGGGTGCCATCATCGACTTCATGGGTAACCTGTAAAACCTTGTTAAAAAAAGAGAGAGAAATAGACCAGCCAATACTAAGTGGAAAACATGAAAGAACCGGTCTAAAGATAACAAAAAAATGGTGCTAGGATAAGAACGTCTAGCATCTACATACAACCCACTACATTTAAGAAGGGGTATAAATGCATGGAGAGGAAAAAGAGATGACTTTTCCTCTCCTCCAAAACCAATAGCTATCCTAGCTGCAACAACCCCTCCCACTTGCAAAGAAACTCTCATCCAAACCACCCTTGCATGTTACCCCCTTGAATACTTAAGTAAGAAGAGAGTTGAAGAGTGGAAAGAGAATCGAAAACATGAAAAAAGAAAGGGGATAGAGGGTTGGATAGAACAACAGGGGAAGGAGAGAAAAACCAAGAGGAAGGGGAGGATAACCATCAAAACCTTCCCCAAATCTTGTCTAAAAATCATGTGGTAAGAGTAATCTCACTCTCCTACTTGTTATTTTGAGATGTTGAAGCAAGATGAGAAGGAAACCTTAAATGGAATGACCTAGGGTTCTTGCACTTTCAATTTCAGAAAGATTAAAGGGAAAGATTGGGAAAATAGGGATAAAAAGGATGTAATTTCATAACATATAACAAAATAAATTGATGTATATTAAAGAACAAACCATAACTAATGGTCAGCCTATTGAAAGAATGAAAGAAGGATGTAATGAAATGATGAAATGTGTCAATTTTGATCTTATTGTGCTCTTAGAAAATACTTAAGCTGAAACATAATTTTTACATATGCTAATAACTTGTTTTACATTCATGAATTTAAGAATTTGCTTGATCATGGACTTAGAAGATTGATGTGTGAATTGATACATGATAACATAAACATGTTTATTGTGAAAATGAGGAATTACATGAGTAAACTAGAAGGGGAGGGGATACCATGTTCGACCAAGAGGAAGAACAATGAAAGAAACATATGTATGATGAACACCTTTAGAGAAACAAAATAAATGGTAGAAATTAAACTCATGTGTAATGTGAAATTAATTATTAGCTTGTGTTTTATTATTTGGAATGGTATAATTAAGAATGATGAAATGAACACTTGATATGAATACCTCATGTTTCGGCTATGGAAGCTTGGATAGGAGAACCTTTTAAAATGTACATGTTTGAACTTAATTGGATACCACTTGACATCATTGAGATGAACTTGATGAGATTATGAAAAAGAATATGATTCTTGAACATGCTTGATAGTACTTTATAAGTTAGAATGCCTAGAACACCTTATGCCATGCTATAATGAATGAGAATTGATGATATCCCATGAAAAACTCAAAGCATACTTGTTAGGAAGGTGACATAGGCTTTGACCATCTTAGAAGAAAACAACAAAGAAAGACCTTCATGAAGATAGTGGTGATTAATAGGTTCTCTTTAACAATGTTGATGAATGTGTTATATTGTCATGGAATAGAAACATTACATATTGTCCTTGCCTTATAAACTTTGGGAGTGAATTTGGTTATGGTCTATGTCCAAACTAGGTTGAAGTATGGTTTTAGGAGGAAAACTTGGTATTGATCATATGCGTGAACTTAGGGAAAAGAAATGTCAAAGTGACTTAATTTTGTTGACGATATTCAGTGTTAGAATAACTTTGTTTTTCGTTAACGATTTTCAGTGTCAGAATGACTTAGTTTTCGTAGATGATTTTCAATGTCATGTTGTTATAATTTCTGGAGATGAGCTTCATTAAAATTAGAGACGGCTATCTTGTTACAATATTATCATTATACAATTATATGAACATGGGAAATGTTTGAATGAATGTATCTGTGTTCTGGTATATGTGTAGAAATGGTTTTTGACATTATCTAAATAAAAATATATCAAGTAATGGTCATTTTGCGTATCAAAAGGCGCGATCGGGATCGGATCTTCAACCAAGCGAGGACACACTATTGGAGGGGTAGGTAAGTGGTTTTCACCTTTAACTAATTATTATTAAATCATTGGAATATTTATATATAATGTTTTACCCGATGTCAATTGACTGAGCCCAATAGAGAAGGGTCATTCCATTGGCCGAACCCAAGGGTGAAGGGTCATTCCTTTAGCCTAGCGCAAGAGAGATGTGTCATTCTCTTGGTTGAGTCCTATAGAGATGGGTCTTCAGGATTTTTTAGGCTTATTAAATTTGGGTTCATCACATCTTCTCCACTACACGTACAAAAATAATTCATGAGCAAAGAGACAATCATGTTCCTCCTAAACACTGCAGTGTGCACCAACAATTCTAGAAAGAAATATGAGCTCATAAGTTCCTACACATCATTCTAAACTTGACCAATGCATGAGATATAAGCTCATAAGTTTTTAAATGTTCAACTTTGGCCTCATCAAGAAAGCAGAAGAAACCAATCAAGCCTTACTACAAAATAATGGTAAGGATGTGAAGCTGAGTACAATAAGGTGAGTCATTAGTATGAAACACCAAAGGGTAAAATTTTAGCCATTAAAGAAAAATTTGAAGGTTTTAGCCAAAATAAAATAAAATAAGGGGAAGGTCAAGAATGGAAAAAGAAAAAAAAAAGTGAGAAAAAAAGAGTGTGTAGGAAAAGTGGGGAAACACCTTAGTTTTTATGCAAAATAAAATGATTTTACCCACATTTATTTTTCTAATATCCGTATGATTTTACTCTTGTAAAAGGAGGCATACTTTAACACAAATGAATTGGATTCCTGTGTTTCTAGTGTTTGTATTTCTTTGTTACAGGAATTTAAAGATGTATTTCTTGATGAAATTCAAAATGGATTGCCGCCTATAAGAGGAATAAAACATCAGATTGACTTAGTACCAACTCTAACTACTCCTAATAGACCAACCTATAGAAGTAATATTGGGGAAATAAAGGAGTTTTAAAAGCAAGTGGAGGAGTTAATGTTAAAGAGGTACATTTAAGAGAGCACGAATCTAGGTATTGTTCTTGTACTTTTAGTACCTCAGAAATATGGTACCTAAAAAATGTGTGTTGATTGTAGAGAAATCAATAATATAATGGTAAATTATAAACATTTTATCCTTATATTAGATAACAAGCTTGATAAATTACATGGATCTTGTTTGTTTTCCAAAACTAATCTTAAAAGTGAATAACCTCATATTATAATGAAATAAGGTGATGAATGGAAACCTGTTTTTAAAACTAAATATGGTTTGTATAAGTTGTTAGTCATGCCTTTTGGACTTGCTAATATGCCTAGTATTTTTATGATATTGATGAATCATATATTGCATGCATTTATTGGTAGGTTCATAGTTGTTTATTTTGATGATATATTAATTTATAGTAAAGAAATGGATGAGCATATAGATCATTTAAGACAAGTATTTCATTTGCTTAGAAATGAAAGTTTGTATGCTAATATAAAGAAATGTGATTTTTTTCATGGAAAAGATTATGTTTCTTGGATATGTTGTTAGTGCAAAAGGTATTGAGATGAATAAGATTAAGTTTAATGCTATAAAAGAGTGACCTATACCTAAGATGGTAAGTGAAGTAAGAAGTTTTCATTGATTGATGATTTGTAAGAGATTTTAGAATAATAGTTGCTCCATTAACTGAAATTGTAAAAAAGATAATTGGTTTTAAATAGAAAATTAAACAAGAAAAAACTTTTAATTTATACTGATTGCCAAAAAAAAAATTGAGATTGAATGTGATGCTTAAGGTATATATATTAAAGCTATTTTAATGCAAGATAAAAGACCCATAATTTATTTCAGTGAAAAACTTAATGATGTAACTCTAAACTATCCAACATATGATAAAGAGTTATGTGGGTTAATGAGAACTTTGAAGACATGACAACATTACCTTTGGCTTAAAGAGTTCGTGATTTATACTGATTGCCAATCTTTGAGACACTTGAAAAGTCAAGATAAGTTGAATCGTAGACATGCCAAGTGGGTGGAAATTATTGAAACATTCCTATATGTCATTAAATACAAGCAATGTAAGAAAATATAGTTGTAAATGTATTATCACGAAGGTAAGTTCTTCTTAATAATTTGAATACAATACTTTTAAGATTTGAGCATGTGAAAAAATTATATTATGATGATACTGATTTTGGCAAAATTTATTTTCAATGTGAACTTGCAGCAACTAATGGATTTTTTTAGGCTTGATGGATTTTTTTTAAAGATAAAATCTTATGTCTTGTTCAATGTGTGAATTGCTTGTATGGAATGCTTATGATGTCAGATTAATATGAGACTTTGGGATTACTAAGACTTTAAAAGTTTTACATGAATATTTTTATTAGCCTAACATGAAAAGAGATGAGCAAATAATTTATGATAGGTGCATAACATGTAAATGAGCCAAGTCTAAAGTGATGCATCATGAGTTGTATGAACCTTTATATGTTCCTAAGGAACCTTGAGTTGATATTTATATGAATTTTATTTTGGGTTTACCTAGGTCAAGGAAATGAAGAGACTCCATATTTATTATTGTACATAGATTTTTTAAGATAATACATTTCTTATCTTTCCATAAAACTAATAAGCAATAAATATAACATATCTATTCTTTAGGGGTAGTTGATATGAACCAAGTTAGGTCTAAATTTTGCCTTAAAATACCTACTAACTGGTTTTGCAAGATCATACGTATCCCTCAAACAATACATCAGATCAAGCTGAAATATTATATCAAGATACTAGACACATGGAAATATATTGTGGAAAAATTTCAGGTCAATAGGAGTTCGGGAACATATTATTTAAATTGGTAAAAGTTTTGTTATTTTTTTGATAGATTCATCGACAAAGTGTTCTCTCTTAGCTATTTTCAGCCCAATCAGTCCAAAGTTGTAATGTGTTAATTTTGGACAGCAAATGGAGATTAAATGAGGTTTATTTAGGCCATAAACTTGAGTATGATCTTGGGCTATAAAGTTTCTGAATGTGGCTTATATTCATTGAAGAATTGGAGTCCTTTCTCTCACGATATGTGTGGCGACTAGGGCTCTATAAATACTTTAATTTTAATTGTCTTTTATTTCTTTTGGTTCTATTTAAGTTTTGACAGCTTTGAGAGAATTTTAATATTTATTTTTTCATTCTTGATTTATGCATTTGGGATTGAGTAATTAGTTATTGTCCAAGGCTTGTTTGAGCTTAATAAATTAATTATTTTTAGCTATTGCTCAAGACTTGTTTGGGTTTAATTATTAATTAGTTTTCAGCTATGGCTTAAGGCTATTTTAGATCCATACTTTTGAGTTTATTAGTATAGGTTTTGAGCTAATTTTGTAAGTGAGCCAATTTAGCTCATAAAGATAGATCCATTAAAGTTTTTATTTTCAAGAGTATATATACTCTTTATAAGGAAAAACATTCAAACTTCATAGTACTACTACTGCTATTGATTTTATTCAGCTTGTGTAAGAGGGATTATTGTATTTTTTGGTTCTCTAACACACTAAATTGATTTATCAAAGACTAATTGACTTCATTCCTTATACTTCTCGCTCATGAATTGGTATTTATAGGTTGGAGGTTCTTATTCCAATAGTATTGATGCTTTGAGATATTTTTCCATTATATCACATTGTTTATAGACCTTTTTTTGGCTTTATGTGATTTATTGTTAATTTTTTGTTGTGTGTTGCGTGATCACAGATCACGAGGTTCACATTAGTAGTTTGGTTACATAGTGTTCCAATAAACATTGTGTTTGATCGAGATGTTAAGTTTTTTAGCTATTTTTGGAAGGTTTTATGGGGCAAATTAGGAACTATAATTTTATTTTCTACCACTTGTCATCCACAAACAGATGATCAAACTGAAATAGTAAACATGATTTTATCTCAATTATTAAGAGCTATCATTCAAAAAAATCTTAAAAATTGAAAAGATTATTTTTCATTTATTGAATTTGCATATAATCGTAGTATGCATTTTACTATTAATTATTCACCATTTAAGGTTGTTTATGGTTTTAATCCCATAACACCATTAGATTTTATTCATTTACCTATTGATGAAAGGGTTAGTTTTGATGGTAATAAAAAAAGACACAAGTGATGAATGACTTACATGCAAAGATACATTAACATATAAAGAAAAATAATGAGCAATATGCATTTAAGGCTAATAAAGGATGCAAATTAATAAGGTTTGAACCAAGATATTGAGTTTGAGTGCACATAAAGAAGGAAAGGTATCCTAAACAAAGGAGATTAATATTGATGCCTCGATAAGATAGTCATTTTTAGATCATAGAGATAATTAATGACAATGCCTGCAAAATGAATTTACTAGAAAAGTATAGTATTAATGCTACATTCAATATTTCTTATATCTCTTTATTTGATGTACGTAATGATTCAAGGATGAATATTTTCTATGAAAGAGGGAATGATGCAAATGAAGCAACACCAAGAGATCTGTTAGAGATTTCAATTGGTCTAGTGACAAGACTTAGTGTTAAGAGGTTCAAAGAGACTTTTAATGGACTTCTTCAAGACACATGAGTTAAGGTAGACTTTAAAAATATATTAAATAATGAAGAAAACGTCTTGATTAATATAATTTATGTTCAAGAAAGGCTTGTAGGTGGGCATTTAGAAATTACAAACAGATTAAAATAAAAGATTAAAATCTACTAGTTTTGACATTTCACAATTGTTTTGGTCATAACTAGAGTTACAAAAAGAATTTTAATGAGATTCTAGTTGCATTGAAAAGTAGACATCCATAAATTTCAAGTGATATATTTCTTGCCTTTTAATTCATTAATAAGAGAGAGAATCATGCATTTGAAGTTGAGCTTTGATTATGCTAGCAGATTACGAAATTAACTTTTGTCTTATTTAAATTAATTGGGCTACTATTTTATTTAACTTTTAGTTATTATTAAGTATTTTAGATATATTAGAGTTTTTATTTAAATTTGAGTGCATTAGGTCATTATTGTTATTTATTTGGTTTATCCATATCCATCAACGATATCCTATTAGACTTATGGTTCTTTCTAATATAAATACTCTTTTGTAGAAACTTTTTAAGGTTAGACTATTTTAATAAAAATTAGCATTCTTTCTACCTTTTGTGTAGGTGAGCGATTTACGTACTAAGTTCTTGATTGAACTTGCAAACTTTTCAAAGATTTGATCAACTTCGTTGTGATTTTATACTATTCATCCACGTCTCTTTATAGGTGTAGGGTGAGGATGATCATTGCTTATAACTTTGATTTCTAAGGCAAGTTCTTGTCATGTCAAGTTACAAACCATTCAAATCTTACTTTAGCTTATCTTGGGAAGTGTCCGCATTAACAACATTGATAACTTATAAACAAACTCAGCTTGACTTATAAAAAATTCAAGATGAAAGTTTTTCTTAAAATGTTAGGTCAATGACATCTTGAATCGAGCGAGTTATTTCGCGACTCAAATCATTGTACTGACTAGGCTTAATAACTTCATCTTTTAAAACTATAATTTTAACATACTTATATGATAAAAAAAAAATAGACATTCACATAAAAATAACCTAATAATTTGTTTTAAAAAAATGACCATGGTTGGTTGCACAAAACAAATGCTTGCTAATTTTTTAAAAGAATTACATTAAAAACCAAAGTAAAATTTGAATGGTATTTAATAAAATAATATCTAAAATATATTCTTAATTAATTTAAGGGTTTAATAAAATAATATATGTAATATACTTTAAAAATATTAATTTAAAAGAAATTAAAATGATATTCATTTTAAAAAACCTCAATATAGGATAGACACGCAGTCCTTGATGCACAACATGCTTGGCTCATCAGAAATAAAGCTAGATTTGCAGGCCTAGGTACCCAACATGTTTAGCCCATCACAAAAAAGACTAAACTCGCTTGCCAATCCATTTTTTCCTTGTTTTAGAAGCAAATGATTTGCTCCATATTTTTTTTTATAATGGCTAGCATACCTACTACCACATATAATTGACTCTTCTCTAGTGACCTTCAATGATTGAAAATTAAGATTCAAGTTTTTGGATTTAAAAACCAATCTAAATCTTATTTTAACTTAAAAAAACCTCAAAACACCCTAAGAATTTTAATAAACCCAATCTCAACCCTAAAACACCTTAAAACCACCCAAAAAAGCGAAACTCAATTGGTTTTTTTTTTTTAAATTAATGAACCTCAATCTACCTTTTCTAATATGTTTATATAAAACATCACCACAATTGAAGAACTTTTTTTGTTGTAGGAATGTGGATAGCCATTTAATTTTTCTCTCCTCAATTATTTTTCTAGCGACTTATTTTTTTATCTTTCAAATTTAGAGACTAAGATATAAACTAAATAAAATTTTAGATCAAAACATAATAACCTAAAAAAATATAAGTAAATCTTGAAAATTTGAAAAATTTAGGGGACAGTTTTAGAAAACACACCTCATGTGTAGTAACAAAGAATAAAATGGGGTTTTAAATTTTTTAAATTTTTTATTTTGATCTTTAAAGTTTAAATTTTTTAATTAATAAAATTAAATTCTATTTTATAAAATTAAATACTAATTTAATGTTGAAATATTTTTTCAACATCTACAGAGTCGAAAAAAAATTAATCTAAATTATAAAATCTATTTGACATTCAACTCGATTTTGAGAAAAAAGAGGTGGAAATAAAAAAAATTTTCGAAGAATAAAAAAAGATAAAGAAAAAAAGAAAAGCACTATTCCTCCAGTAAACAATGCTCTGTAAAGAGCTTAACGATGAATTTTACAAGTATTTTAGGTTTTGTTTTTATCATAATTATGCCATAGAAAAACCTTCAATTTCA
>Ga0325414_1005008_pt1 | contig 13941 bp, 8 predicted proteins | sample PopdelMetagenome_8_FD_206183 | JGI IMG/M metagenome (GOLD analysis project Ga0325414, IMG submission 206183) | Populus deltoides microbial communities from Bellville, Georgia, United States - Leaf-PdKOR-R3 | ecosystem: Host-associated > Plants > Phyllosphere > Phylloplane/Leaf | place: USA...
CCCATTTGATACTTTTGCTGCAAAAATTGATTCATTTGGATGGATATATTCTTGTTAGTGTAAGATCCAATCTCTTGATTGATCTTATAGCTTTTCTCTGTGTACTCTCCGCTCCTCTCCCTCAACAATGAAACAATCTCATGATATGGTGCTCTCCATCTTTAATTCTTGCATGCTTAGAAATCCCCAGAACATTATGATTAATTAATCGAGATGGTAGAATGGAAGTTTAAGTTGTTAAAAAAAAAATTGTTACTAATTTTGGTATAATTCTGATCTGGCAGTTCTTTTATTTATTTATTTATTTATTTTGTTATATCATCAACTCACAGTTGATTTTGCTTCTATAGTTTGGAACACAATTCAAATCATATTTTTTAAAATTAGAAATTTTTTTATTTCAAACTAATTTTTTATATTTTCAAATCGTTTTAAGATATATTTATTTAATTATAACTTTTACATTTGCGGTGTAAAAAACGTAGTTAGGTGTTTGGTAATACATCAAACTGCGTTTTATGCTGTGGGGCCCACCAAAAAATTAAGTTTGAAACACAGTTTTTGTGAAGTAGTTTTTACATTCCTTTTTAATTGAGTTTCGTAAAACTTTGTTTTTTTCTCCGTTTTAAAAGCACTTTTTTCAAAATTTGAATTTTTTTTTATTTTTTTCTTTACTTCAAATTAATTTTTTTTTGTATTTTCGAATCATTCTGATACACTGATATCAAAAATAATTTTTAAAAAATAAAAAAATTATTTTGATGCATTTTCAAGTAAAAAACACTTTTAAAAAACAACTACAGCCAAACATTTTATACATGTTTTTTGCTGAACATAAACCCCAACCATAATTTTTATTAAACACGTATCTAAATTCAACTAACCACGCCTAACTACATTTTTTTAAACTTACTTTTTTAAAACCACATCCACAAAAGCTACCTAAAAATAAACACATTTATTGATGCTAAAAATAATTTTTAAAAAATAAAAAATATATTACTTTAATATATTTCTAAATAAAAAAAACTTTAAACCCAACCACTACAACAATCCAAAAATGCATTAATCTAATTTTGGTATAATTCTGATCTGGCTGTTCTTTTATTTATTTGTTTGTTATGTCATCGACTCGCCGTTCATTTTGCTTCACCTGTTTGCTTTTGGGTCTGTTTCCTGGCCTGAAAAAAATTCTCAGGTTTTTACTTTTGGGTCTGTTTGCTTTGCCCATTTGTTTAGAGAATTGAGCTCCTTTTATTTGGGCCTCATCACCTTTTTAGGCCGCTGGCCTTTAGATGGATTCTACTGTTAAATAACAATAATAATAATAATAAAAAAAAAACAAATTTAATCTCAATTTTGTGTGTTTTACAAAGCACTTGTTGCTCGTTCAATTTTAGATTCGAATCTAGTTATAGAGATGATCAATATACAGGAATCAGAAAATCGTAATAGTTGATTATCATATTTAACAGATATATTTCGTATTTAGTGAAATTTTTTCAGTTTTCAATTTTTTTTAACAGATATATAGAGATGATCTATTCCCCCCCCCCTTTTTTTAATTATTATTAACAATTTATTTATTTATTTATTTACAAAAATAATTATTAGATGTTTGGACTTTTTGATTTACACTTATAATTTATATTATATAAAAAAACCATTTCAAAATAGCTTGTATACAAAAGTTTTTTTTAAAAAAATTACAATCCATTACGGAGCATATATCAAATCAAATTTTTAGTTGCCCTCTAGTTAATATTTTTTTTTCACTCTTATTCTTTTGATCATTTTGTGTATTTTTTATTAATTTTATCTTTCAACATTTAATTTGTTAGAGATTCGGTTTCATACAAACTTATAATTTTGCATTTGTTTTTTTTATATTGTTTATTTTTAAATGTGTTGTTTTTCAAGGTGTTATGCTAATTTATTTATAATTTTTTTTGTGTTTTATACAAATGAAGTTTATTTTTAAAATAAAAAATATTATTTTTAAATAGTATTACTATTGAGTTTGGCATTACATAATATATTTTTTTGGCATGAATTTATATGTCACTTTCATTTGTTTTTATCTTTTGAGTCATGAGTGTTTTAGGTTGTAGATTTATCTTTTTTTTAAAATTTTAATAAATAAGTTTAATAAACACAATCAAGTAAATGTTTCATTTTGTAATTAAATATCTTGATTTACATCTCTTAATTTTATTTATTTTTTTAGTTATTGTTAATAAATTTTTTAAATTTTTATTTACATAAATAATTATTGATTAAATTAATAAGCTATTTGTATGAATTTTTTAATTTATATTTTTAATTTTTTATGTTAAAAAATATATTAAAACTATCTACTAGTATTTTTCTTAAAAAATAATTACTCACTGCAAAACACGAATTAAATGACTAATAATAACCATGGGGTGATTTATAGATAATAAGGATGGGAAAAAAATTGAAAAACCGATTAAATCGAGAAAACCAGAAAAAAATAACTGAAAAAACCGAATCGTGAAAAAAAACTAATTAAACTGATTAAAATTTTAAAAAAACCAACTAGTTCAGTTCTGTTTTAGTTTTATAAACCTGAAATCGAAAAAACCGAATCGAACCAAACTGAAAAAAACAAAAAAAAAACCAAGCTAAGCTGGAAAAAACCAAGATAAACCAAAAAAATAGAGCCAAACATGTTTAAATAGGTTTTAGCCAAGAAATTGAATCAAACCAAAACTAAAACCGATCAACTTAAATCAATTTTGATTTCTTTTTAAATTTTAGTTTGATTATTATTTTTTATCACTAAATAGATAGAGCCGTGACGAAGTAACTCAGGTGTTTTTTTCTTACCTATGATTCTAGTGCTAAAAAATATCTCAGTATCCTTTGTTGACACCTGGCAGCAAATTTCTCCATTGTTGTCGGCCAGCAGCACAGATAGTCCTCCTCTTAAAGGATGGGCTCAAATTGCTTCACGTGTCGCTTCAGCATGCAAGATTACCAGAGCATCCCTACTTGGTTGTTTTAACAGCTTTCCACCACTTAAATAATGCCACCTCATCATTAATCCACCATACCAAAATAGCTGGAAGGAAACGAAAACAAGCAAGCGCCGTCAGCTCTTACACGCCGTTAAGTCTCGAGCAGTGCGAAATGCGAGGAGGGATTAGGTGACGGCATCACAGCCCAATTGGGCCAATTTGCTCAATTAATTTAAACCAAGGTAACTATATAAAAATCATAGAACATTAACTGCCCCCCCTACTTGCATCCGTACTTTATTTATTTATATTTCAAATTCTATGAGGAATGGTAATTTATAACATACATAAAAAAAAAGATAAAAAAATTATATATATCTTTTAGAATAATAATATATAAACAAAAGAAACAAAAAATATTTCTGTTTTGAAGAGAGATATATTCAAATATTTTATAAAATATATATTTTTTCTTATATTATTGTTGTTGGGAGATAAAACCTAGGTTATATATTTAAATGAATGTTGAGATGTTAGAATTTTAAAACTATATCTAATATCAATATTAAAATTTTATTTATCATCATTATTTTTAGTGTAATTATTATTTCTAGTATAATTATTATTATGAACTTGAAATTCATATAAATCTAAATTAAAAATAATAAAATTTAAATTCATAATTGCTTAATCAATATGGTTTTAATACTATATAAAATAATTATTTCAATCCAATTAGTTAAATAATTTGATAAAATTTTAAAATATAATTTATATTATTTTACAAAAATCCCAAACAAAGAAGTAATTAATAAACAACTAAAAAAGCTAAAGAAATTAATTACATCAAACATAGAAATAACAGCCACATCATTTCCTCATGTAACATTAGCTTCCCCCTATCACCATTCCCAAAGTCACCAAATTTGTCCCTCGGTTTCCGTTATTTCCCATATCAAGCAGCAGGCTCGTCCTCCAAACCTCAGCCTCGGACTTCCCACACCTCTCAACGGCCCAGATCCCATCTCTCCCTCCAAAACTCACACTAAAAAAACTTGGAAAACAGTATATAATTACATCGAAAACACTACTCTATCGTTCTGAAAGATCCATCAATGGCGGAGCATGAAGGCGAGCGTGAGATGGCGGAGCATGAAGGCGAGCGTGAGCGTGAACCAGTGGTTGAATCAAAGGTGGATAAGATAACAGAGAAGACCAACGATCATGATTCATCATCTTCTTCATCAGATTCCGATGATGACAAGTCGGATGCTGTGAAGTCGAAAATCTTTCGTCTTTTTGGTAGAGAGAAACCCGTCCACAAAGTCTTAGGCGGTGGAAAACGTAAACACACACTAACTAACATCTCTCTCTGATTTATTAAATATCTTGTTTTTATTTCTTTGATTCGACGCTAGATCTTTTTTTTTTTTTATACTTCTTTTTTATTTGATGTTGTTACAGAAACTTGAAAATTGTTGCTTGGTGTAGAAATTGGTAGTAAATGATGGATTTGGTTTCTGAAACCATGGCGTATTAAAAGAAAAGAAAAGAAAAGAACAGAAATGGTGTTAACATCCCTTTTTGTTGTTTCGAATTTGGAATTTCTTATGAAGAGAATGATTTGACAAGAGATTTATAAGATTTATAAGTGAAGAGCGGTTTGTTGCTTGACGATGCTTGCTAGCTAGCGTTAGATCACTCGATTCTTTCATTTTTGTTTTTATAAACACACGCATAGAAACATTCCCTTTATTTGTTTAAATGAGACGGGCAAATTTATGCATTTCCACTGTTGTAGGATTGAGCATTGTATTGGTGAGTAGGGAAGTAAATTCGGGTTGCATTTGTTTTTGCTAGATGGGACTTGGAAAAGCAAGTTTTCGCATTTCCACTGTTGTAGGATTGAGCATTGTATTGGTGAGTAGGGAAGCAAGTTTGGGTTGCATTTGTTTTTGTTAGATGGGACTTGGAAAAGCAAGTTTTGGCATTTCCACAATTATAGGATTGAGCATTGTATTGGTGAGTAGGGAAGCAAATTTGGGTTGCTTTTGTTTTTACTAGACGGACTTGGAAAAGCAAGTTTTCACATTTCCACTATAGATTGATCGCTTGATTTCGTGTTGTCGAAATTGTTTGTCTTTCCTTAATGATTTTGGTTTTGTTTTTTGCAGCTGCTGATGTTTTCCTATGGAGGAACAAGAAAATCTCTGCTGGTGTGCTTGGTGGTGCAACTGCTGTCTGGGTTTTTTTTGAATTGCTTGAATATCACTTAATAACTTTAGTTTGCCATTTATCGATATTCTCTCTGGCTGTTCTTTTCCTGTGGTCCAATGCATCCAACTTCTTAAACAAGTAAGGATCGTTAGATATTCTTTACATCCCTTCAGCTTTGGTAAATGTATATTCTTTCTAACGGTGTTGTTGGCTTCAGCTTTGGCGATGTATATTCTTTCTAATGGTGTTGGCTTCAATTTCCTCTGTGCTAGATCCCCACCTAAAATCCCCGAAGTCTTACTTCCTGAAAAATGTGTTCGTGAAGTTGCATCTGGGCTGAGAATTGAAATCAACCGAGGATTTGCTGTCCTGCATGATATTGCTTCTGGGAGAGATTTGAAGAAGTTTCTTGCTGTAAGTGATCTCTTCCTATCATTGATATAGCGTTTGATCATCTGATGGGGAATATCATATTTGGAGCTGTATTTTACACATCCTTGGTGATTAATGCTTGCTTCATCAGACACTTCTACTTAAAAAAAAAACCACTCTGAATTCCATTTTTAGGCATGTTAATGGGTTGAAGCTGCGCCCTTCGTCCTAATACATGTCAAGTTATGTTGGATTTATACTTTATAGAACTAATTATGAGTTGTTGCTGCTCATTTCGCTGTCAGGTAACAGCTGGCTTGCTGGTTCTGTCACTTGTTGGAAGTTGCTGTAACTTCCTGACCTTATTCTACATATGTAAGGAATTCAGATGTTCATTGCTTCTACTAGATGCAAGATAGGTTTTTATTAGACTCTGATTTGTATTTCTTCTTTGAAACAGCCTTTGTTTTGCTGCACACCGTACCAGTGTTGTATGAGAAGTATGACGACCAGGTTGATGGATATTCTGAAAAAGCATGGATTCAGATCAAGAAGCAGTATGCGGTGTTGGATGAAAAGTATTTAAGCAAAATTCCAAGAGGACCATTCAAGGAGAAGAAGAAGGATTAGAGAGAGGGAGAGAGAGAAACCAGTTCTAGTGTTCACTAGGTTGAATTTTGACTCTCAGCAGTTCTGTTTGATTAAGCTGCTCTTGTTGTGACTAGAGTATTTTACAAGCCCTGCCTCTGCTTTATGTTTATGGGGGTGTTTAGGCGCTCCCAAATTTAACTAATATCGTATTCGGTAACCTCTGAGTTATGTAGATTCGCTCACTTTTATAATAATAAGTCGATAGCATATTGGTTTCCAGGAAAAATCTCCGTCTTGTCCTTATATGGATTGTTCTCTTGCCTTTGGCATCAATGTGGCCAAGTTAATGCTTGTGGGCTTTAGAGGGTCACTTGTATAGTTGGCCGCATTGCTATGAGAATTTTTTTGAAATTTATTTTTATTATGGTTTTTTGAAATCTGTAATCTTTTATGCCATGCCAAGTTAATATTCCAGATAGAAGAAGATGAGCTAGACCTGGCAATCAGTCTTGTGTTGTTCTACTCTTACTGCTCTCAGCACACTTGCTTGGCACATTTCATCACATTGGTACCAGCTTGCCCTAAATGTGTAGCAGATTGAGTTCCATCTCGCCTTTTTCTTTTCTGGTTAAATTGACTTCTGAATGTTCAGCTATAATCTTCAACAATAGAGCTATAAAGAAAGAAAAGGAATCATACCACAAGAGTAAGGAGGAGTATTACTACTTTTCACGAAGACTGATGTACAAATGCTACCCTTAATATTTGTTCGTAAACTACAGAGTATCTCGAAAAACCCAATACAGATTCCTCTCAAATTCCACAAACCCTTGTGCATTTCCAAGCACCACACATTCACATAATTACAATACTAAAAATGCAGTGGCAATTGCTTGTAGAATGGTCTAAAAAAAACTGACTAGTGAGAACCCCCTCTTTCGCTTCATCTACACATTTTTCTGACAGAAAACTGAAAGTGTACGTAGCGTCCTAACATTAACTTCTCTGTAATTTCCATCATTTCACTCTGAGGATCTGGCGTCGGGCATTCTGAGTTCCATTCGACGCCCGCTGCTACGTGCTTGTAAGAAAAATGTTTCAGTTGCAAGGGAAGGCCATAACCTCCGACATACAAAGAACGTTGCCAATGACAGGGTGACTGCTTTGTAAAATCTAGAGGAAGTAAGTTAACTGTTGCTTCTTTCTTGAACCCCCTTCGCCATACAACTCATTCCATTGCTTTAGCTCATTCATTACCGTACCCTCAGTTGCGAAACTTGAAGCAACCTGCAGATACATTATTTAGAAACATCCCTAGACAGAAACATAAGATTCTAGATTTCTTTTACTTTCATGCTGTAGAACCAAATTATCAAGATGGTCATTGGTTCGAATCACACTGCATTCACACATAACAAAGAAAACATGGCTACTTAAGTAGTTGAGATGTTTCTCATCTGGGAAATAATGCTGTTATGATGCTAATCATAGAAAATTTAACTCCAATATAGTGCCAGCTACTTGAATTTCAAATCATAAGTTATGGACTATAAGTAGAAGAAGAAAGTATGAGAGTCTGGTGACAGAAGAATTTGAATTTGGAAAGACTATTTGCTCATGGATTGAGGGTGATAGATGCAATCCAAATATAAAGGAAATTCATGTAAGATCACCTGATTCTTTGCCTGTCTCATATCATCCATGTTTAACGGCCTTAGAATGATCACGCTTTCCTCTTTCCCTTCTTCCTTTGTATCTGCAGCATCTTCTGAGCTTGTGCCTTCTTCAGCTTTCTGCTTCTTTTCCTATAGAGAGATTACAGGAGCAGAAAACCAGTTAAAGTGTTAGCAAGGACTAAATATGAAAAATACATCTGTAACATGGGAGAAAAGGCTTACCTTATCCTTCACTCGCTCCTGCTGTAAAAGCTCTCTAACTGGTCGATATGCTGCTGTGACACACAGGTTCTGTTTACAGCAATCAATAACATGAGCTAATCAGTCCATTATGAATTGGTTTGATGAATGCTATAGATGTTCTGGAAAATAGAGAAACAGAAAGAACAAACCTTAAGATCACTTCCAGTATACCCTTCTGTAATGGTTGCAAGCTCCTTGAAGTCTAGATCTTCTGTTTTTTCTTTTGACATGAGAGTTTTCAAAATCCTTTCCCTGCTCTCAATAGATGGAAGACCAACCATAATTCTGCCGACACAAAAAACACGCTGTAGTTAGCAAACATGATATGAAGCATGAAAATATTTTACATTGAAATATTGAAGCTTTCGATTGAAAAGCCATGATGGAAGCTAAAGATATCTGAGAAGGTTTCTTGTAGAGGTCAAGACAGAAGGTGAAAAAGAAAGGAGTTGCTTAAGGCTATACTGGGAACGGAACTACTCAAGAGGAATGTACAGAAAAGATGATGACAAACTTCAATGAATTGCTTGTTATCAGGGACCAGCTATGCCGAATGATGCTGATGATGTTGGTCAATAAACCAATTAGAGGAATCAGAAGAAATAAAACGTACCTGCGCTCAAACCGCCTAATAATTGCTTCATCAAGGTCAAATGGCCTGTTGGTCGCTGCAAGGACAAGAATACGCTCACCAGGTTTTGTCAACAGTCCATCCCAGTGAGTCATAAACTCATTCTTAATCTTCCGCATGGCCTCATGCTCACCAACTCTAGTCCGCTGCCCTAGCATGCTATCAACCTCATCCACAAATATGATAGTCGGGGAAACCTTTGCAGCAAGTGTGAACAGAGCTCGAACGTTCTTCTCATCTTCACCAAACCATTTTGAAGTAATGGTGGACATTGAGACATTTATGAAACTTGCTCCGGCTTCTTTGGCTATAGCTTTTGCCAGCATTGTTTTTCCTGTTCCAGGTGGACCAAATAGCAATATACCTCTACATGGCTTGAGAAGCCCACCATTGAAGAGGTCTGGCCTCCGAAGAGGCAGCATGACAAGCTCCTGCAGTGATTCTTTGGTTTCATCCAAGGCACCAATATCTGCAAATGTTACTCCAATCTCATTTGCAGGGATAACCTCTGGTCTGATTCGTTTCTCAAACTCATTGTCAGGAGGAACTTCCTGCAGGAAGTAATGGGAATCCATCGGTTAGACAATCAAAATAATATTGACAGCTCTTATCTAAAGTATAAAGGATTTTGACTTACAGGGGCTTTAGGTTGATTCTCGCTGTCCTTCTTCGCTCCAGTAACAGATTTCTCTTTTTCAGTCTTACTATCATTCTTTGCACCAAGAGCCTCTTCCCCTTCAGCTTCCTAAAATTGACCAAAAATGTCAAAATATGTATGTTAATAACACCAACCTTCTATAGTGCTCACTGTGTAATATACAATATCAGGCATAGAACTAACCTTGCCAGCTTCGGCATTAGTCTCTAGTTTTAGTGTATCTTTCCCGTCACTTTTACCTTCTTGGAATATACTCAATCCATGTGACAAGCTGCTCCAAAGAAATAATTGTAATTAAGAGATTGTTGTCTATTATCTTCCCAGAGGATATAACAAAAGCAATCATTAAATCAAAACAGGTATCCACCTCTTAGATGATATAAGAAGCTTTCCATTTCGGTATTCCGGATCCTTATTATTCATCAGATGATATGAGATTGCTGATACCACGATTTCTTCAATATAATTGCTAAGAACCATTGTGTCTGCATGGCAAATAGAACTCAAACCATCGCATTCAATATCATTTGCCGCAAGCACCTCAGCAATGTGATTTTTGTTATCTTGAAACTGAATCTTCTTCATGTCCTCTTCCAGTTGGGCTTTCCAGCTGACAAGATGAGTCTCATCTTCTGGTGGTTTGATCTCAATGTTGTATGGGAATAACATTGCGAGCCTTTCATCCACTTCTTTGCAATCATCTTCTTGGTCCAACATCCGGGAACCAAGTATCAACACATTACCTGAGAGTTTCTTCAACAACTTATCGAGCAAGTTGTACATCCTTTGTGATTGAAGAAGCAGCTTCTCAGCATCCCTAAGGTATAAAATGATGGAACTTCTTTCTGATACTGAAACCAATACCTGTAAGAAAAACATTTTGACTATTCATAAGATCTTAAGAATCATGCAGCGTAATAATCCTGACGCTGAAAATCAAAATTTCGTTTACATTTTAACATATAGTTATATATACAGTAGAGACTCTCATTCAGAAGCTAAACAGAAATGCTGTAGAATTGTGTACTATCAAGGAAAAGTAAACTTTTCACTAGCAACAACATAACGAGCTAGTGTCTTATATAAAAAATTAAACATCAACCACCAAAAAATCAATGAGCACACTAGTGACAACATTTTTACCTGGTAAAGTGATTGCAAAAATAGGTTCTCATCAAAACACCAACTGCTTGTGTGCTTGAGAGGAGCTGAAAAAACAAAAGAATCCCCAGAAGCAGTGAGCTCAATAGATGTTTAAAATATGCAGATACCTACAGCCAATCTAACATTCATAAAAAAACTAAAGAGAACACGGTTGATGATCTTCGAGAAAACAATGCATTATAAATAAATTAGCATTGAGTTCTTCATAATTATATAATATAAGTCATGCAGAAAATATGACATACAATAATAAAATTGCTACCAATATGAATGCTGGGAATCAAATCAATAAATGTAGAACCTAAAGTTTGTGGATTCGAGAAATAGGACAACAAACCTAGGAAAAAGGTCCTATGTTCTTTCAAGGCTTACATCCCCTGGGATGAAACCGATTAAACAGGACAAAGCCATTTATCTTACCAATTCTTATCACTGAAACCAAGAGTAACCGAGGATACCACAAAGAAAAGATTGGAAACAATAACTGAGTGATAAAGTTTCTGGTGAGAAATCATTTTAGTAAGATGTGATCTAAACATCGTATCAAGTTTTGTAAATCCGTACATTACAAGGCAGTGGTGGTGGAGAAAAATGGATTCATTTCCAGCATCACTGTCTCTTCAAGGAAGTTCACTTCATTTAACAAATTGCAAAGAACTTTCCAATAGTCAATCTTCAAAAAAATCAACATATATTGTCATAAACTTTCCAATAGTCAATCTTCAGAAAAATCAACAACTATCAACATATATATCACATTTTTAATAGTATTTAGGACAGCAACAAAAGTTATCGAATTCTGATGTGTAACCTGGATTCATGGAAGAGGACTGTGAAGTCATACTACTCATATCAGAAGCGGTGGAGGTGTTTCTGCGAAGTTTGGGAGAATTACCAGACCCTTCCTTACCCCTGCAATATACAAAGACACAAGGTTAGAGCTAAAAACATTTAAATCCATGTGAGATCTCTAATCTAACCACCACATAAGACCAGCTAAACTCAGCCAAGACCTATTTCTAGTGCAAAGGGATGATAAACTGATGGGTGTGCTTGTGAATACCTACCTTGTTTCTTCCTTTGGAGAAAGGATTGAGAAAGAACCAAACAAAGAGGACATTCGTTCCAATGTCACCCCAGAAATGGACCTCTTGAAAGACTACAAAAACAAGCAAAGAAATCAGGGTACTTAACAATATGAAGACGTGAAGCCATCTGCAATCCTCTAACCAAATAATAAACAATCTATATCAACTTTAATCATCAAATGCATGCCATTAAACATGTCTACATGGTTATTTTCCGACCACTTAAATGATGAAAAATATAAAATGATGCAGTAACACTCAGATTCAACACCCACTACAGCATGTTCAATTCATCAGAACGAGCAGGAGAAAGCTTACAGATTCTTTTTTACTGCATCCATATTTGCTTTGCATCTGCAGTGAAGAAAGCATGAAGAGTATAAGTACTATTCAATGGCAACACGGAGAGAAGGATTGGAATTTGTTCATAGTCACCTTCATGGAAAAGTCACTAACATCCAACAACAGCAGCTTTGATTCAAAGTTATGTGCTAAAGCCTTCGCAAGCATTTGGTGATAAAACTCTTCATAAAATTAAAATCGCAAGAGATTAGGTCACTGCCATCTTTAAACACATAATATTCAATTTAAAATCACAAAACATATCCTCATTGCTTACCAGCAGGTCCTGAGAGCAAAATCGCTCTACTAGCAGGAGAAAGATTCCGGGTGTGCTTGGAAAAGTCAGCATGCTTTAAATGAACAAATGCCGCACTTGTTAATAACATTCGAGTTTTCTCACTGCAATCAACCATACAAAGAAATGAGAAAGTAAAAATGGATTGATTATTGAAAATCTTCCCTAAGAATGAATTCCAGAACACATATTGCAGCAGTATCTGAACTAATGCCATAGAAGGACTTCATAAAAATGTTACAACTTGTGCTCTGTGTAGACCAATATGGTTTACTTTCCATGCCTCCTACAATCCAAGAACAGAGCAGCAACTCAGCCAGAAGATTTTCTCAAGCTTAACATAACTTTAATCTTGATACAACTATATGACTTAATTCCCATCATCTCCAATAATCCAGGAAGAAGTAAGCAACTCATCCAGATAATTTTTTTCTCAAATTCAACAATTTCAAGTTGAGTATTCCAAAAACAGTAGAGGGATCCATCAATAATTAGATGCCTCATAGCAGTTACAAAGATAAAAAAAAAATCCAGCAATACCAGTGAAAAACAGGGAGAACTGGTAGGCTTGGTATCAAAACCCTAGAACATTAATAAATATTTGACATGCTGGACTAAAATCCTCCTCATGGTTAAAGAAAAAGTCCTGAGATTACATAAATTCCTGAATTTTCATTGTGGCATCTATGGATGAGTGAATTTCCCCTATTCTACAAGATGAACTTAAAGCTAACCTGTCCAGAAAGAGGGAAATCAAATTCAATTATTGAAGAGAAGAGATCCTTCAAATTTTAAGCACTCATTATAGGAGGAAAATCTATCAAAATGAGATGATGCCATTGATTAACTAAAACTCCAAAAGCAAACTATTTAATATAACATTCATGATTATTATAATCATGTCCAGGGAATATCATCATGTTATAGCAGTTAATTTCCAGATAATGATAATAAAAGTACCAAAACCCCATATGTCAGTACATACATAGATTCAACTAAAAGTCCCATAAACAAAGAAATAGCACAGTTTCTTTCTCAAGATCTTCAAAATGCTGGTATCAAAATAAAATAATTTTTGGACTGTATAATACAAGCATGTGATAAAGGTCAAAAAGCTAGCAGAGAATAAGAAGCATTATCTTGCCTCAGATAATAAGGGAACTCCTCAAATGTGACCTTGCTGTCTCTTCCATCAACAACCTGCCTCATCAACTCTTGCTCAATCTGCTCAGCCGTGACACCATCTATTGAGCCACATCCACCAGCCCACCTACTTACTTTTTGTCCAGAGGCCAATCCTAGCCCCATACCGACCCCAACTCCAACACTCAAAGCAGACAACAACATATGCTTCTGTTCCATCTCTCTCTGATTTTTTTTTTCTATCTTCCCAAACTAACAACACCTTCAAGAAGACTAAAAACACTCAAGATTTTAACATGAAAATGAAAACATGATCATATATGCACATAAAAGTGATGAGTCCTGGACACCCTACAAGCTAAAATGGCTGTTACGATACAGTAAGAGATTTGGAGGATAAAAAAAGACAGATTTTCAAGCAACAAGAATTTAGCAGTAAAAAGGAACGACGAATAAAATCTTTTCTCGAGGAGACTAGAAAATCTGAAAATGGTTTAGGAAACGCTGAAGGGTCCCAAGAACAGAAGCTTTGTCTACAGT
>Ga0325414_1005014_pt1 | contig 13935 bp, 4 predicted proteins | sample PopdelMetagenome_8_FD_206183 | JGI IMG/M metagenome (GOLD analysis project Ga0325414, IMG submission 206183) | Populus deltoides microbial communities from Bellville, Georgia, United States - Leaf-PdKOR-R3 | ecosystem: Host-associated > Plants > Phyllosphere > Phylloplane/Leaf | place: USA...
AAGCAAGGTTAATCCGGCACAGCAGGAGATTGAGTTGACAACAGCTCCTAGTGTAGATAATAGCACGCATTGGGGTCAGCAGGTCTGTATCACCAAAAACATCATGATATTGTGCAATTTAGTAGAAACATATAGGGGCTGTTTAGAAGGGAAAAATGTATTTCATTTTACATCTCTAATTTTATATTCCATTTCCAGTTTTCTTTGGAAAATCAGAAAACATGTTCTAATTAGTTGTTTTCTATCTACAACACAGGGACTATATTGAACACAGTTGAAAATTTAAGGACTAAATTGTAAATATGCCATCTTCAACCTCCATCAGCTTGCGCTAACTCTGTTCCTTACTGTAAAATTTTTGGGTCATTTTAGCCCCACTTGGTAACCTGAAATTGACCTCCATTTTAATCATGGCTTCATTAATTTCTCATACAATAAAATTAATAAAATGTGAATCATATTAACAATAAATTAAAACATGTGTGGAAAGTATTGTAGCAATGAACAATACTTTCCCCACTTTGGCCCTACAAAAAAACATCCACCAACCTGACAATTGAAGGATAATTCTTTTTATAGGGGGGACATTAGCCAATGAAAAATTGAATAGTGACAAACTTGACTTTTGACTTCTATTATGAATAGGCAAATGACTTAATTAGCCTTACATGTAAAAACATTAACCTACATCAAGGAGCCATATATATATATTTATTTTGTACAATTAAATTACTAAATTGCCTTAGAAAGAAACAAAAATAAAGCTTCTTTCCATGATGCTTTTTCATCTTTTCATCTTTTAACTTTCTTTTTTGTTATAATCAAGTTAGGTTAGGGGTAAATTGATCTTTTATAAATATAAAATATTAATAGAAAGACAAATAGTTGGCTAAAGTATGGGAGTGACCTACCTCTTATATTTCATTTTTTTTAATTGCTATTTATTTAATTTTTTATCTTTTATTTAATTGATTGTATTTTCAATTTTATCCCAAATCTTTAGGTTTCATTTGATTTTTATATTAAATTTGATTTTTATTTTTTTGATATTTTTAAATCCTTCAACCAATTAAATTTTATTTCAATTTCATTCTTTATCATTTGATTTTAATTTTTTTTCTTTTTGAATTTGACGTTCATTCTTTTTACCGATGTTTATTTTGTTTTGGATTTTTATTTTATTGCAAACAGCATCACTAGTTTTTATGTGTTTCCTAGTAGTGAATGTGGTGCATTAAAATTGTATGGAGAAGAAAAATGAATGCCAGAAGTTATGAGCTTCAAACTAATTCGAGGTTATTTATCATCGTGGAACTTTTCTGAAGAGTGCATGAGACATGGATGTCTGTCCTAATCATTTGATTCATTGTGATGTTCTTGTGTTAATCTTTTTGGTGCACTAGCAACAGATCACTTCTTTAGTTGCATTATCCTTCTAATTTTTTGTCGGTGCTCATGGTCAGGTTTTCCTCTTGCATCCTCCTGTGCATGTCAGTGAAGGGGATGCTATAAGTGTATCCTTCACCATGGATCGTTCAAAGGAAAATCACAGATTAATGGAGGTTGAGCTTGGCTGTGAGATCAAACAGTCCTCTGGCGAACAGCCTCCTCCTTCCAGAAACAAGTTCTACATAGAGTGAGGAAGGAAATAGCGGCTATCATGGAAGTCTTGATATCATGAAAATGGTATATCTTATAGCTTCCAAATTGTCAGAACTAATTGTTACCAAGACCCGAAAGGCACATATTGGTATAATTTTGTTTAAATATGGTTTTGCGTGCTCTTATTACCTCTTAATTTTGATCCTTGTTTCAGAAAGGGTTGCAAGGAATTTAGCATATGCAAGAATTTTCTTACATTCATGCAACTTAATTTTGATCCTTGTTTCAGAAAGGGTTGTTTCAGGAAGGAAATAGCTTAGCATTCTATTTTATTCGGAAAACATCTCAAAATGATAGGATTTCTGGTTGTTGGCCGCTAGCATTCTGCCATATGAAGCTGGGAGTTTAATTAGATGGTTCAGAATCGGTAATCGTCCTGAAGCTTCATTCGATAAATAAGCTATTAGCTTTCAGCATTGTGCTCAACTTAAAATACAAAAAATATAAAAAAAAATTAATTATTTAATTGAGTTATTATTGATATATTATTTTCAACATAGTAACCAGTAAAAATCGTTCACAAAAGGGTGTTGGGACTTTTATAAGAAATTGTTTTTATTCATCAAAAAGAGTTGAGTAAAAAGCAATGAAAGCTGGTTTTAAACTTGATGCTGACAATTGTTGTTCGATGCTTTGGGGCCCAATCATAAATATCATGTCCGAATTTTAAGCTAAGCCATCATCATGCTGCGTAGTCCTTTGAAGACAGTATCCTAAATTGCAGAGGCAGATAAAGAGGCCACGGTTTCCGTAATCTGAAAAATAAAAATAAAAATCATGCCATAAATTGAACATAAAAATACAATCACTTGGAAGTTGCATCTATACATGTTTAGTTTATATCTAACTTCATGTTTGTGATTTGTTGATGGATTGAATTATCTTTTTTTATATAAAAAAAATATATATATAGATATTGTAAGCGCATTTTGAAAAAGAAAAATATTTCCAAGACTTGGATCATAAACTCGATTAAATCAATTAAGTTTGTTTTATTTTAATTAGACAATAAAAAAATAGACAAGGATAGTGGATGAACCGATTCCTTTTTAAACAATGATCACTATAACTTGCAGAAAAAATAATTTTCTAAAAGGAAACAAAAAATGTAGTTCAATTCACAGCCCATTAATTACGGCAGGATGAAATCAAATAAAAAAACCTAAACAAATCAGCCTTGATCAACTTGAGTTAGCGTGACAAAGCTGTAACCACGGTAATCAAAGCCGAGCTAACCCGAGAATCTCGCCAAACTCGATGCCCAAATCTTATAAAACTCAATAGAAAGAAAATAAAGAAAATTATAAAGCCCATTTTTTAAAAAGAAAACTTTCATCCCATGTTAATTTTTCAAACTTGTAACCTAGGGTATTAAACTCAAACCATGAAACCCAATTCCCAATCAATCAATTATTGAATGATAAAATTAAAAAATAAATTTTAATTATACAAAAGGATTCAAATAAAAAAAAATAGCAATTAAAAAATAAGGATCAAAATTAAAATACCAAATAAATTTTACTTTTGATTGAAGGGTGAAATTGAAAACAAAAATCAATTTAGCAAAGAACCAGGAAGAAATCAAAAGAATGAGGATTAAAATTGACATAAAAATTAAAAATAAATTTTGATTGAAAGGTGAAATTGAAAAGAAAAATAAAATAAATTGGGATTGAAAGATGAAATTGAAAATAAATAAAACTTTTACAAAAGGGCCAAGAAAAAAAATAAAAATCAAAACAATGAGGATCAAATGAAAAAAATAATACTAAAAATTTGGATTGAAGGATACTATTGAAAACCAATAAAACGTTTTCAAAAGGATCAATAAAAAAATAAATAGAAATAAAAAAATAAAAACTGGATTTTAAATACCAAGAACAAAGAGGGCCAACTAGTAATTTTCAGGGAGGAGCGATAAATTTATTTTTAAATATATTTTGATTATTTCACGATGTTTTTTTTTATATTTGATTAAATATTAAATTATCCTTCATTGAAAATGATAACAAAAAAAATAAAACCATTATAAAAAAACCAAATCACCTCTTGATATTAGTTTCATAATTTTTACTTTTAAGGGTCGTTTTACTGTGCTTTTAAAATGTAAAATCACTTTAAAGATTTTTAATATGAAGAGTAAAATCATCATATTGTAGTGTTCTAGTGAACGACGTCGGATGAAGAATATGTTTTCTATGGTGTTTTAGCCTCGGTTAAAGTGGTGGTTTGGTTTAATGGTTCGTGTTAATACCTATTTTTCGTTGCCGATCTATTTGGAGCATTGCGTAAAATACTTAGCACGCACATGGGCACTCCTCTCCCTCTAGAAGAGTGCAAAACATCACACGTGGCTCTTGTATCATTTCGAAGCTGTTATCCTTCCAACATTATTCTCCAACAAACAACATACAAACGAGGAACGGTAGGGTGACGTGGCAATGCCACTAAAATTACCGGCATGGTGCTGAGGTGTCATTCTCATTCCTTGCTCGGTGAGTGAATGCTTGCCCTCCTGCATTTCTTTTATATTCTTTTTTATGAAACATGGCCCACTATAAATATTATATAATAAATGTTTCTCTTTTTTCGAGATTTCTCCATTAGTTTCTTTCTGATTGGCAGCCTACAATTTGAGCTGACAATTTAAGTGGCTCCACCTGCCACTGTCCCATTTGCACCTCTTCTTCGTTTTTTTAATTAACATTGTAGATTCTGTTTTATTTTTTTTTTAATTAAAATGAAAAATTTTAGTTTTCACAGGTAGCTTTAACGTTGTACTGTCTGTGTGTGTGTGTGTGTATATATATATATATTTCAACAAATATAATTTAAATTTAAAATAAATTAATTATAAATTATACAAGATAAACACAATGTCAAATAAATATAATTTTAAAATTTAAAACATTCATAAATAGTCAAGCTTAAATACAACCTTAATTAAAGTAATTCAACTTAAACAAAATAACAATTTGATTTAATGGCTTTTCAAGCCTGAAATGAAACATGTGAAATAAAACCGTAATATTTTGACTGAAATTTATCTAAAACGGACCGAGATTTGAAATAAAATGAAAATTATTCTATTTTTTGAATTTGTATGAAATATTTCGGCCACTTCAAATGAAACAAAACAGAATTAATAATCTTGGTTTAAATTGAGCTTTAATTTTTTTAAAAAAATTTATTTTTTGAAAATTTTTTAAAATATTTTTAGATAATTTTAATATGTTGATCTTATAAAATTTTAAAAATAAAAAAAATTATTTTAATATATTTCTAAATAAAAATTAATTTAAAAAATAACGAATATATAATAATTTTAATATCATACTCTTAGGCGCCGAATAAATTTAGAGATTTTGCAATGTTTAGACTGGGACCCACCAAAATTGTCTCTCACGGACTTCAACTTTCATGTAAATTGGTTAGATATATGATTGATGGCTCACGCTAGCCAAAGTGTTTTTTCTTTTTAAATACTTTAAAATTTTTTTTTATCTTTTTTATTTTTACAAACAAAACATCAATTTTTTTAAAAAAAATATGACAAAATATCAATTTAATATTTTTAAATAAATATAAAAACATATATTGTATTTGATGATTAACTAAACAAATGCTATTGATTTTGTTATTATTCAATATATATATAATCATGCTTAGTAAAAAAAAAAAAATCCTTCTTTTTCATGATTTATTGGACTTTCTTTATTTCAACACTTTCTAGTCTTTTTTCTTGTTTTTTTATTTTCTATGTTTAGGTTTTATAAAACTGTATATTTGATGCCTGATATTTTATTAGTTTTATGTTTAAATGTTTCAAATTTAATTCAGTTTATTAAGCTAGTAAATTTTATTTTTTTTAATCTCAATACTTCTCATTATCTCTGACACGTGACAAAACTGAGTTTCAATAAAGATTATATATATAAAAAAGAAAATTACATATTTAATATCTAACTTATTTATCTATTCACGGATAAAAATAGTGATTAAATGTGATGCTTCATAAAAGTGAGTAGAAAAATTAAAAAACTGATTAAATCGAAAAAATTGGAAAAAAATAACTGAAAAAGCCAAATCGTAAAAAAAACTGATTAAAATTTTGAAAAAACTAACCGGTTCGGTTTTATAAGCCTGAAACCAAAAAAACCGAACCGAACCTAAACCGAAAAAACCGGAAAAAAAACCTAGTCAAACCAGAAAAAAGCCAAACTGAAAAAACCGAGCCAAACCGGTTTGAATCAGTTTTTGTCCAAAAAAACGAACCGAAACCAGTCGGTTTGAACCGATTTAAGTTTTTTTTAATTTAGTTTGATTATTTTTTTTGATAAAAATCAAACCGAACCGAAAATAATCACCTCTACTGCTAAAAAGTATAATTCGATACCAAAAAAAAATATTATTTAACATTAACAGTTTTTTATTAAAAAAAAGAAAAATAAAAAAAACTTGATAAAAGAATCTCTAAAACATCCAGAGAAGGAGGAGAACTGAATTGAATCTGGAGAAACCTCTAAAAAATCCGGTGGGCCATTGTAAGAAAAGAGATGAAAATGCTCCGTCAACACTTCACCGGAAAGGAACAGCCAAGAGTCCCTTAAAGGGAAACACATTCTTAAAGAAAGAGTCCCTTCGACGCAACAAAACTGCTCTCTCCGTTGTCCTTTTCTTGATCCTCTCTCTCATTAATAAATATTATTACTGTTGCTGCTGCTGCTATCCGACAGGCCTGGTCGGTCACTGGTCCTAATGTCGGAGAAGCAGCTCCATGTCCAGATTTGATTAGGAGCTTGAAGGCGACGGCGTGGATACCTCCCCTTCTTGCCGATTGAAGGCATCCATTCGTTAATAATACAAGAAAGTCGTCCTCCTAGCTCCCCTTTCTACGAAACATGTTACCGAAAGAGCGAGTTTTTGTTTTATATATTTATTTATTTATTTATTTATTATTATTTGCTCCGAAAGCTATCTCATGTGATTTCTTACAGCTTGGATGTGGATTTTATGATGCCAGAGATCAATAATGAATGAATCATTATAAAATCAGAAATAATACCTTAGACTAGCCCTAATCTCGATCTTAACACTATTTACATGTAAGATCGTCGTCGTTGCTGTCCGAAGGACTAAGCATATATCTAATTGGGATAATATTAATTTATGCTACTGCATGCTCCACAAAACTAATGACATCTTACCAATTTTAGAGGAAAATATTAATTTTTTGTTTTTTTTTTCCAGAATGCATACCAGCTAAGTGATCTTTATGGCAGGAGGTAGGAATAATCTGAGATCTGGGCCAGAGAGGGAGAAGTGGCATGTACATGAGCCATGGAAATTGGCAATCATGCAAGAGACAGCAATTGCATTAATTTGGTATGGAACAGCCTCGACACTTGCCCATCAATTCAGAGTGTGAGGAAGCCAGCTCAATATTCATTGTAAGCGCACAAAACTAGGAGGCATGTGGGAAGAATGTAGTTAGTCGTATGTTATTCATTGAATTGAATTTGTTTATATAAATATATTTAATTCATTAATAAAATATATTTATTTTTAATATTTATAAAATATTTTATTAATAAATCTAATATATTATTGATGAATCTAGAGGAAATATAAAGTTATTAAGACGAAATGTTTTGTAAAGAAAATGTTATAATTATGAGATTCCTATTGCATCTAAGCATTATTCTTAGAATGTTTATGGTCAATGCTTTATTAAAACTATATATTAATTAGAGCTGTTGAGACTGATACATATTATGTTCTTTTTTTTATGAAAAAAAAATAGTTGTTCTCATAAGCTGAGGTATAAGGGATACCTATAACTAATTTGTAGGTGTTGCCAGTTGATATGTACACTGAACTGACCCACATGAGAATTCCATATGGAGATATCATTTGTGTCTATGAAAAAACTCATGTGACGATTGTGTAAGTAATTCTTAGACTTGAGATCATTAAGTTATTTTATATAGAGAGTGTTATGTTTTGATCCCACTACATGTTGTCCTAATCGAGGGTAATATATAAGCATATATTGGGTATAATATGAACTATATAAATGTATTTAAGTAATTAAGAGATGAATTTAATATCAATAGAATACTATGCCTTTTATTTTCTACACAAACTATGTAAGTTGCAGAACACTTGAAAAACACAAAAGAAAAGAGCCAACACTTAAATCCATAACAATCTCTCTCTTTTAAAAAAGCGCAAGAGATTTTTCACTGGTGATTCATGTTGATTACCGTTAGAGGCTAAACACTTTGATGACTTGTAGTGTGTGATAACCTAGTCTTGAAATAATTATTCAAATTAAAAAAGAACATCCGATCTTCAAATAATCTTTGTATAAATTCTAAACAATCCAAAATCTTGGGATCCTCAAGAAAAATTTAAATGTATTGTTTCTGTTGCATGTATATATTTCAAGAAACCCAATAGAAATCATTGATGACTTATTGTCATGCTAAAACTAGAATATCTTAGTCTTTAAATAAATATATAATGTAAATGATAATAACAAAATGCAACAACGAGTTTCATCTTCAAGATTTATGAAGCACATATACGCAGATGAAATAATTTTTGAAAATTTAGTATATAATGTAATGGAGAATAGTTACTTGTTTTATGTTCTATATATTATATATATATTTTTAATTTTGATAGTACATAAAACTAGCACATAAAAGATCAATATTAGCAATATTAAAGTATAATTAATAAATGTAAAAATATGTGAAATAATAAAAGGAAAAAATTAAGCTCATATAATTTATATTTTCTTCATAGTACAAATAAAATTAATATCTAAAAAAAATTATAATATTGAAATGGATTATGACGATTTGGAAAGGAGTAATTATAATTTCAACTTTTTTTCTCTTTTAAATTTTGATTATTGGTACTAGTCTTCAATTTAAGTCATAAAATCCAAAATTATATTTTGATCTATTTTTTATGAAAAAATTACAAATTTATCAAAAAATAATATTTTGAAGCATCCTAACCGTATTCTCCCAGAGTATCTCATGCATATTCAAAATTAAATTTATAGTTTATTATATTTTTGGTCCATCTCCATATATATATATTATATTAATGCAGATTTCAAGGATAACTCATCTTGTTGGAGTCCATTCTGTTAAGCTTTTGAGGATTAGTAGAAATTGTGGTTTGTAAAGTAATTATCCAATTAATTATATTTTGTTAGATAAATTAGCATGTGCCTTTTTCCACTCAATATAATTGATTTAGAAAGGTAGAATTTATTAAAAAGAAAGTTGAGAGAAAATCTCTTTTGCTATTTTTGTTGCTAATTATCTTTATATATATATAAAAAGAGTAAAATTCACGGTATAATTAAACTTTAATATAACATCTTCAATGCGTAGTTTTTTTTTTTTTTATTATCAGGCCAAAAAATATTGTTTTTTCCTTTCTTGTTTTATTTTTTTATTTTTTAATTGGATTTGATAACTCTTGAGTTGGTTGGTACGTAAGATGCAAAATGGTTTTGAGATATCTTCAGTGCATATTTAACTCAATCGAATTGTTGTGTAATTTTTACCTTTGGCTGGAGGAGGGCTTTGACGACTCCGATCATGAAAGGGTAACTCAACTTCCGAGCTAGACTCTGATGCTTCTTCCGAGGATCGGGACATACAGACTTCAAGGAGCATCTAGTTGGCCCAAGTAATGTCTCCGATGCATGCCTCGTGCTTTGTTTGCTAAGACAAGGAGCATGATGGCTCCAAGCCCTCTTTCTTGTTTGCTGAAAAGGAACAATCTGATGGATCCAAAGCCTCGTCCTTGCTCGAAAAATATCAAAAAAAATCTTATAAATTAATAAAATATAATTTTATCCCTTGAATAATATTAATTCGGAATAATTCTAGAATAATTTTAAAAATTAATTTAATTACATTATTACTTTATTTTTCTACGTCTAAAAATATAATCCTTATATTAATTATATTATAGTCTATAATTTCTAAAATATATTGTAATCAAGTCACACTTAATTAAATCATTCTAATTTAATTTTGATTAATAGTTCTTAATGTGTGTGACTCATTAGGTTTTTAATATATTGACCCAAATATAAATTATAATTCTAATTACATAGAGTTAAATAAATTAAACAATTTAATTTATTATCAATTCAACAAATGATTAATTTATATTTGAAGATCAGGTGCATCATCTAGTAACGTGTCATGATCCCCCAAATATTAGAAAAGTCTTTAGTGGTTTGATTTAATATTTTAGTGACTGGTTTCTCAGTATAATTAATATCCTTTCATCAATAATGTTTTGATTAACATTAAAACATGATGTATATATGCCATGTTAAATCATGTGTTTTCTCTACATAATAGTCATTTGATCGTTTGAATAAGATTTGAAATCTTTTTTCAAATCTCATTCCACCTTGACCAAGTATTTATTAATCATTATTGTTTGAAAACATATGAAACATTTTCTCTAATTCACCTAGGGTGGTGAATCATCTCTTGATTACTCAAGTATCATTATATAGTTTATACTATATCCAATGTCAACCATTTCGTTATATCGATTAAGATAACATGTAACAGAATCAAAGCATAACATTCTCTATATAAGATAACTTAGTGATCTCAAGTTTAAGGATCCCTTATACATCATTATGTAAGTCTTTCCATAGACATAAGTGATCTCTCCATATGAAATTCTCATGCAGGTCAGTTTAGTGTAAATGTTTTATGACAACCATCTACATATTAGTTTTAGGCATCCTTTATACTTCAACTTATGAGAACAAATCTTCATTTCATATAGGAAATAACATAATATATACTAGTATCTACGACTTTAATAAATGTTCAGTATTTAAGAGAGTATCGACCATTAACATTTTAGAAACAATGCTTTAATGCAATATAAATTTCATAATTATAACAACTTTATAATTTCATTTGTAAAATATTTTTTTCCATGAACTTTATCTTTATTTTATATTCATAAATCAAATATTAGATTCATTAATATGATATTATATGAATATTAAAGATAAATTAAGGCTTTATTAATAATAAATATATATTTACATGAATATAATAATGCCACGTGTAATTAACCAAATGACTACAAGGCATATTAAACTAACAAATTACATATAACATGCTTCTCTCTCAAAATACAACAATCCATTAGACTTTTTGGATGTCGCAAAAATTTTCCAGACCTTTTAATCATCGTTTTTGCTCACTTGAGTAAAAAAAAAGGTCTTAAATTATGTGTGGAGATGTATGAGAGACTAAGTAAAACAAGAAAGTATATTTAAGAATTTATTATGGTGAGAAAATTATGTACTTTTCATCCTAAACACACACACACAATAAAAGTATTAGCTACCAAATTATTTTAAAACAATTAAATTAATTAATTTAACCATAACAACTAATCAATAAAATTTATTAATTATTAAAAATAATTATCATTAATTATAATTTTAAATCAAGATTATAACATTCTCTTACATGATTTAAAGTTATTCATAGGTATAATGGATAAAATAAAAGTGAGCAATTATTATTGTTTAAGAGGTGTTAGGTACATTCGAGGTTTGAAACTACACTTACTGTTAATAAGTTTTAACTTAAAGAACCATAGTAACTAAGATGTTTTGAACTAGGTTATTTTGATTAAGTTTAAACTTATTATACAGGGTGATTTTAAGGTTTTATCAGTATTGTGTTTTTTCTTGTCATGTAGACATATCTTGTCTTATAAGTGTCTTTAAAGAGTTGTCAAAGTTCTTACAATGACGACCCCACCACCACACTAACTTAGGTGAATCATCCAAGGATATTTTGTGACCAACATCTTGTAAAAACATTTGTATTTGGATTCATTTGGAGACTAATTCTTCATAATTATCACAATAAAAGCTCATTATCATAAAAAAAGGTACCTAGGACTATCCTGCAATATATATATATATATATATATATATATATATATATATATATATTTGTGCTCTCTCCAATCACCTAATTTTTTTGTTTTTACCTGTTGAACTTCATTCATAGGGTCAGCATATATTCAAATAAAATTTTTCACTATTGGTGATGATTTAAGGGCTTCAATCCCATTTTTCTTGATGATTGAATAACTTATTGGTGCACTAAATCTTTAGTGAGTGGATCTGCATTGTTGTTTTTAGACTTGACAAAATCCAAATAATAACACCATGAGACATCAAGTGTATAATAGATTTATGTCCAATGATCATGTGTCTTGTTTTTTCACTAAAACTTTTACTCTTAGCCTTAGCTATAGTAGCTTAGCTATCACAATGTATTGATATAGATAATATTGGTTTAGAAACAAATGTTATATCAATTTTTTTTTAAGCCACCCAACTTCTGAACTAGTAGCAATTCTAATTTCATGGTGAAACAAGTAACTATATCCATTTTGGGTAACCATTAAAATGACTAAATGCAATGACAATATCCCATTCAGCTTTGATTAAAAAGATTAGACGAAATAAAACAAATTTAAGAATTCCATATGAGTTTATATCAAAACCAACAATCCATAAACAAACAAAGAGAATATCCCAATTGGATGTTCACTAAACACAACAAAATTGCACATTAACATTGCCTTTTTTATTTTTCTTCCCAGAATTGGCCCATATGAGACTTACAATGCCTTAATCAATCTTGAAATTGGACCATTAAAAATCTTGGCTTGACAAATCAAAACAAATTACATAGGCACTTAACAATGCAATTCAACATCAAGATTATTAGATTTGTTTTTTAAAAAACACAATATTCAAGCTCAAAATCCCTAATAAAAAAACAAATCTAATAAGTAGTATAAATTCATTCATAAATTAGAAAGTTAATTAAGCCTCTGAATTATATGCTACCTGAAGCAATGAATTATTAAAAATTTTAAGGGAGAAAGATAGATAATGAGTTAACTCACTTCAATTGAGTAAGCCAGAAATTCATTTATTGTTGCCAATGAAGAGAATTTTGACCAAAAAGTTTTTCAGGTTTGCTAAATAATGAATCTATGATGTCCACAGTAACAAACAAGCTAACAAATCAATATATTTTAAGAAAAGTAAGGAAAGTAACCTTGTTTCCTCTTTAAAATTGCTAGGAAATTAAAAATAAAAAGAATTAGACAAACAAATGCAACCAAGATTTTTGTTTTCTTTTTCAATAGTAAATCAACAGCTAAAAGAAATAATAACAATAATTAGAACTAAAAGTAAATATAAAAAAAAATAAAGTTTTAGAAGAAGCCTCCAATTGTAACACATAGTGGCAATATTCTTAGAGAGAAAAAGCTTTACATATAATCCATTTCTCTTCTAAGATACAAAAATTAGTTGGAATTTTTTTATGCAACAAATTTCTCAAATCTTTTAACCATTCTTTTTGTTCACTTGAGTTAATAAAGTATAAGAAGGGAAGTGTAGTGAAACTTGAGAAGAATATAAAAAAGAAAGATCTTAGTTATGTGTAGAGATATGTCAAAGACTAGGTAAAATAATAAAGTAATTTATTGGTAAGAAAATGATGTACTTTTCATTATATAAACATGCTATATATATATATATATATATATATATATATATGAAGGTAGTAGTTATCAAATATATTATAAAATAATTAAATAAATAAATTTAATCATAAAGAATAAGTCAATAAAACTTATTAATTATTAAGAATAACTATCATTAATTATAATTTTAAATCAAGATTCAAACACGTCATATTTACTGCTAATGTTTTTGGATGATCCTAAGGAGCATCCAATTGACCTAAGCATTGGCTCCAATACCTCACACTATTTTGTTGCAAAGGAGGTAACTCACTATTAAAAAATTGAAAAATATTAATGCAATTTCATTAGTGTTTAGTAAAAAAATCTGTCAGTATTTTAATTATTGATGAAATTTCTAACGTAAACTTGTCATCGGCAAGTTGCTCGTCGGGGATTGTCATAATGTCGACAAGCTTTATTGGTGACAAAAATGCTAATGGTATATTGGCATAAAAATATCAGATTTACCATCAATTTTCTGTCGGCAAGTCAGTCGCCGATTTCATTGAAAATACCCAAATCTTCTATAACTTTCTAACTTAATAGGTGCGAAGTTACTGATAGAAATGCTGATGAAATGGAGTTGTTCATCAATGATTCCGTTGGTGTTTTAATTTTTTTTTGTTAGATGTTATA
>Ga0325414_1005015_pt1 | contig 13931 bp, 5 predicted proteins | sample PopdelMetagenome_8_FD_206183 | JGI IMG/M metagenome (GOLD analysis project Ga0325414, IMG submission 206183) | Populus deltoides microbial communities from Bellville, Georgia, United States - Leaf-PdKOR-R3 | ecosystem: Host-associated > Plants > Phyllosphere > Phylloplane/Leaf | place: USA...
TTTTAATGTATGTTCATGAATGTAATTAATCAAATATAAATGTGTCACGGCTTTAAAATGTTAATGACAGAAGGTTAAAAGGAGAGATTTTACTCCTAATAATATTTTTTGACCTCCCAATGTTAAGCTTTCTTTCAATCCCATCGGGGCCATGTTTGGTATCGGACACAGTAGGAATAGTTTCCATTTTCTGTGCCAAGCTATTTGATGTTTTGATTCATCGAGGAAAAAAGAGACGATGAACGTTGATGGGATTAAAGTTTTTTTTTTTTTTTTTCCTATCATCGTTGTAAGAAGTACATTTAATTTTAACAAATGAAACTCCTATTTCCAGCCTAAAGAACACAGTCTTCATCAAAATAACAAGGCCCGTCTTCCTCAATCATCCATGTCTTTCCTCCCCCAACATCAAAATTCCTTCGCATCTCATGATTACAGCTTTTACTAGCTCGCCTTCTTAATGGCATATTTGACTCCTCATAACTCGCACTTGTTCCTGTTCCCTTAAACACTGGAATCAAACGTTCTCTAGCTTCCTCTTCATCTACTGCCCTGAAAAAACTGACACCGAAGCTCATCGGGGTGCTTTAACCTGTGGAAGAGGACTGTATCCCACCCTGCCGTTACAGTTAATTTTTTGTTATGATTTTTATTTATATTTTTTTTATAAAAAAATGGGTAATAATTTGGATATTACCATATACTAAGATTATATATCGGATCCTAAATGATTTTTTACGATATAAATATTAAAAACATGATTAATTATCATGTTTTTCTATTTATAATAATTGCTCGTATTAAAGTAACAATTTCTTTATAGTTATACAGGTATACAAAATCTCTTAAAAAACTTATTATATTTATAATTTTATTAATAATATATCAAACTCCGAAAGCAAACCACTCTCCATGAAATGTAATTGATTTACTGAAGGCAGCAGTCCCTATAAAATTTCAGGGAATAGTATGAGTTCTCTTCAAAAGCAATCCCCGAGGGATTGTTCAGCAGTTTCCTCAGGGATAATAATCACAACTACCTCCTTATGTATAACGCTCCCAGCTACAACGAATATCTCGTTATCTAATGTCTTGGGTTACCTATTTTGAACTTCAAAACATAATCACCTACCCTACCAGAACAATCCCCAATGCAAGTCATGTAATAATCATTAACCTTGTTTGGAATCTTTATAGGTGCTACCATAGTCTTCCAAAATTTGCTTTTCTTCTTTGCTTTCCGTCTCATGTTAAGAGATGTCCATAATAATAATAATCGATGAAAATTAGAAACTAATGGCATTGTATAATAACTGGGAAGAAAAGGATAAGATGTTATATAAAGGTGGTGTGGTCACGGGATCTTGACGTGGGTTGGAATTGTTTTTTGGAAGCATACAGAGCAAAGATGCGTGCACAAGGATTTAGCTCTAGGGTCTAATGCGAAGAGAGTGAAAATTCTTGGAGCTAGTTTGTTCAACGTACTGGAATTGACCCACTGCTTGTCCCATGCTGAGATTTCCATTCCTGAAAACCAAAATATCACTTGGTTTTTGACGTTTTGTTGGTTAATATGCCAGAGTATTATTTCTTGAAGAAACAAAATACGGGCTCCTTAATCCAGTGAGATGAAGGCGAGAATATCGAGATTCTTATTTCTTGGTTTCATGTATGCACAAATTGAAAGCCTTAAACGTTAATACTACGGAGATCATTCTACTACATACTAAATTGTGCAATAAACTAAGCAGAGGTCTAATTCATTAAAAAACAGAGAGAGAGCGAGAGAGAGAGAGAGGGAAGAGAAAAAGTTTTAGTCACTGATGTTGTTTATTATGAAGTCTTTTCTGGGCATATAGTGCATTCGAACCGAACCTAACAAAACAAAGACGCAACAAAACCAAGTTGTGTAGGAATCGAATTGAATTTGGTTCCTGAGATTCCCACAAGATAGCTACGATACTCTCTCTGAGTGCACCAAGTCTTCCAATGGGATTCGATGCACTTTACTCTCTTATCAATATGGTTCCTGCTTCATTTCTATACATGTGCTTCTACAACTCTGCTTACACTTGCTAATTTCAAAGCCAGTTCTTTTCCTTGTGACATGAATTCTAGGGAAATAACCGTAAGGACTACAGGCATGAGGATTCAATGGCGAGTTACAGGCATAAGCAGAGTCCATAGATCACAATTATTTTGGTAGAACGTCTTATAGTTTTCAGGGTAAATGGGTGATTGATATGAATCTTCATGTATTAAATTTACCCCAAAACAAGAGTGATTCATAACCTTTTCATTTCAATCGATTCAGTGTTTCCCTCTGGATATGAATTAGACAAAATAATGGCAACTACTTGACCGCGACAATAGGGTCAACATCAGGTTAAAAGGGCTCCAAATACAGTCCAATAATTAACCTTCCTGGTTGTTTTAGTCCTATTTTATTCCTTTTCACGTTGTTAAAAATGATGACCTTACCATTTTAATTTTTACATTTGCTGCGAACTATGCTTATGTCGTTTTTTTTTGTTTTGACAATATTCCACACTCTATGCAACTCTTGCCGATCCTTCAAATTAACCCTGCCTGATGTTACCTCCAAGAAACAAGTCTAACATAATTTTAAAATCTCAAATTATTACCCTGGATATATACATACACACTCACACTTCTGTTCATCTCAATAATCTCAAGATTCTAAGTCCTTCTTGATTACAATCTACCTAGGCGTTCCATTTCCTTGTTGGAGCAAAAATGAGGAGCACAGCAAACAAGCGAAGCAACAAGCTCATCCGAATTTTATTTGCACCTTTCAGAATCATTAGCAAGGCTAGGTACTTCTACATGAAGAGCATGTGGAATTGTGCTGGAAAAGTTGGCAATGGAAGTTTCGTAGGTGGTCCAACTCCTCAAGCTGTGACCTTGCCTAAGAGTTTCAGTGTTAAACCTGATCCGAACACGTACAGAGATGAGGTGCACAAGGGGATTTTAGAGTCTTTGGCTAAGAAGAGAGATGATGATCACCAGATAGATTCAAGTATGAATGGGAATGGAGAGGTGAAACAAACTACTTTGGGGTCTAGTGGCCGTGTGGGGAGGAGTTACAGCGTTGGGGTGGGCAAGATCGGGAGAATTGATGAGGATAAGCCTTGTTCATTCAGGGAGGATAATAATCTGAAGGCAGATTCGTATACTAGGAGTAAAAGCCATGCTGTTGGTAGGAAGAGTATTGAGTATCGGCACTCCTAGGGAAAGATTTTCCCAAAACCTGCAAGAACTCAATGGGGGCTCGGCCAAATCAATGGGCTAATGAGTGCGAGAGTCTTGAAACTTAGCTTTTTCTTCTATGATTGTTACCAGACATTTGCAATTTTAATATAAATGATGAGCAATTATGCTTTTTATAATAGTTGATTGTTTTACTCTTTCTTAGTTCTTTGAAAATTATCTTGTGGATGTCTTGATGCACGGGTTCATAACTTTCTTTGTCATGAGTTCAATAGTTCATATCCAGTGAACAATATCGGTCTGTTTAGGGCTTCATCGTTGCTTCAGGGTAGGATAGACCACACCCTATCTAACGTACACTTGTGTGTTCCTCAGCTCAGCTCCCACATGACTAATTCAAACAAAATATCGTTTGGGACCTCACAATTACAAAACATTAATTATTTAACAACAAAAAAAACCTCATATACTGTATTTATATTTTTTTAATCATTTTTTTTTCAACACTCCACTAATTTGAAATCAAGTTTTATAATTTATTTTAATTTATCTTTTCAAATTATTTCGGTTTCATAACCCAGATAACAGGTTTAACATGTTAACCTGAGTTGACTAAGGTTATTTTTTGAATTCTTTTTTATTTGATTTATTTTTTCAATTTCATCATTTAACATTGAGTTTATTGAAAATTGAGTTTCATAATTTGTTTTATATACTCTCTATATAGTTATTATGATCTGACATGCGAATTAATAAGTTAACCCAAGTTGATCCAAATCAATCAAATATATTTTCGTCTCAATATTTATATAAAAAAATCTCATCTTAAATATTTATTTTGAGTAAAACTATGTTTTTACTGGTCATCAAAATTATCTTTGAATCTACCAAGTTAAATAGATTATATCAAATTAATTATCATATAATTTAATTTTTCTAACTAAAACAAATATTAATAATACATAAATATTTTTTTTACATTAAAAAAAAATTAACGTGACGCACCCATAGCATACCCGAGGATAAAAATCTAGTAGTACTAGCTAGTATTATTTCAACCTTATTGACTTCAACTATGGCAATAAACGACTTGATCCAGGGCATATTAATGACGTGGACTTTAGTGATGCGGCTATTAATCAAGGTTTTGTTGACTATTCTTTGGAACATAGAAGCTTACCACGGGTATTTACTATTTAGGCCTTCACTACTTCAAGGTTCACATTATTTTATCACATCAGCTCGCGTGGCAGGTAGATTATCAAATCTTTTCTCACCTTATAAAAAAAAATTTAATATGTGATCTTTAAAGAAAAAAAAAACTATCAGTTTAAACTCTATTTATTTTTGTATTTCAAAAATATTTTTGATAAATTTTTTTTAAAAAAATATTTTTTATTTACTATAAATTAATATTTTTTTGTGTTTTTAAATCATTTTAATGTGTTAATTTTAAAAATAATTTTTAAAATATAAAAAAATATTATTTTAATAAATTTCTAAATGAAAAACAATTTGAAAACAAATCACAGAGTGTTTTTTTTTAATTTCTCATTGTTTGTAACTCGGGGGATCAAATTGCTGCAACCTAGAAACTTTATGGGTAACATTGAAACTAATTTTGTGAAATTAGTTGTAAGACGTAGGGATAAAGTTGTCCAAATAATGTTTAGGGCTGCGATGACCTCATCAACGGGTTAGCATTCTGCATTCGGGACCGCGTCAAATGGAGAACATTTATCTTGACTTTTTTCGAGCTGACTTGACTTCTTTTTTTAAAAAAAAAAAAAAGCTTACGACAGCACTGTCTTGTAATTTCATATTTCCTTTCTATAATTTCCTTGCAAACGAGAATTTCAAAAATCTCTCAAAAAAATCTTGGTGCTGAGATTATAATAAAAAGGCCAGCACAAATATAATCACATTAAAAATATATATATAAATCACATTCTCATTCTTTATAATGTATATGAGTATAATATATATGATTTATTAGCATTAATCTATGTATTCTTATTGAAAACAATGAGTGGTCAAATTTGAAATATGATCATTCATGAGGTGGGATTCTGAGCCCATTGAGCATTTTCCATATTGGCCTACTCGATGAACTGCTATAATACTCTTATTCACTCCTGAAACCTTCAGAGATGCCTGCCCTTGATGGTTGGAAAGCGTCCACACGTTTTTCCTTCTCCAGTCAACAAACTCAACGTAGAAAAGTCATCAAAATCCAAATCCAACCATCATGCACCTATATATTCACTCTTTCTCCATGATGGCCATAAAAGTTCCAAGATTTCAATTGCAACAAGATATCCCACCTGCTTTATTCTCAATAGTTGCACTTCATTTTTTCGAAAATTAGTAATAACATGGGTGGGAGAAGTACGAGAAGCGAAGCAAAAAAGCGAAGCAAGCTCGTGGTAATTTTGTTAGCGCCCTTCACTGTTCTTAGGAAGGCTGGGAACTTTTACATGAAGTTCGTGGCAGATTGCTCTGATATGGTTGGGAATGATTATAATGGTATGGTAGGTGGACCGACAGCTCAAATGTCAACCTTGCCTAAGAGTTTCAGCAGTAGTTCCATGAGAGAAAGCAGTATAGGATACTCAGCTTCAGGGAGGAGAAGTGGGCCGTTACAATCAGCTTCAGGGAGAGGAGGTGGGCCGTTACAATCAGCTTCAGGGAGAAGAGGTGGTGTGATTTCAGAATCGACTTCAGGGAGGAGAAGTCACGAGATGCAGCCAGATATGCATTACAGGGAAGCAGGAGTCATGAGAAGGGAGAGCACCATGAGATATTCTAATGGAATGGCAATGAGGAGCTATAGTGTTGGGATAGGAAAGATTGGCAAAATCGAAGAGGAGAAACCTTGTTCATTTAGAGAGGATGATGAAGATGACAAGGTAGATGTGTTTCCTAGAAGTAGAAGCCATGCGGTTACAAGGAATAAAGGTGCCTATTACTAGTGAAATTAAGAGCGTTGGAGGGTATCCACTCAGGTTTAATTACATGAACTTGATTAATCATTAATTGTGGTTAATTAATTTCTTCTTCTTTTTTGCTTCCTTGTTTCCACTTGTAAAATATGTAATACGATGCGACCACAAGAAAATGGTCAAGGTGTGAGAGATATTTCTTCGTACAATTGATTGCTTCATTTTTCCCTTTTCCTTTTCAAATTGATCAGAAAGTAGCACAGAAATCTACGATCAGCTTCAAAAGTCAAATAATAAAATGCTATCTTAAATCTTTTGTGCCGGCACCGTTCACGGAAAACGACGCGTGGATATATAAGCAACTTGTACTTGCAGGTTAAGACTCAGTAGCAGTTCGCTAGCTATATTTGACTCCTTGCAGCTAAGATCAATTGCTAATAATTCGAGAAATTATGATGCAAACCCAATTCATATAAACCAAACCAGTCGTTTTACAGGAATTCAAGAATATTCAGTAAAGAAGCATTGCTTCGTGATTTGTTGAGCTTGCGCATCTGTCCCCGTTGTTTTTGTTGCATTCCAAGACGTCAAACTCGGCTTAGATTCCATTTCTTTCATTATGTAATAACCAGTCATTCATCTGCATTCTAATAGCTGCATCAATGCTTTTGCGTTGTCTATGATAGACAAATGTCCAGCAGAATAGCACCAGAAGAAGTAGATGCCAATTTTTCTGCCGCTACTTATGCCTCGTCTCAACAACCATTAACTTGGGCAAGTTCTCTTAATTTTGCAGCACAAAACTTTAACCATCAACTTCAAATATAATGGAATTGCAAACCGGAATCTATGATCAACTTCGTATATTATCTTTATGCCTACGTTTCGCAAGGAAATTGGTTGCAATGGCAAAGTAGCAATACCCAGCAGATAAAGCTTTCACTACTCAGAAATAATGATAAAATAATTGTAATCCACCTCTTTCTCAAAATAATTGTAATAATACCCAGCACATAGTGGAAAAGAATTGTAATAATTGTAAGCCACCTTTTCAACTTTCACCGAGCAAAATATACAAAAGAAGAAGAAAAGGAAGGGAAAAAAATGATATTGCGATTCATGTCTTTCGTGAATTAATCAAAACAACCCATTACAAATCATGCCCATCTTGCAAAATTATTTGAGAAATCAAATACCATTTCAAGGCAAACTTGATCTTCAATAATCTTTCACGGGCAAACCCCAGTCTATCTTTCATGACCATTTCAATTATCCAAAAAACAAGTTATAAGACAGATAGTATTACTAAAAAAATAAAAAAAACAGAGAGAGTAAAAAGAACGATAGAGATTGAGATCTAGATATGAAGAGAACAAAAGGAATAGTGAAGCACTACGTATTGCTGGCAGAGTTTAAAGAAGGTCCCATCTGATGAAACTGAGAAACTGATCAAACTGTTTAATACCTTGAATCTTGCTATTTGTATTTAAGGGTCAGGATTGCAATATACAAGAAAGAGGACATGGACGCTTTACACCAAATATGTTGTGATGTCCATTATTGTCAACCGATCTTTTCCTTGCACTACATGATTGACGATTTAAGCCGCCAACTTTCTTGGGTCTCTCGTTTTCAGTTCGCGCTTCTTGAATCGGGATGGGTCCATTTAAAAACAGCTGAACCCTTATCCCTTATTTCGTGCGTGTCTTGCTTCTTATGGTCAATTGGGTTTGTGAAACCTGAGGATGGCTATGGCTGAGCCAAGTCAGGTTTATCCCTTCCTCCTCTACTCCGTCGAGTTTCGGATCGAGTGATCGGTTTTTTATGGCTTTATTCCTGTTGATGATTTTTATTTATTTGTTTTTTAAGTTTAACTTTAATATCTAGTGTTTCTCATTACATGACTCCTTAATAAGATAAAATAAATAAATAAACCAAAACAAACATAAAATTGCTAAAAGAAGCTATAAACTAAATTTATCAGGTCTTCATAGATGACCAAATTCGTACCCTTTAAAAAAAGAAGAATCTAGGTTCAGTTTTCTGGAAGAGAGATGCAAATAATATCTTCAGTTATTACGATATTAATGAAGTGATAATAATACTATAGATAATGTACTGTACATGGTTATCAGTATAAACTATCAAAAGTGAAAAATACGTTCAGTGGTAAGAGTTTGAAATTAAGGAATTTATTTTCCCTGTGATCTCAGATTTGAATCTTGTGGTTGTCAATATAATGACCACAGGAAATTTACATGGTCGTTAAGTTCATAACACGTGAGATTAGTTGAGGCGCGCAATATTTAAATAATTATCATGAATTAAATATCGACTAGTTCATCATTCTTAATAATATTAGAATTTAATTAATATCACGGTTGTGAACTGAGATATTAATTAAAAATTTATTATGATTTATAAACCGTAATATTTAATTAATATCATAAATAAATATCATAATTTTAAACGACTACATCCAAAAATATACTATTTCATCAATAGTCACAATTTCTTTTTAATTTGTATGCTAATAGCACAATTTGTCCTAAATTTAACCAAGATTTTCTTATTTGTTCCAACTACACGCAAATATTCAACTCAATAGCCGAAATTACAAGCAAAAGTGTAATTAAGGTTCAATTAGAATTTGGTTCAACACCAATATTTTCATTGAATTTATTTCAATTATTGATATTTCTTCTTGCTGAAGTATAATCTTAGCTAATCCACGGTAGTGAAGTCAAACTATAAAGGTCCTTTATTACACAAATTAATAAATACCCTCTGAACGAAGCATAAACAAGTCATTGACAGAGTTGTATTGCTTGCTTTACATGAGTTTCTTGTCAAAATCACAAAAATCATATACCAAGTGAATTATAATAAGCCAGAAGAAAATGCATGATGGTCAACAAACCAAAAAAATAAACGCCAGAAGAAAATGTGAAAGCATTTACTGCATATGAAATGGAAGTCTTGAATATTGATCAAAAGCCAGAGTAGACTTTTGTTAAAATATAATTCCGTAATCTAAATCATGAACTGAAGAATTGGACCTTAATTTCACGCCACCTTTTTAATATAATTAGAAGAGGTTCTAATTCTACCTGTAATTCTGATAAAAATGCCCAAGCTTTTAGACCACTTCCAATTAGGAAATAAATTTAATTCTTGAAAACAAAGAAAAAGAAAAACCCTATAAAATTGTTTTAATGAAAGAAGAAGAAAGATGGTGTTTGAGAGTGAGCTTTGGTGCAATTTCCACTGTGATCCGGTTTCAACATAATCAAACAAAGCTTCTCCCTCTCCTTTGCAAAAGCACAGGGAAGACATGATCCTATAGATCCATGCAATGGGAGGAGTCTCCTACACTAAAAACGCCCTTTTTATTGCTGATGCTGATGAGCCAAATGGCCCAAAATCCCAACTTTCCATTTCCCATGAAACTCTCTAATTTGACCTTTTCAAAGGCAAACTCGGCTACTCAAATTAACAGAAATATCCTTCTTCCTCTTCTCACTCGCATACTAATCGCTTTAACTTTATTCAATCCTTGACAATTGCAAGAAACAATTGCTCGTGGCAAACAGGTAGCATCGGAGAACTGACCCATTAATGTTATATGGGCAGATTGTCGGTGTGAAAAATGCTGTTATTGTATATCAGATAACATTGATTGTCAATATATATATATATATATATGAACTATTGTTTCGTGTAGATTATAGATGAACTATTCATCAAGTTTCTTCTTTGTTGATTCATATCCCGAACAACCATTGGAATCTCATTCGAATCCATACCAAAAGGAAGTAAATAGCAACAAATTAAATATGTAAGCTTTTCATTGATCCTTACATAGAAAAAAACATTCTGACGTCAGGCCAAACCCGAAACGGTTCCCCGCCTTAAAAGTTCTTAACTTCTGAAGAAACACAGAATCGGAAGGCACACAGAAGAAACAACCCCTCCCCCCCAAAAACCAAAATATCTAAAATTTACCTATACAAAGATTAGAGAACATTTATTGGAGACGAGAAAATTGCTAAAGAGAATCAAGAAATGGTGCGCTTCCCAGGACGATCAGCAACTTGAAGAGTCTTGTCAATAAGTTTTCTTGCTTTTCTGCTACGGATCTCAACCTTAACACTTGCACTCTTGTCCATCTTGATGTATGGTTTCTTGGACTTCTTCTTCAAGGCTCTAACTTTTGATTTGATTGACTGCACCAGATTCTCTAGCTGAATTGCCATCTGGGTTAACTCTCAAAAACAAACCAAGAAAAATCACTGAGTTTAATTTGTAAGAAAAAAAACGAAAGACGAAATTTGGGTTCTCTTCTCTAAAAATCCAGTGCCTTTGACATTTGCTTCTCTGGCTTTCCTAAGGTTTTGCTTTTTTTTTTTTTTTTTTTTAAATGTGGTTTGTGACAAAGTGACTTTGTGTTCAGGTTTGGTTTCGCTTCATGTTTATATTGACAGGTTGGCCAGATATGGGGCGTGGTTTTGTACATTATTACGGGTTTACAACATGCTCTGTTTTCTTTCCCCCTAACTTTTGTGCTGAAGTGGAGATGAGAACAGTAAAATTGAAAATATTTTTAAAAAATATTTTTTAGAAAATATATTAGAATAATTTTTAATATTAATACATTAAAATAATAATTTAAAATCAAAATATTTCAGAAAAATATTTCGGCCGTTTGAAGATGCATCCATGATAATGACGTGTCTTTTGATTTTGTTACCATCAGAGTATTGAAAAATATATGGTATAATGATAATGGTGAGGTGCAAGAACTAGAAGATTTTTCAAATATGAAAAACATAATGGATGCATCAGTAATTTATATTTAATTAAAAAGTTTTGTATGATTTGTTTGTTTTCAAAGGATTTTTAATAAATATATGAAAAATTCTCTAAATATCTACTTGCATGAAAAATGTTGATTTAATTAGTGAAAATTCAAGCTGGAACTTGTCATTCCTCGTCAAGACGAAGACAAGCAAGTCGAAATTAATGCAATTCTCAGCAGTCTCGCCACCATATCAGAATGAACAAGGCAGTAGTGTTTTCATTGGACATTTTGGTAAACAGCAAGATTATTTGTAATTATCTATGCTCCACGTTTAATTTCTCACCAAAATACTCTTTTTTTTCCGCTGGAAATAAATAAATAACCAGAAGAAGAACCTCCTCAGAAGCTCCTAAAAAAACAAAAAATCACAGCATCAGCACGCAGCGAAGACCTAAAGTAGGAGCCAAAAACAAAACAGTTGAAATCGATTTTGTTGCCCCTTTTTCCAGTGAAAAATACTTGATGATATAAGCTGATTTCCATCACATACTCTGTAGTCTGCCGCTCTTTGCCACATAAATTGTCTCTGGGCCGTAACATAACCGGAAAAACTAATAATTCAATATCAGAATAGTTTTTTTAGTTTTTTTTTAGACATTAATAAATTAAAATTATCAAGAAATATTTTTTAAAAATATTAAAAAACAGTTTCAAATGCATTACCGAAACACGCCATAGCATCACTTCTCATTGTATCTGTTTTACTACTATTATATAAATAAATCAATGAATATATTTTACTCAATTCAGATTTAATGGTTTAATGGAAATCAATATTTGCAAATATTACAGCAATGCATATCAGATGTATTCATGAAAGGCACAACATGATAAGAAAAAAGAAAAACAAAAGAAAGAAGGAGAAAGAGAGACATGAAGATTGATAATCAATTTGTTTTCTCATTTCAAGTTATTTTAAAAGAATTTTAATATAAAATATATTAAATTAATATTTTCAGGTGTTTTTTTATAATTTTATAGTATTAAAAACAGAAATAAAAATAAAAAATATTTTAACACAAATACCTCCCACCTACTATCAAATACACAGTAAGGCTGAAGAGAAGAACTACAAGCGAACCAACGAAAAAGGGAACCTCAAAAAAGTCCGCCCTGGAAAAACCTATCAGCCAACACATTCATTAATTGTAATGCAAATACCAATAAATTAGAGGTCTTCTCCATAACAACCAGGACCTGAACAATTAATGCGGCACATTTTATTAGGAATGTTATATATATATTATGATGCAATTCAATAAATCGAAATCAAATAATATAAATATTATAGATAATAATGAATTAATTTTTTTAAAAATATAAATAGCTTAGATATGATTAAAAGTTAGAGTTTTTAAAACTTGATTATCTCTACTCAACTCAGAATTATTTTATTTTTATATTTAAAAATTATTTTTATTTTATTTAAAAATATTTTGATTTTAATTTTTTTGTTAGGAAGCTGTATATTAAATTCTTTTAAGTCTCGTGGCTGGAGGGTAGGTGGAAGATAATTAAAATTGAATGATGATGAAAAATATAAAAGGTGTCATGCAAGTTTATACTGTAGATTCATCTATAAATCCAGTCCTATAAAAACTAGAGATATAAGTTTACATGTACATATTTATAATATCTATAAAAAATAAGCTCAATCTGATATATCTAGCCCAATTTAATTAAAATAATAAATTATATTTGCAATTTATAAAATATAAAAAAATAAATTGAATACAATTAGAAACTCATTATCAAACCCAACTTTTATCTTATATTATTTTTCATGACTCCCAGTTGGCTGCAAAAAAAATAAATTGTTGAGGGGTAGTACTGTTTAATTATGGGTTTAGCTAACTGTAGCTAAAAATTACTTGTTTAGAATGTTTTTATTTTTATTTGGGAATGGACAAGTAATTATTTGTAGTGTAATTCTCGTGATGTATTAATTATTACAAGCCTAATATTATAATAGGATTCAAATCCATTTGATAAATGTACCAATCAAAGTCAAGATAAACATGTATGTTTTAACACATGTTGTAAATAATTATGGTTTTCTCTCGCCATCACTAAATTCAAATTTGACCTCGTTTTTTTCTTGACGTACCAGTATATTTTATACAAACTTATTGACATGATCATGGTCTAAAATGCATAAATTTAATAAATTATGGAGTTTATGTGATGCACGTCTAAATACGGGTTTATTAAAATATTAAATCTAATATTTTTAAGTTTAGCTACACGCTCAACTCAAATGCCTATAAATATGACAAAATACTTTATCACATTTAATAATAAGATAAAGCTTTAAAAGATATTTATAATGTGTTTAAGAGTGTGGTTGTGGTTGTTTTTTAAAGTATTTTTTACTCGGAAATATATCACAATAATTTTTTTATTTTTTAAAAATTATTTTTGATATCAATATATCTAAATGATCTAAAAACATGAAAAAAATATTAATTTAAAATAAAAAAAAATATTAAAAATATTAAAAATATTTTTAAAACATAAAAACAATTTACGCGTTGCATGCTTATTCGGAGATTTCATTCCCAACTTAAGTTCCGGCTTCCTAGTCATGATTTTGGCTTCTGGTTTCACATATACCTCAAAACTCACCGAGCGGTCAAGTACATGTTTTACTGAACTAACAGCTCCATAATATTAGAAAATTTGACCAAATTTGACTTTGGAATTCACGATGAAGATTTAATCAATGACTTGTGATCAAGACAGGGAAAGGTAACAACCACTTCTTTCTCATTGGGTCCATTCTTGCAAAGACTTTTTGAAATTGCACCTCTATTTTTCCTAGCCAGCTTTCAACTTCATATTTGCATGCTCGACAATGGCATTCGTGGTAAAAAAAAACCTAGCAGACCCTGGCAGTA
>Ga0325414_1005017_pt1 | contig 13929 bp, 9 predicted proteins | sample PopdelMetagenome_8_FD_206183 | JGI IMG/M metagenome (GOLD analysis project Ga0325414, IMG submission 206183) | Populus deltoides microbial communities from Bellville, Georgia, United States - Leaf-PdKOR-R3 | ecosystem: Host-associated > Plants > Phyllosphere > Phylloplane/Leaf | place: USA...
AAATAAATATAAATAGAATAAAAATTTGTGATATTTTTTTTTATAAATTATAAATTTTTTTTTCAAAATGAATTAATAGAGTAACTAATAGAATTTTATTAATTATTTTATCAGTACCATAAAATTTCTTTATAAGTTATAATTATAATTAGGGGTGATCATTGTCGGTTCGGTTCAATTTTTATCTAAAAAATCAAATTAAATTAAAAAAACTGAAACCAGTTCAAACCAACTGGTTTAGGTTTGGTTGGTTCAGTTCAGTTGTTTTAGAACAAAAACCGAAACTCAACCGATTGGTTTGGTTTCATTTCGGTTCGGTTCGGTTATTTTTTATTAAAAACCAAAAATTATATTGTTTTTTGAGGTTTTTTTTGGTAATTTCTAATGGGTTTTTTTTATTTGACTCAGTTTTTTTCGGTTTGGTTTTTTATTAATTTCGATTCGGTTTTTTGATTTCAGGCTTATGAAATCAAAATTAAACTAAACCAATCAGTTTTTAAAAAATTTTAATCGGTTTAATCAGACTTTTTTATGGTTCAGTTTTTTTAGTTATTTTTTTCTAATTTTTTCGATTTTTTTTTCTGCTCACCCCTTAATTATAATGACAATTACATTACAGAATATACTAAAATACTTAGCTAAAAGTGTATTTTTTTTGTTTTTCTCCTCAATTTTTTTTAACCTTTTCAATTGAAGCATTTGATGATCACTCTCTAAAAAATTGTTAAAGAAAGATAAAATTAAAACAAAAGGGATCACAATGTAAAATAAAAAGAAACTAGCTAATCTAAAATCCATTGGAGAAGTTCTTTTTCATCCTCCTACTTTGCTTTATCTTTCTCTATCATCCCTATATTTCTTTAAATTTCAATTTTAATCTAAATTTTTTTTTTAATATTTTAATTTTTTAATTAGAGAGAGAAAGTCACTTGAAAATAATGAGAAAAGATTATCTATTTAATCACTTTTCAAAAACAAAACTCATCATTCTCAGTATCAATTAATTTTATTTAATGAGATGAGTTTAATGATGATGAGTTTTTTTTACAATCACGTCTGAAAAAAAAAGATTAGATTTTTTGTATTTGCATATATGGCCTAATGTTTTGTTTTAAATTTATTTTTTAATATTAGATTTTTATAATTTTGTTTTAATTTTATTATTTAATATTTAATTAATTTTTATATTTTATATTATATAATTAAATAAAAAATAATATTAAACCAATAAAATTCATGATTTAAATTAAGGTTTAATTTATTAATATGTATCAATCCAATTTATATTCGCTTGCATGAGCATTATATATATATATATATATATAAGGGCTTTCCTTGAAATAACAGAGTTGCTAAAGTGCATTCCACTGATGATGCATCCTTCAAATAACACCCTGAAGATCTCATTAAGCCAATCAAATCCAGGTGGACGTTAACATTCAATACTAGAGGGACCAAAAAGTAACTTCATAAAATTCCCCAAGGCAAAATATGTGGAAAAAGCGTGAGAACCATTTGGATTTTTATAAAAGGCCTGCCATTTCAATTGTTTCTTAATTTTGGTCCCTAATTTTCAATTTTCAATCATATTATTTCCCAAAAAATAAAACACGAACCCAATGCTAGAGTTGAGACTATAATAATATTATAGAAAGCAAACACAAATAAATTGCAAAGCCTAATTCCTAATAAATACAATATCAAAGGATTAAATTGAAATAAAAAAAATTAAATGATCAGAAAAAAACGAGTTATTGCGTGAATCCATAGTAACTTGTGAGACAATAAATAGAAGCTACTTTAGATTTATTCTTAATCATTTACATTATATCTGGTTGATGTTCTAGAGAAAATACATAGATATAAAATAGATAAAAATATATTTGGGTGAAAAGACGAAGACGTTACCATAAAAATAAATCAGCTTTGGATGAATTTATTATTGTTCTAGGATTAAGGCAACAATAACATCTAAGTGGAGGTGAATTATTTGTTTTATTAATAATAACAAATATTACAATTAACTCAATTAATACAATTAATTCTTATATCGGGTGAAATGTCATTTTTGTCTCAATTGTCCATCTTTTTTGTTTAAGACAATAACCAAATACCCTAACATATAAACAATTTATTCAAGATTTAATTAAAAATTAATTCAGTTTTATGTTGTAAAAGCTAATCCAAGAATTAAGATACAAAAATGCTAAATTAAAAAAAAAAAGAACAAAGGAAGGAAAATGAGTTTTTTTTTAATTGAATTTTCTATTTTTGATGTAGTGAATTTTCTATTTTAGAAGTAGAAAATTTAATCTCAACCCACTTGGAGTAATAAATAAAATTAAAAGATCATTTAGAGATTTGACAAACAAAATAAAAAACAAAAGGACTTCTTAAATGGTAAATTCTAAAAGAGATTATACATTTTCTTGATTGGTTCATTAATTTATCAATAAATTAAGATGTGTTTTATTCTTGGTGGAAAAAAAAAGAAAAGAAATTAAGATGTGTTTTCAATTCAAGTTCGTGATTCTAGCACGTACTATGAGTGAGGCACATGCCCTTTTACCATTGTGCTACAAATCTTACAAGATGTCGTGCTATGGATTCCCAGTTCTCCTTCAAGATCAACCATACATGATTCATCCAAAAAAACAAAAAATCATACACAATATAGTTTGGAGTTGTTAAGTTGTTTAGTTACATTAAAGAATTCAAGCACATTCAGCCATTGATCCCACCTCTTAAGTCTATGAACTGCCACAGTTTCTGGTATGAGCTCATGCGAGCACCTCCCATTTGTTCCTGGATAATCATACATTGCAGGCTTGTTGGAGAACCTGTTTTTGGCCTTGTTCCCCATCTTCAACCATTTCCCAACCATCTTGTCTTCTGGCCCAACTGTGTTATTCTCAGGGATTTCAGACTTGCCAATCCATTCAACAAGGTCCCAGGACAGCAAAAACCCCATCCCTGACATGTAATCCGCAAATGGATTCATGCTATTGCAAGGGATTACAAAACCATAATACAGGTCTTGCCATGGTAGTGGCTTTAGTGACAAAGACAATGGCTCAAGCCTAATGAAAACATCATCATCAGCTTTCATGACATAGTCATAATGTCTTGGTAGGATATGCGGGAGTGAAGAGAAGTATGCATAGGTCTTGCCATTGTTCATATTCTCAATGCAATCAAGAATGATGATGTCGTTGAACCGAAGGATTTCTAGAGCTATGAGTACCCTTTGTTCAGGCTTTGTGAGATTGCAAAATACAAACTTTACATCAATTTCAGCTATCGAAGATGATTGGATTCCATAGACAAGGCGAAGGAAATGGCGGCGATCATAGTTATCCGGGCGGGTTAAGATTCCGATCAGGATGCTAAATTTGGTTTCTGTATGACGTGTTTTGGTGAGTGTAATGGAATGGTTGTTGGATGAAGCTAGGAGAAGTGATTTCACTCTGATGTTGAACAAGATGTAGAAAAAGAAAAGGAGGAAGAGAACAAGAGATGGCAGCGCAATGAGAATCACCCTCCTTTGCTTCATTATGGAGGCTGTTCTTGTGATAATGGCTCCAAGGCTGGGAAGATAAATAGAAGAAGAAGAAGAGGGAAGATGAAGTGAAGATGCGGGAAGTGAAATCCATGCTCTGCTCTGTCATGTTTTGGCTGACAGTCCTTTGTTTGAGGAACTTTTGGTCTTGTAGTCATGCTTTTCTTCATTACAAGAAAGTATCAGGAGTTACCTTAACATGTGATCTAGCTTTACAGAGTCGTTATCACATTGCCATTTTTCTGTAGATTAGAGTGAGAACATGCTGTAACACCTTCAAGCATAGGGCTCACATTTTTGGGCAGGCAATTTTTAGATGTTTGATCAATTTGGCGTTCTACTTTTCAGAAATAACTAGCAGTAAGCATATATATATATATATATATATATAAAAGATATTCATCCAGTGGATCAACTCGATGAATTATTGACTCGAAGCATGATTAGCATTGAATTTAATTAAAAAAATATCATTTTATTTTTTAAAAAAATATGTTCCAAAATAAAAAAATAACTTTGCTGATCCGAAATTTCAATCTTAGAGTAGATCGAATCTTGAGCTAGGTTTTATAATATTAATCTACAACTCTAGTTTTAGATCAAATGAGATGATGAGCAATAACTAGAAAAAATTGAATTTGATTTATTGAAAGAAAAGAAAAGAAAATCCTGATAACTCCATGTTGAGAGAGGGGAACAAAACCCATTTACATTCCTGAATTGACTACAAAATCAACCCAACCCTACCCAAACTCAAACCCTAGACAGCTATGATTTTGCACTTTCTCCTTGATATGTATAGACAGAATAGCCAACCCTGGCAGTAGATTCTGTACAGATGCCACTTTGAGAGGAAAATTGGGTTCCACTTACCTGCACAAGGCGAAAGAAATCCTTGTTAGGTTCAATTCAAGATGCACAACTCAACCGGTTCTTACTTTCAGTCAGGTTTCATGTCTGACATAGCACAGCATTTAACAAACAGGAAAACCTATTGAAGGCCTTTTTGGATAGGAGCCTACCAACCAGAACTCACTCCAAACTCGTAGCGATTCTTTACTTTCGTTTGTTCAGAGAGCATCATAGTGTAAGCCTATGCTATTGGACCCCCCCAAAAGTTGAGAAAAAGGCTACACTGATAAGCATTGAGTGCAACTGCTAGATTGTTAAAGGCACCTCCTGCAATTGCCATTACTGTCATAATTGTTGGTCCAGAGAGCTTGGATAGGAAATGCTACATAGATAAATAACTACGACAGACAGTTGACCAACATGAATAGCCTCTCTTTGACAAAATTCTATAGTGTTTGAACTGTAACTACCAATACTTGTAGCATGGGAGAGAAATAGACACAAGGATGGGTCCATGAATAAATCGGCCATTTCTTCCTGAATCAAATCCCTTGTATCATCAAAATATCAAATAGAACTCCGATAATTAAGTTCTAACCCAAGCAAGTCATCTCTTCCTGGGCACCTTAAAAAAAAACTAAAGCTCCTCAAAACAGCCATGACAATTCTGTTTCCCAACATCTAACTTTACTATATCAAAATCAATGTACAAGCACTTCCATGGATTTACTTATCTGCACATCTTTGTTTCCTATATCAAAGCATATCCTATATCAAAATGACAATCACAGCAGATCTGAAAAAAACTTCAATAGAAATGGGCAAATAGATTAAGAAAGAAATAAACATGAAAGACAAAAGTTCAGTTCTGTATTGTACCTGTGAGTTAAGATCATAGACAAACAACAAACACATTTAATCAATTGAACAAACAAACAAACAAAATTTACCACATTTACAGCCAATATATCACTTCCATCTAAAAGGAATCAACAATTTAGTGAATCAACAAGTCATAGCAGAAATAATTACCTTAAGAGAAAACTCATTGCTGATTCCCAGATCCATGTGCATCAGGGTTGCTAGTATTCTGCTGCTGCTGTAGCTGGAGCAGGAGGTTGGCTGCAAACTGCAGCGTTGACTGGTATCTCTGATTCTTATCAGCCTCTGAGATACCCCGCCCAGATACAGAAAGAGCAGGTTGGAATTGCTGCACTTGACTGGGAAGCTCCCTATTCCCTCTGTCTGCAGATGGTGGGATCCCATATTGGGTCTGGGAAAAATTTGTGCCCTGAACCTGACAAAACAAGGTATCAGTATCATTAGGTTTCTGAATAACTGATGGACTGTACGGATCCATAACATATGTTCCATGGACCACCCAATAGCCTTTCTGAGTGCTATGAGGAACTTCGAACAGATTTTGCTGGCTGACCTGTGGAGACAAAGCAAACTGTCCACTTTGAGAAGGCATGGAAAAGCTAGTCAATGGCCTGGATGGAGTTGCACTCTGATGAGATAGGCTGACAGTAGAATCTTGGATTTGACTGTTTCTAGGGACCACATTTGTTGAATGACTATATGTGCTGGGGACAGATGGGCCAGGCTGGAACTGAGACTGAACCTGCACCTGATAATTCAAGTGGTTCCCAAATTGTAAATGACTTGTATTTCCAGAAACTTGATTATCATGCTTCCATCCCTGAGAGGAAGTTCCTTTTTCAGGGATAACTGGAGAAAACGGTGGCCTGACAATAGGAGAGCCCAATTCTGGTTGGTTACTTTCTGAACTAGACTGCTTATTGGCAGGCAGTAAAGTTGAAAGAGTAGCAATAAGATCAGGTGTCAAAAATCCAGCAGAGGACGGTGCTGCACTGTGATTTGAGGCATATTCTTGGGGGACTGGCAGCACTGCATGGGACACTGTTGTCAACGGATAAATTGGTTTTGAAGGAAGCTTTGAATCCTCATGCAAAACCCTGTTATGATGGATTGACATCACTTGCTCCTCCTGCTGATGGAGCAAATTATAGTCAGCTTCTGGTGGTGAAATCTGATTGTTCGTGTACTGAGAAAAATGGATGGGCTGAGGCAATTGTTGCCGCATTGATGTATTGTTAGGGGCCTGCTGCGGCAACTTGAGAACTACACCATACAGGCGTTCAGGTCCTGCAACTTTCAACACATTCTTTAAGAAATCTGATGGGGGCACGAGAAATAGAGTGGTCCCATCATCAAACTTTGCTACACCAGCTCGATTCTTCGAACCCAAGTAATGCAAAAATTCCGTATAGGAAGCAAAATCATCCTCACTGTCCGGTAAGAAGAAAACAATGTCAAACCCAATTGCCTCAGCATAGTGTTTAGCCAGCACATCCAGCCCCGTCCTTGCCGAGCAATTTATGACAGGAGGTCTACAAAATGGGAAGATCACATGTTAGGGTGGAAAAGGATGTTACTGCTCAAGTGCATGATGGAAAAGGTGAAATGCTAATGAGAACAAAGCTTTTGTTGAGTGGTATCATCCAGTGACAGCTAATTTTGAAGCCAGAGGAGAAGACTTGGAGTTAGTCAGGAAGGAATTAGGAATGTTGTAACTCAGAGTTAGCAAAAGAATATTTATGATGCAAAATGATGTTTCAGCAAAAAACAACACCAGGAAATTTAATGATGATAGAGAAAAGGCATTATGAGCAACTTCATGCAGACATTTAAGGTAAAGAGTTTTTGTACATTTCAAGGAAATTTAGCAGGCCAACCGACCAAATCTCAGCTTCTACAACAAGCAGAAACAAATAATTCTGTAAGGGAATCTATTGGGTGAAACCATTTTACATAAAGAAGCATGTGTTATAAGTAAACAAAATTAGATACAGGCTACAACATCTCAAATGCTTGCAATGTGTAAAAGGCATCGACAAGAATTATTAAGAGCAAATTTCATACTCACATCTCTGATTCTATCCCTTTTCCTACAGGGACACAACGGGCATGGCATACAGGCATTCCACCCTTGGCCACAATCCCACGCCATATGAAATTATCATCAAAATGACCCTTAAGCCTACCACCAACTGGACTAAGACTATTATTCCCCTGGAAACTTGGATATGCACCTCTAGGACCTAGCCCATATGCTTTGTCCAAACCCAAATCACGATCACCCATCTTTCTAGCAGGAAAAGAATCATCATCAACAGACGGTGCAGAATCAATCCTTGACCGCTTGGCGTCCCTAGGAAACTGGCTTGGATCAAGCACATCCCAACCACTAGAAACTGACCTCATGGGTGGCCTGATACCTGAAGCAGGAGAAGGGAGGATCCCAGATGCAGGATCTCGGTCGCTATGTGATGGAGCCAAATCATTATGTTCTCCACCTTGAAGTATAGGGTCAAAAACACCTTGAGGACCAAAAGGCCACACTGGCAGGTTCGGTCTATGAGTGCCACTGGGTGGAAATGGACCAGGAAAATTTCTTGGCCCACCAGGTTGATCAAACATGATGTCCATAGGCGCAAAAGGATGTTTGTTAAACATTTCCAGCCTAGGACCTTTAACTCCAGGATAGACACCAGAGTCCTCTTTCCCAGGTGCCAGTCCACTACTTGAGAACGTAATTGTGATACGAGGATCACAGAAAAGCCGCCCTTGCAAGCCTTCTTTGGCACGCCGGGCTTCATCAACACTTCTAAATTCCACAAATGAATAATGCCTCGAAGGAAAGCTTTTAATTTTCTCAATCTCACCAAAAAGAATCATGGCATTATGTATCATTTGTTCATCAATCCGCACAGAAGGAGGATATCCTATCCACAAAATATTGCTGGGTTGGCCATCTTTCCACTCCCCTGGAGATTTAGGTATCTACAACATAAAAAACGAAAATTCAGAATATAATCCACATGAACAGACTACAACCAAACAAAATCTAGCTCATCTAAGCCAGTTTAAGCATTACCGACCAACTAAAAATCTATTCAAATATCACTGCATGAAGCCAAGTTTCTCCCACAAAACCACAGAATAAGTTCAGGCTTGCAACTCTAGTCTGCAGTAAATGCTCCTTAAGGTTGTGAAATGAGCACAAGGGCATACAACCAGCAGACATGTAATAACTTAACATGCTAGTTAAGGAAAGGAGAAATAAGAGAGCTTTGCAATTGTATTGGAATTAGGGTTGTTCACAATTTATCACCTGAGGTCGTCTTACTCCATAATGTGTTGATGAAAACTGATCTTGTCTTGAATCATGAAAGTCGGGTAATTGTTCCTGGAGCCAGTAAAGAAAATGTCACCTCTGTTTATACAATGGACTGAAAGGGAAAAACGAAAAACTATACCATTCAAACATAAAGGATCCATTTGAAAAGAACAAAAAATTTACAATCAGGGGTGTCATAGGAGGACAACACATTGAGTACATGCCAGAATCACTTTAGTTTTCTTGTATTATGGAAGCTCTATCAGTGAAGTCCCTAGGCCAAAAATAGATATAAACACGTTCGAAAGATATCAACTTACTCTTCTTGAGGATTGTGTTCGAAGGAAATCCACACGTAACTGATCACCACCAATTTTCTTTCCATTCATGTTTTTCATGGCTTGGGAAGCATCTTCCAGTTTGAAATACTCCACATATGCGGTATTTTGATCTCTACGAAACTTGAAATCCTCAATTTTACCGAACTTGAGAAACTCTTCTTCCAGCCATTCCTCAGAAACTGATGAGCCTATTCCACCCACCCATAGATGCCTGCTAGGTTTGGCCTGAAAGAAGAAGAAGAAGAAGAAGCTCACCCGACATGTTTTGCACCAGTAAATTCTTAAACACAAAAAAAAAAAAAAATCCTTGTTAAAATCAAGGGACACGTGCTCTCATGGGAAAAAAAACATGTTGCCTGTATTACCATTTTCGAGACCTATTACACAAGTAACTTCATAGTTACCAACTTGTCAATTTTCCATTAGGAGAGTATTTACAGAAACAGACAGATTCTTGAAAACTTGCCACTGTACAATCATTTGGTGAGAAAAGATGATATTATAATTCTTTCTTCATGTTTTTCAGGTTGATAGCTATGAAACTTACTAAGGCTTTCAAAGGAGCAACTCCATTTTCTTTCCTTCTTCCTTGCCATGATAAAAGAAGACAATGATCTTTAAGAGAGGAACTGCTTTAGTACATGTTTCTAGAGTATGAATCTCTTAGTAATGTCTTCGGACATGCTCCAATTTGCTTTTGAAAGTTCTATCTCCCACATGTGACTAAGTACAAAGATCAACGGGAAGAAGCCAAATGTTTAACTGGGTATTTTGATGGCTAAAATGAAGCAGATTCCATTATGCAGCTATTAAAGACCTACTTTAGCTAATAAAATCCTAAACTATTCCTGAGGTAAAATTGTGTACTCTGTCAAATTCAAGAAATAAACCATATGCGATAAAAAAAAAATGGTTTTTCATTGCTTAGGATTTATCTTCAAATTCATAAAATTAAAACTTTTGCATGTACCCCAGGTACATTCAAAATTTGAACTTTATATTTAGATTAAGATTTCCTTCTCATCCAATTTTCAGCAGCCTGCAATTTTGGTTAAATATCCTTTCTGAAATGTCATGGATGATGACTACTAGTTCCCACACGGTAGACACACGATTACGAGCTCAAGGCGTAAGGTAGCGTTATACATACCCAATTTAGAGATCGATAATACAATGCAAGGCTGTATTCATTAGTGGGCAAGTTAATTAAAATTAACTCAAGTTAACAAAAAAATGAATTAATATCATAAACAATATTGCTTTAAAAAAAACAACGAAATATATAATCAAATTACAAATCAACCTGAATTTTTAACCAAATTACTTCTTTATTATGAAACTTGAGTTTTTAATCAAATCACACCATATTTTATTTTTTTATGAAACCTATTCTAGGCTGGTCTGAGTTAAACAAAAACGTTATGCATATATTTTGGATTGGCAAATTCACGTTTGTACATCTGATAAATTTCCAGAAATTATCCCTTTTCCCTAATTTTCCTCTTCATTATTTTTTTTTAGCATATTCAATGATCGTGGTAAAGCTCTGTATCCAGAGATGCAAGAAACTTATCATGTTAAAGAAAAACCATAGGCCCTAATGGGATTTGACCACCAATTTGCTGTCTAAACAGCAACTTCACGACATCCATTGAATTGAATGACAATTGGATTTAGCTTTGCCAGTCATTTACACCGCAGACAATTATGATTTGCAATTCATTGACGAATACCCAATGGCGAGGAAAAAGAGTCGGACAACAGCTATATCCTTTTTCCTCTTTTTCTTGATGATGTAGAATGGAATGTGAATTCCTTATTCCTCTCTTATTTCTTAATGACGCTGAATGTAGTATGAATTTGATAATTATTGGAGTGGAATACGAATTTTTGTCGGGCAATGGTGGCAGTTTGAAAAAAAAAATTATAAATTATAATTTTTTTAATCAAGATTCTTTTCAAGTAATTCTATACAGATAATATGTAGTACGGGTTAATTATCAAAAAAACACTTTTAAAACTGTAATGGAGGGGAAAAAAAAATTCAACTACGACCCTTTGAAATTTTTTTAAAAGAATCTGTTTTTAATATTTTTACCTCTATCAACCCTCTAATTAATCTCTCAAAAAGCAACCAAAAAAACTGATAATAAATCATTATACTACAATAATCATATTTAAAAAAAAAAACAAAAACCCAATTTTCAAATGAACCATAATTTCCTCTCTAAATCACTTAAAACCGTATTTTTATGTGGATTTCGATTTGATTTTGATAAGGAAAGCCTTGCATGTTAAATCAAAACGCCCCATTTCAAACAAAATCATCAACGCTATCTCCGATGCTCTGTTAAGGGGGGAAAATTATTTTTTTGTGGTTAATAAATTCTGTTATCTCCATCACCAGACGCAAATAAATAATATTACACAACAAATCAATCATCAAATTCAAACAAAAATCCACAAACCCAAAATCATCAAAACCCAAAAATAAATCAGAATTAACAAAGTTAATAAGATGAAAAGAACAACAAACCGGTCTAGCAAACTCGATTTTAATCTGATTTCCACGAAGAGAAGTCCCTTGTAAGGCATCTTTAGCTTGTTTAGCATCTTCAACACGTTTAAAGTAAACAAACCCATAACTTCTTGCTGTATACGTCGTTACATTATCAATCGCACCGTATTGCGCAAACAATTTCATTAGATCTGATTCTGTTACATCTCTTGATGTGTTCCCTACCCATAAATTATTCGATTCTCTCTCTTTCATTGAGTCTTTCTGGTCTGTCTCTGATTTTATAATTCCCGGTTTGTTTGATTTAATCGGATCCGGCGCCATTGGAGGGATTTTGAGAAATTAGGGCTTTGCCGGTTGAAAAAATTAATTTGGGGTTTTTTTCTAGAGAGAGAAGACGATAAACAGTAATTACGAGTAAGGGAGGGATGGCTGTTATTTATAGGGTAGGCAAGGAGGTGAAACGGCTTGTCGTTTCGGGTTTCTTTTTCCTTATAGGTATCAAGTTAAAGTTAATTTATACGACTAATTTAAAATTAACAATTACATAAAAAGGATCTTTTATGGAATTGAATTTATAATTATTAAAAAATAAATTTAAAATTTAATTAGTTGAATTATCTCTCAAAATTTATTTCAAGTTTTATTGTTGGGTTTCTTTTCCTTTTACTTTTTTAAAAGTTTTAATCATAATTAATGGACAGCAAAAAAAAAAAAAAACAGTTTTTAAATTCTTGAGTTGTTGAGTAAACATAAGAATCATTGTTTCAATATTTTTATATAAAAAAAAAATTATACTATTTTTTTGTTTTTTATATAAGATATTAGTTGATTTAGATCAATTAAATTACAAAAAAACTCAATCAAAATAATATATCATTTAATTTAATTAAAAACTCACCTTAAATCAAGCTTTAAATTTTTCAAATTAAATTATTAAGTTAAGCCATGTTTAGTAATTATAATTTTTTAAGTGAGGTGTTGTTTTTGAATAATGAGATACATGTGTGTTTGGTATTATGATATTTAATGTTTTTTTAAAGTATTTTTATTTAAAAATATATTAAAATAATTTTTTTATATTATCACATCAAAATTATTAAAAAAAATTTTAAAAATATCAATTTAATATTTTTTCATGCAAAATATACTTTTAAAAATATCCTTAAAAACAAAAATAAAAACCACTGTATTCACATATCCTCACGTACATCTTTACAATTAAACAAATTATTTACAAGTTTTTTTATTATTATTAAATTATTAATGATAAGATTATTTTTTTGATTTTTTTCGTATAGAAATTAAGTTAATTTCTTGTAGAGTTTTAAGCTATGGATTTGTATATTCAAGAGAAAATAATTCTTTTTAATTTTTTTTTAAAATTCCAACTCGAATGATAAGATTGAAATAATATTTATACCAAACTATCTGACGAGATTATAAATGATTAGCAAACAATTTTTTAACATTTGAGTAGACACTCTAAGAGTGTATTTTTAGGAATATTTTTAAGAATTACTTAATGTTTTTCTTAAGAATTAAGACATTAAAGATTCTTTCTGTACAGGGTTACAAGGGCGTGGGACTCCCACATATTAAGATAACAAATTTACCTGTTTTTCTTTATATTTATATGGAAATTATTTAATTGGTAGTGGAGGCCATTTTATAAATATTTTTATCATAATTTTTAATTTTTGTAATTTTATTATCTATGCTGGGATTAAGGAATTAATAATAATAATTTTACTTCTTATTGTCTATAATAATATGAGGTTTGTATCCCAATTTTTTTTTCTTTTTCTCTTGGATAGACTTTTCGTATGCAAAAATTTAATTGTGCGTGATGAGAGTATTGTGACATCCACGAACTTGGGGAGGAATTTACTTAATGCTTCCTTGTACATGAAGCAATTATTAATTATTGAAGTCAACTTGAATTTATAGCTCAACTCTATGAAACTCAGTCAAAATCTATATTTGAATTTAAAAAGATTCAAATCAATTTTAAGTTAAAATAATATCATTTTAAATTGACCCAAATCAACTCACTCAACCTGTTATCCAGACATTAGTTTATTTCATGAACAAACTGGTTTAATAACTTTGATATCATCCTCAAATATGAAACTGAGAACCAAATTGCTTAATTTTTTCTTTAATAAACTTGTTTTTAATGAGTTCCTATGAGATTGATCTGGGTAGAGCATATTTCACTAGTCAAGATCAGAGCCATCAGAGTTGTATATCCGAATGCAAAGCTATCTAGTCAAGATCAGAGCCATCAGAGTTGTATATCCGAATGCAAAGCTATCCATCATCGTGTCTGAACATTCTCTCTCTAGTATTCCACAAGAGTTACAGACGTGTTAACAGTAAGGATATCTACGACTATCTGTCCTTCGGAGACTAGCAAAAGGATACGGCTTGTACTGTATTAACATACCTCGTT
>Ga0325414_1005018_pt1 | contig 13928 bp, 11 predicted proteins | sample PopdelMetagenome_8_FD_206183 | JGI IMG/M metagenome (GOLD analysis project Ga0325414, IMG submission 206183) | Populus deltoides microbial communities from Bellville, Georgia, United States - Leaf-PdKOR-R3 | ecosystem: Host-associated > Plants > Phyllosphere > Phylloplane/Leaf | place: USA...
CCCCCGGTTAGAAATGAAGAGATAGAAGGAAGAAGAGTAAGGGTAAATGACAGATTTGAGGGAAACAGAGGCAAAAAAGAGGAAAAGATAGAGAAGAGAAGAGATAAAGACAGTAACCAAAAGAGAAGAGGCAGCAAAAGGGAGTTTGGATAAAGAAGGAACAAAGGCCCACAGTAAAGGTCCTAGACCTTCAATCCTTCTTCTGAAGTTGGAAGCGTTCGTGATACACCTCAATATGATTCGCGAGTTTGCTTCTCTGTTTAAGTCTTGTGATTTGGCATGGTTAAGTCAAACATCATTCTGCTTTTCAGGTTTACTTTAGAGGAATATTGGAACAAGCTTTTGTCTTTGGGATCTGAGCATGTATGTCCATGACTGTGTTTGTTCTTGTCAGCGAGAGAAATTGAATCTCTTGATTTGGTGTCTTTTAAACTCATATAGTTTGCTCACAAGTTAATCTCATTTACCATGAATAAAACTGAAAAAGAATAGCTTACAACTGTCGATTTCTTAAGATTGCAATCCCTCAGATATTTCGTGTTTGGTATAAGATCTGCCCCTGGTTTGTTTCATGCATTAACTTCTTATTTTTTTTGGTCAAGTCATGATTTCTTGATAAAAGCAACTGTCTTTCTGGAGAGATTGCTACATGATTCGGCCACCCTTTTTACGGCTACAGAACTTTTGTTAGGGTACTAGCAGCTTCAAAATAGACGTGCCTTTAGAAATGTTATCTTGTAGGAAGAAGAAACACACTGGTTGCAACATCAAGCTCCGATTAGAATAATCTTCAAGCAATAAAGCGGGTCACGTTAATTTCGGTTCTTAGGGATGGCCTATTCAGAGTAGGGCATGTACCCGTGACTTTTGTTTCCATGAGGGGAAATACTTAGAAAACTTATATAGCACCCTTTTATTGATGCCTCACAATAATTTTTTAGGGTTAGCTAAGCATATGCCTTTTTTTAGAGCAAGATGGTGTCGTTCGGTCAGTTTAAGGTCACAGCTTGCAGTATATGCGTGCACTCCTTGTGAAGTTATCATGTGCTGGCCCTTTTATGTGAAATTATGTTTGTTTCTCTTTTAGGAAAGCCTATGTTACATAACAAAAACAAAACAGGTTGTCTTGCTCTTAGACATGTAACATCACCAAATCTCGATATTTTATCATATCACTCTTACATTTAACTTTAAGTAGACCCCATATTTTATTTTGTGTCTTTCTATATGTATACTTTCAAGCATACCCTAAAGAATTTCATGTTAATAATGTAAAACGAATCTTTTGATATTTGCATGATATATTTGATTTAGAGTTGTGGTATCCAAAAAGAAGTGAGTTAAGTTTAATTAACTATTTAGATGTTGATCTTATCAGATATTGATAAAAAAAAAAATACTAGTGGAACATGTCATTTTTTAGGATTCTCTCTAATATCTTAGGCTAACAAGAAGTAAAACTCATAGCTTTATTTACAACTGAAACATAATATATAGCAGCCGATAGACAAGCTTTAAAAGACTTTGAACTTAATTTTGATCATATATACCTATTAAGTGTGATAGTACAATAAGTGTATCTAAAAATCCAATTCAGCACTCTCGTATAAAACATATAGAAGTGAGATGCGACTTCCTAAAGGATCATATTATGAAAGGTGATATTGTACTTGAGCTTGTAAGCACGAAGCACCAATAAGCTCATTTTCTCACAAAGTCTTTAAGTAAGGATCACTTTTGCAAAAACACATTTAAGCTTTATTCATGTAATAGATGTATGAGGTGTCTTTTTATGTGTATACATCAAAGAAAATAAGTTTGATGAATTTAAATGATGATATGTATACCATTTATGCATGAATTATGTGAATAATCTATCAGTTGCAGAATTCCTAGTATATATCGAGGTCCGAGACAAATTGATCGACCATATCATTATAGTTAGTTTAATCAGCCAACCGATTAAGCCAGAAAAATAGAGGATAGCTACTATCAATTTTTCAAGATTTTAAGTTTTGAGTTGGGTTCAATTTTTTAGTCTGCAAGTTGGACAGAAATGTATATTTTAACTCATAAAACACTTGTAAAAGAGATAATTTAGAAAATCTTGATTTTTATATGAATCAGTTGATCGATTCATATAATTGGATAAACCAACCAACTGATTGATCTAGAACATTAGTAGTGAGGCTATTGCCCAAATTTTCACCCCTTAATTTCTTTGCCTTTTGGTTATAAATTTTACATGAAAAGGACCCATTTTAAGTGCAAAGAGAGGATCACAACAAGAATTTGGGAAATTTCAAGCTTGAGTTTAGATTGGTCGACCGATTGAACTTAAACCATAGTAACTGGTCAACTAATTGCTCAATAACATATATATATATATATATATATATATATATATATATTTGTCGGTTTTTAGTAGAAGAACAAGAATTCCTACATATTAGAGCCTTAACCCTAACTATGACTTTTCTCCCAATTCACTCAAAATACACCAAATTTAGCCCAATTGAAGTCAATTTCTTAGAGAAAAAAGAGTAATGGCACCAAAGAAATTTTCTAAATGTGGAACTAAGAAGCAAACAGGTCAATGATCCCATCTCCTATAAAGCTGACAACATTCAAAGGTTTTTAAGCTTCTTCTCAAATTGATCTATTGTTGTACAAAGAGGCTTAATACTTGATTTATGTGCATTTGGAATAGAAAAAATCTTTTTTTTTTTTATCAAATGTAAGAAATGTATAGATCAAAAAAGAGCAAGACAAGCTTGCAGTACAAGCTGGAAACCAGCAGAACATTACATGTACCAGCAAAGGGAACAGGTTCCCTTGAACGAAGCATAGTAAACATAAAAGGCGAGTGTAGGGGAACAGACTCCCCAGAACAAGCCAGTCCTAGAAAGGGAAAGAATCCCATATACAATAGCATGAATAACCCCCATTCAGGGTAAACAAGTACAACTAACAGCCAGCCAAGCAACATCAAGGCAGCCTATACCATTATCTACAATCCGATAGCATTAAGCAACTAAAGCCCCTCAATCGGGCACTCCTCCAGGATCAGATAAGCGGCCTCCCCTTAGGAGCAAACAGCTACAACAGGCGCCCACTCAGGGGATCAAAAGAACAGAGTTACAGAGCATATCAAATATGGCTCCAAGACAGCAGCAAGACAACATATCCAACGGCCAATGTCTAAGTATTGCAGAAGGAAAACAAAATGCCAGGCTGAAATAATGTCATCACAAGCCAAGAAGGCGCCACAAGAAAGAACCTGCCAAACAAAGCAACCATGAAAAAGAAAACCCATCAACTGAAAAAAGCATAAGGTAGCATAGAAGCCACCACATAGCTGCAAGGCCACAAGAAACTATATAGGCGCTGTAAGGGCCGACTCATTAGAGCTACTATTAGAGGGCAGATTGCCAGAGTTCGGTTGACCAATATATTGCTGTGAAACCATGAGAGCGGAGTAGCAGTTGAAAAACTGCCAAGAGGGTGGAATACCAGAGGGCCCCTGACATGGAGGTGGACCAAATATAGAGGTTGAAGCTATGGTATTGGCCAGGAAAACCTTGGACCACTTACACCCTGGGAAGGATTGCCTCCAGGAAGTAGGAGTTTCAGTCACCTTGGGCAGGGGTCCTGCCAAGGGAACAACTATGGGGCAGGAGTCAGACAGATGTTGAGGTTCAGCAATTGGCTTGGCAGTAGAGGGAGAAGCAGTTGTATGGCCTTCCGAAGAGCTGAGCTTGCATTTAGAGGAGCTTTTCTTGCAAGAGGAAGTGAAATGCCCTATGGAAGCACAGTTCTTACAGAAACGGGGAAGCGATTCATAAATAACTTGTTGACCCAAGGTTGAACCATTGGGAAGCTGAACAAAAATCAGATCAGGCAAAGTGCCAAGCAAGTCAACCTCAATGAGAACCCGAGCATAAGAAAGTTTACAATCTTTGAACATATGGGTCGAAGTACTTTGTATTAATTTAAATAACTAATATATCCAAAATTGATTAGGATGTTCTTTGCAAACATGAGAATTAATGTGGAGCCTATGATTGTCAATAGTTTGCAAAACAAACATATTGAATTTGATTGCAACACTTTAGCTAAGATATTGGGTATATCTAATGAAGGACCTAGAATGTTTGAAGTTAAAGTAATACCTACTATAGAGCGATTTACATACAGGTAGATATGATTTTGCTCTTAAAGCAAAAATTAAGAGACAAGACTTGCACTGAAGACCAAAACATTTGCATAGAATTCTACCACACAATATTCTGCCCAAGGAAGGATATTTTGATTAAGTAATATTTATGGATTTGTGCTTAATTGACTGCTTAATTAGAAGTCATCAAATTAATCTACCTTATATCATGGTGAGGAATTTGATCATGGAACATGATCAAAAGCAAAAACCCTTTCCACATGATCAAGGCACCATATTCTTCTTTGGTGGAGATAAACAATAGAACCCTCACCAACGTGAAATTTTTGTTGAATGATTATGGTGTATGGGTTTCTAGAGACCAAATTGGGGTTCATGTTGAGGAAGAACAACAACGTGGTGGTAGTGATAATGAGTTTGAAATAATGTTTGAGACACCACCAATGATTTCCTCTTTTAAAAAGGTTGGTACGAGTACTTGGAAGTCTAGGGTAAAAGAATGACTATAGAATATTGAAACTGAGGTGCATCATATAGGAAAGGATGTGTGTTATATACACTACACACAAACAGACATAAAGGATATGATGACTAATCTACTCTTTTATTATCCATCACTTTAGATCTTGTACTAGCTATATATTTGATTTTTATATTTTTAATTTTTTTTGTAATTTTTTTCTTTTAAATGTGTAATGAATATTAGAACTTTTGAATATTATATAATATTTTCACATTTTTTATATTATGTCTCTCACGACACACAAACGAACATAAAGGATATGATAACTAATCTACTCTCTCATTATCCATCACTTTAGATCTATGGGTTTTCTTTAAAATGTTGTTATCTCTAATAGGGTGTTTTGATTGATTTGGTAATTAAATAGTGATGGCATTGAGAGTTACTAGTTATTAGACTAACTAATTAAGTAGTAATTTACAGGAGGTTAATTTCTTTTTCTTACCCTGGATTTGCAAGAGGTTGAAGGAAGTACTGTCATTATTTGTTGTTATTCTATTAATTGTTTTTGTTTTGCGTTCAATAATAGTTTAAGATTGGTTGATTTTAATTTTGAAGCAAGTATTATTGCATTTCATCTTTTTTTCATGCTGTGTGAATTATGAGAAAGTGAAACTTTATGAGTTTTTTTATAAGATGATATTTTTATCAAGTTGATTCCAAATAGAAAATGATAAATAATTTATTGGACTATATTAGTTTTTGGTTCATTTTCTCATAAAGCTTTTTGGAATTCGTATTGAGCTTTTAAAAATGGAACTTGACTCTATTCTTTTCATTAGCTAATTTGATGGTTTCTTTTCTTTTCCTCTCACTCTCTATTATGTTTGACTGCCCATAAACAATTAAGTTCTTATGCAGAAATTACATACACGAAATCAAAACCTTAATTTACCATTTATTTCAATTCGTTCATATATTGTGTCCTTGAAAACAATCCAGAAATAAAAAAACAATTATTGATATAAATTATATGATGGGTTTTGTCGAGAATGAAGGTTTATCTCTTATTAATGTTAGATTCATTTTGTGCTTGTAATTTTTTATATTTTTTAGCATGTAACCTATTATTAATATTTAATACTTATTGTTAATTATCGGTTGATTCATATTGTTGTTAATTTTTTTTTTATTTCATATGGATAATCAGGAAGATCTTACATCAAAGGAATCAAACTTCTAGTCCTCTAGTACAAATAGTAATATTGAGGTAACAATCATTCTCCTTCTAGATCTAATAAAAGAAAAACATCCTAAATTTGAGATCACTTTAAAAACCTTGAGATGATCCTAAAGCTACTAGGGTTGTATATATGTATTGTTGAAATAAATATGCTTGTCATATTTTATTTAATTGGATCAGTAATGATACGAACCAAGTTAGGTTCAAATTTGGCTTAAAATGTATGCTAACCAGTTTTGCAAGATCGAGCATATCTCTCAAACCGTTCATCAAAACAATCTTAAATTTTACAGGAAGATACTAGACACATGAAAATATATTTTGGTAAATGTTTAGATCAAATGGAGTTCGGGAACATGTTATTTAAGAGTGTTAAAATTACTAGACAAATCTTGTCAAATATATCAAACTAGACCTTTGTGTACTATTTAGGATATATCTGGAGTTACAGGTGTAATTTTTTTTATGATTCAAGTTTTTCTGGAAACTAAACATCTCAAGAATTTCAAACATATATGGTAGCCTAGTAATTCATCCAGACAAAAGAGAACAATGTATTTGAAGTCAAGACTGAAAACATGTCAAGAATATGCAAAAATTAAAGATTCGGGCTACATTGAAGAATTTTAGCATGAAGGCTTTGTTTTTTATTATCCTATTTTATTAATTGAAATAATTAGTTTTAATTTGGGTTTGTTCTAGCCTATTACACATTGTTTAGGAGTTTATTTTATTATTGGACTTATAACAGTTGATTAATATTTTAGGCATATTAGCTTGTAACCCAAAAAGGATCTATTAGAGTTAGTTAAATGAGACTATATTATATTTTTTTAGTTGCAAATTTCAACAGCAGGTTGAAGAATAAATGTGAGTTTTCCTTTTGTTTATTTTTGGCAAAACAACCTTTCTTTACAAGGACTTATTGTACACTAACTTATCGAAGATTAATTGGCTTCATGACATCATTTGCATACTTAGGGTTCTTAGATACAAGGTTATCTTTGGGTCCAAGTCTTTTTTCAATACCTTCGGTTCCTAGGTACAGGGTTACCTCTATGTCAAAGTTTTATCAAACTTGATTTTTAGCTTTCAAATTTGTTATCTACTTTATTGGGGGGTTGTTTGACCATTTGATTAAAAGATCTATATCAGTTGGTATCAGAGATAGGCTAAAAAAACCAGGTTATATCCTTTATTTTTTTTTGTTAGTTTTGACTTCCTTAGCTTTAGTTGTCTTTGATTTAGTTTTTAATTATTTTGTGTCTACAGCTTAGTAGTTTATGTCTAGGGTTCCTTTAAAAAAAGATGTTATTTTAGTTTGTTGCTACCTCATAATATATATCAATAGCATAAAAAGTCAAAAAAGAAAAGAATGCCTAAAAGTCACTTTTGTCGAATCTACAACAAATACATAAACAAGAGTTTTTTATATTGGTTCTACAAGTCCTAATCGCACTCCATGCAAAGTTTGAGCTTATTTGGAGATTGTTTTTTATAGTAACCAAGGTTGAGATTAAAACTTGTCGTAATAGGTCAGATTTATATCAAAAGGAAATTTTATGTCAAATAAAATTCATAAAATTCTCACATTTAATGTACTGGTTAAGATTATAATCTTACCCCATATAACATTAAGGTCATATGGAGTTTTTATACGAACTAAATTTGGGATTGAAACTTATTGTAACAAGTCCAATTCACGTTAGTAATTCAAACTTGTTTTGCTGCTGTTATTTTTCAATTGTAACAGTATAATAACATTATCATTGATATATTTAGGTATCATTTAATTTTTATATGTAACCTTTGCTTCTTTTTTTCTTTCACATATTTAAAAACTTTTATTTTTGTACAAATTCGCTTGTTACTCACGATATTGTAATTGTAGTTTCATTTTTGCTTGTTTTCATATCTTTTTTGCTTCTTGAGTCATATAAACATATTTGGATAAGTGGCTTAGGTTGTTATATTTGGTTTTGATTTAAGTTCCGCTAGAGTTGAAAAAAGGTGAGACGAGAGGAAAAAGGCGTAGTGAGTGTATTTGAGTGAAACACGAGAGGAGTGTAAACACGTCAGGGCTTAGTGAGAAATATATATTTCTCATCAACTAGCCAATTTTTAGATCTAAAGATGTCAGAGGCAAGCAATATGGCATCATAGAGAGGAGACAATGAAATTGTAACTCAGTTATGCATTATGAATAAGCATATGAATCAGATGGCCAATAAATTTGGAGATAGGTTGGACAGGTTAGAGAGGCAATATTTTAATGATCATGGTAGGGTTTAAATTAGGCTTTGGCAAAGAGAATTTAATGTTATGAGGGTTGTTAGGCGAGTTAACACTAATATGGATAAGTTTGTGGCTGATAATGTAGACATGAATGGTGTTGATTTTGAAGATGTGTCTTGGGGCATTAGGAACGTTTTGGACAACAAACAGAATTGTCAGCTTGTAAGGGAACAATATGGTGATAATTCTATCCAGATGGGTAATTATAGGTACCAAAACTATAATACTGAGTTGGGTGGAGATTCAGATATAATTAAGTTGAAAATATCAACTTTTTAGGGGAAGAATGATTCAAAAGTTTATTTAGAATTAGGGAAGAATGTGGAGTGGCTTTTTAAGTGTCACAATTATCTAGAGCCCAATAAAATCAAGCTAGCTTTGATTGGTTTTATTGACTATATCATTGTGTGGTTGGATTAGTTAGTGACAAACCGTAGAAGGAATTATAAGAGGCAAGTTAATACTTGGGATAAGATGAAATCCCTTATGAGAAGGAGATTTGTGCCTAGCCACTATTATAGAGAATTATATCAAAGGTTGCAGAGTTTAAGTCAATGTATAAAGAGTGTGGATGAGTACTTCAACAAGATGGAACTTGCTATGATTTGAGCTAATATTGAGGAGGATAAGAAGGCTATTATGGCTAGATTTATGAATAGTCTTAATCATGATATAACTCATATTGAGGAGTTACATCATTATATAGAGTTGAAAGAGAAGGTGCATATAGTCATAAAGGTGGAGAAACAACTTAAACAAAAGGGTACCAATTAGCAAAGCTGGTTATTAAGCCCTTCAAAACCTTAGAAACCTAATTGGAAGGTTAACACTAGGGGTGGTCCATCACATATGATAAGTACCTCTTAATTATGTGGTCAATAAACCTTCAACGAAGTAGAAAACAACCCAGAAAAATAAAAATCAGGTTTGATAGAACCTTGATCTAGAGGTAACTATATACCTATGAACCAAAGGTATTGGAAAAAGACTTGGACCTAAAGATATCCTTGTATCTAAGAACCATAAGTATGTGAATGACATCACAAAACCAGTTAATCTTTAATAAGTTAGTGTATGATCTTTGTCCTTACAAAAAAGGTTGTTTTGCCATAAACAAACAAAAGAAAAACTCATGTTTATTCTTCAACTTGCCGTTGAAATTTGTAGCGAAAAAAACATAATATAATCTCCTCTAACTAATCCTAATGGAATCTTTTTGGGTTGCAAACTAATGGGCCTAAACTAATAATCAACTAATATAAGTTCAATAATGAAATAAACCCTTAAACAATATATAATAAGCCAAAACAAACTCAAATTAAAAATAATTATTCAAAAATAAATAAATAAATAAAATAATAAAAAAAGTCTTTATACTAAAATTCCTCCATATAGCCCGAATCTCTAATTTTTGCACATTCTTGACAGATTTTCAGTCCTGACTTCTAACACGTCATTTCCAGCCTAACTTGAATCATAACAACATTCCACCTGTAACTCCAAATATGTCACAACAGTACAAAAAGGTCTAGTATGACAAATTTGACTAGATTTGTCTAGTAACTTCGACCCTTTAAAATACCATGTTCCCGAACTCCATTTGATATGAAAATTTAACAAAATATAGTTTTATATGTCTAGTATCTTCCTGTAAGATTTTAGCTCGATCCAATGTACGGTTTGAGATATATGTCTAATCTCGCAAAAATAGTCAACAAACATTTTAAAGCTAAATTCGGACCTGACTTGGTTCGTATGAACATCATAATGAGGAGGACAAGACCAAATACTTTAGAAAGAACAACACCTTAGTCGTTGTTAAAGGTAACAATGTTACCCCTATTTCTCATAACTGTGACATTAAATGTTTTTGTTGTCCGGGTTTTAGTCATATTGCTTCACAATTTCCAAATAAAAGAGTCATGGTTATGAAAGTAAATAATAAGGTTAAGACTGATGTGGAGGATCAAGAGAAGAAGATGTTATCATTAGAGGATGATGTTTGTGTTGAGTATCAAGTTGAGGGAGAGACACTTGTGGTAAGGAGAACACTGAATATGCATGTCAAGGTGAATGATTCGGAAGGTTAGAAGGAGAACATATTTCATATAAGATGTCATGTTCATAATAAGGTATGTAACTTAATTATAGATTGTGTTAGTTGCATTAATATAGCTAGTATTTAATTAGTGAGAAAATTGAACTTATACACTACCAAACATCTCATACCTTATAAATTATAGATGTTGAATGATGGTGGTGAAGTGAAAGTGAATAAGTAGGTTTTAGTTGCTTTTTTCAGTGGTAAATATTATGATGAGGTGTTATGTGATGTTGTACTAATACAAGCTAGTCACTTGTTGCTTGGTTGATCATGGCAGTATGATAAGAGAGTTATACATGATGGAGTGACAAATAGGTATTCCTTTATAAAGTAATGATATTTTTATTGTTTTTTTATATAGTTATATACCTATATGGAATATTGTTGATGCAAGATGGGAACTTCAACTCCACAGACCCTTACATGCAGCAGCTTATTATTTGAATCCTCATTATCATTATAATCTCAATTTTAAGGTTAATGCCAACATTAAAATTGGATTATACCAATGCTTAGAAAAAATGGTGCTTAATGCAAATGAAAGGTTCAAAATTGACTTGCAACTTGAATCATTCAAGTATGCAAAAGGGTTTTTTGGCATTGAGGCTGCCAAGACAGCTAAAGATAAAAAAAAAAAAAAAAAAAACTCTAGCTTAATGGTGGGATTCTTATAGGGATGAATGTCCAAAATTACAAAAGTTTGCAATTCGAGTTCTAAGCTTGACTTGTACTTCATCTGGATGTGAGCGTAATTGGAGTGCATTTGAAATGGTAAGTTTTTTTTATTTTATTATTTTAAATGTTGAAATATTTGATAAAAATCGTATCAATTTGAATTGTTTATTTAGGTTCATATAAAACGAAGAAATCGTTTGCACCAGAGAAAAATGAATGACTTGGTATTTGTAATGTGCAATTTGAAATTGAATAATAATCAAGTCAAAAAGCAAGTTGATGATTTTGGTGTAAAAGATGATCTTTCATCTGATGATGATTGGATAACCGAGGGAGAAAAACATTCAAACATTGATTTGCTTGATGCTATTGATAGTGCAACACAAAGACAAAATGGTAATGAAGATGAAAGTGATGAAGAAGAAATTCCTAATGATGCTGAAATGGAGAGTCATGGTACTGAAGATGATTTGAAGATTCAAATTGATGATATTGGTGTTGGTACTAGTAACAGCACTAATGCTCATAATATTAGTGTTGGTACTAGTAGTGACACTAATAATCCTTGTGATGCTAATGATATTGATGAATGTCTGAGAAATAATGAGGAAGATGAAGGCAATGAAGCTAGTTTTAGTTTACATGACACACCAGCAGATTATTTGTTTTAAATTTGTTAATTATTAGCTAATGAAAAGTTATTTAAATTATGTATGAATTTTTATTTGAATCATGTATTTTAAGGTGCTTGAACTATATGGATTTTACATTTATTTTAAGGTGCTTGAACTATGTATGGATTTTTATTTGAAGTATGTATTTTAAGGTGCTTAAACTATCATGTATTTTAAGGTGCTGAATTTTTATTTGAAGCATGAATTTTTTTAATGTATTTTAAAATTCCTTATGATGTTACGATCCGAGTTTGTTTAGTACTTTCCGTGCCGTGTCAAAATCACGATTTTAACAACCTTGTTCATCACACAATAATTGAAACTTTTAAAACTATGATTCATAATAAAAGTCCCCTATATGACCTGTCCAAAGGATCTTATTTCTTTTTATTCATTAATCCATTTTTTTATCTCAAAACTTCTACTCAATGTCTATTTTACATTTCTATAATCCAACTCATAATCTTAGTCATATCTCTCACAAAATTCTTCTCCTTTATAATTCCAAGTTCATTAAATATTTAATCACAACTAAATAAATTTATTAAATCCATTCTAATCCACCATAAATACATCAATACATATTAATTTCACTAAATTACACAAATATTTATTAAATTTCAATATTCCTTGTTTTTATCCAAAATAGTCGTCCTATTTATCTCTAAAACACCCGATTGTTTTTTCAATAATTCATTATTTACATCATCTACAACTTATTTCTTTATGATCACATCAATTTCACAACTTTCCTAAATTTTCTCCTCAAGCCTAATTCAAAAATCTAAGTACTATTCCTTAAATCCATTTCCTTTCATTCAAAATTGTTTTAATGAACTTAGAACTTCTTACCCAGCAATAAAATGGATTTCAAAAGCTCACAAGGTAAAGGGTTTTTTTCCCACTCCTTCAGTTTTTCTCCTCTTTCGCCTTGAGTTAAAGCCTTGATTTTCTCCTCTCCCTCACATAGTTTCCTCTTAAATCTTTGCGTAATGGATTGGTTGGTGTTTCACACTTTCTAACTTATAAATCTTGCTTAATTTCTATTTTTCTCTCAAGAATTTTTAGTGTTTATCTCTCACAATTCTTTTCTCTCTTTCTCTTCTTTATTTCTAGTTCTGCTGACAATTTAAGGAAGAAGAGGCCAACTTTTCTAATTTTGAAGTTCAAATGATAATTTTACCCTTAATAAGACTTTTTTAAATTTCTAATCGATTGTCAATATTTTTGCATAGCTTTCCCAAACTCGGATTATTCTGAAATTTTACCCTACCGTAAATCAATATGTTACAAGATTTCTTATAAAATTTTAGCCCGATCCAATGGTCGGATCAAAAATTACACTTGATAAAATAAAACTGATTCAGAGGTAATTTTACACAAAAAATTAAATTTCTTGTTTCATCATTCTATATGTTGTATTAATTATTCCACTAAATCTTTAGGATCATCATCTTATTTTTAAATATATTTATTTTACCTTTTCACCCTTAGATTCATTTCCGACTTATCACTATTTGAATTTTAACCAATATTTCCACAATTAATTTTTAATATCCATTTATGCTAATTAGAAATCGCAATATTGCTTTAACACTATAAAAAATTTAACTAGGATTTACAAAGCAGATGTAGATTATTTAACCACCTCAGAATTGTAAAAAGAATCCCAGTTTAATGCAGTCTCTAATGTTTCAGTTGCTCCCGGAGAAAAAGAAAAGAAAGAGTTCCATGGAAATCACCATTGCATCTCCCTCATTATCTACTGCGAGAAATAAGACATAAAATGACTGCTCTTTGTTTTAACAGATCTCGCCAACTGCACTCAAAATCCAGTTCCGTGCTCAATAGTCACTGCCCTCTTTCTTTCCCGCAGCTTTAGCTTTCCCTTCCGTTTTTTGACACACAACAATCCCACAAAAGAAAGACCTAACCCATAACTCATGATCCAGTCAAAATTCAATTTATTTTTTAAAAAAAGTAAAACATCACTATTTTAAATTGATTCGAGTCATCCCCTGAAGCCTAATTTGTATTTATCACAAGAAACGAGGGGTGTTAAATAAAGTAAAAGCAGAAAAAAGAAAAAGAAAATCAGAGATTCATACCTATAATAATCGCAAAAAGATAAAGGTAGTGAATAGAAAACTACGAGATACAAAGCAAATGTCGTCACCCCCCGAAACCAAACAGCAAGCCGGGGAGTGACAAAAATAATTTAACCAAAAAATGTGAAATTAAAAATATATCAGATGTGATGAGCCCGAAATAATTAAGAGAACATGGGGGACAAAAGA
>Ga0325414_1005019_pt1 | contig 13925 bp, 6 predicted proteins | sample PopdelMetagenome_8_FD_206183 | JGI IMG/M metagenome (GOLD analysis project Ga0325414, IMG submission 206183) | Populus deltoides microbial communities from Bellville, Georgia, United States - Leaf-PdKOR-R3 | ecosystem: Host-associated > Plants > Phyllosphere > Phylloplane/Leaf | place: USA...
TCTCCCTGTCTCTCGTGCTTGAGCAAAAGCTTCTCACACAGAACACCTCTTTGTGGTTCAAACTTTCTCTCCCACCAAGTGCAGTATGTTCAAGATTGGATTCAGGTATTTCATTCATTCTTTCTTTCCCTTTTCTTTTACTTTCAGACTCCTTCACGATCTTTGAATAAGATTCTTTAACGCTTCTCTTCTTACATGTATGTTTTTCCTGTAAGTTAGAGATGTCATGTACGGTCTGCTTCTGCTACCGTTTCTTGCTCTGCAACAATAATTAAGTAGCAATTTCTGGTGTTTTAGTATCGTCATCTCTTTCTTGATCTTAAATTGTGTTTATTTAACTCTCTTTGTTGGTGGGGGCTAGCTAGCTAGGACTGATCATAGCACATCAATTTATGGCCCAACTTGTAATCAAATGACTGGTTGTCTATATATGATGGAAATGGGGGTGCCGTAAATGCACTGTTTCTGGCATTTTTATCTTTCATGGCTTTGCTAATGCTACAGCTCATGATCTGTTGCGGTTTATTTATTAAATTAGCAGAAGTGCTTCCATTTCAAGATCAGTTTCTCTTGCTCAGGTCTTCAACAAGGGATTCTCCTCCCAGCCTGGAAGGTGTGTGAAACTAACCAATTATCCATCTCCTTTCACAATCATCTCCTTTTACTGTTGCGATTTAACTTTGTCTGCGGAGATCATGATGGCATTATCATATGCTTAGAGACGTTTGTTAATTTTTTTTTTGACCTTTACTTTCAATTATTTTATTTTGTTTTCATATTTTATTTTTTGTTATCAAAAATAAATTTTAAAATAAAAAAATAAAAAATACTCCGAAAAAGAATAACCAGCATGATACCAAGCATCTTCTTGCCCAAGATCCCCCTCTGCCACGAAAAAGTATTTTAGTTCAACTTTTCACTATTCAAGGTAATTAATTATTTATTTTGCATCATCTATTTCCACGAGTAATGAAAACTACAAACTAATTACAGACTTCGATGATTTAATAAATTGTTAAAGAATATATATATTTGTAGAGGGTAAACCGAAAGTTTTGAGTTCATTTTTCTAACACGCATATATTATATATTAGTCATTAATTGTCTAGAAATGCTGCATACTTCCAGAATTCTTCCTAACTACCATGGTTGTATTTCAAACATGTCTGTGGCTGTAGTCACCCTCTACATTTTTTTTTTATTTTTATTAACATGGGTATTTGGTCTAGTTTGTATGCACCTCGACTATTCCACGAGTTCTAAAATTAACAATCGTATAAGTCTCAATAGCCCTAAAAAAACTCGAAGTCATACCCTCTACTTTGGATTCTTCTCCTGTCATCATCTGCCAAGAACACATTCTTATTAAGTGCTAAAGGGCCAGGGGTATTGGTTTTAAATTATATAAACTTGCAATGTTAGTGTCTACGTAATTAAAATTGTCATTTAGCATTTGATTTGTTTTCTCTTCTGCTATTGAATTCTCCTTAATTTATAACCAATTGCAATCACTTATCTATATATACAGTTGATTTATTATTGATCATATGAACAGATCCAAAGAAAAAGTGCATTTAATTTTTTCCTTAATGTCATCTCTACCATGTCCAAGACTGGACCTCTATGAGAATATATTGCAAGGATCAGTCATCTATTACTTGTGACTGAGAGCATTAATTGATATCACGCTAGGTTAAACTCCCTTATCATCAGAAAACAATATTTCGAGCAAAGTCCCAAATGTTTTTATTGAATAATTAATTTGTTGGTGCTAATTTGATTCTAATATTGTATTTGCTGTGTCATAGCAAACTAGAAGGTAAGGTAGCATTGATCACTGGAGCAGCAAGTGGAATTGGAAAGGCAACTGCAGCCAAATTCATAAACCATGGTGCCAGAGTTGTTATTGCTGATATTCAACACCAACTAGGCCAAGAAACTGCAAATGAACTTGGGCCAGACGCCACTTTCATTTCCTGTGATGTAAGTAAAGAATCTGATGTTTCCGGTGCTGTTGATTTTGCCATCTCTAGGTACAACCAACTGGATATTATGTACAACAACGCAGGGGTGGCCTGCAAGAGTCCTCGTAGTATAGTAGACCTTGATCTAGCTGTGTTTGATAGGATCATGAATATCAATGTACGAGGAGTAATGGCTGGAGTTAAACATGCATCGCGTGTGATGATCCCACGAAGGAGTGGCACTATTCTTTGCACAGCTAGTATCACAGGTCTCATGGGTGGGCTTGCGCAGCACACGTACAGCGTCTCCAAGTTTGCTGTTGCAGGCATTGTCAAGTCACTTGCAGCAGAGTTATGCAAGCATGGGATTCGGATAAACTGCATATCGCCCTTTGCTATTCCAACTCCATTTGTGATGGAAGAAATGAGTCAGATATATCCTGGTGCTGATGATGAAAAGCTCGTGGAAATTCTGTATGGAACCGGTACATTAGAGGGAGCAAATTGTGAGCCAAATGATATAGCTAATGCTGCACTCTACCTTGCATCCGATGACGCCAAGTATGTTAGCGGACATAATTTGGTGGTAGATGGAGGTTTTACATCATTCAAGAATCCGATGCTCCCCGCATCAAGTTAGCTGCTGTACTAAACTAGTTTGAAAAAAGAACAGGAAATAAAAGCTCGATCATTGAAAGCATGGAGTTCATGATGCACTCCTCGCTTCCCCCCCCTTTTTTGGTCATGCAACTTTTAAGGTTCTTTCCTATCCTGCATCTCCATGTGTTCTCTGTTACAAGAAAGCATTTTAGTTTCCTACTAGACATCTCTAGAGGCAATCACAAAGTCAGTCTTCAAAATTTTTTTATCTTTAGTTCAGCTATGCAGACCAGAGACATTTGGACCAGAAATATTTCTGCTACAGGGAAGGAAACAAATTCTCACATTGCCGAATCAACCTCGTACCCTCTAAAGAAATACTGCCTGAAAGTTGAAACTAAACTAACCAGTAAAGATTCCCAGTAATTGTCATTTCTGAAGGGAACAAACTAGCAGTAGTTGATACTTACCTGTACTTCGGCTGTTATAATTATCTACATTACCTACAATGTTTCAACAACAGTATTGCACTCATACTATTCTGTACTTCGGTATAAAACAGAAGGCGATGCTGCATCATTATTATGTAGACACATATGTAATGGTCGCCCATCCGAAGGTACAGATTGCAGCTATTTTACACAACGGTGACTGTAGGAGATATTTCAAGATACATACATTCTTCATTTTCTTCATAGCAAGTGTTGAATGATTTGTTACAAATCTGATACTACACCGCTTGATAAAAGCTTTGAAATTGTGTGTGAGTTTCATCCTTTTATTTCTAGAATCAGAGAGAAACATAGCTTCTGAATGCCTTCTGCTTTAGGTGATTCTGGGGAGAAGCATGGTCAGCGATTCTAGCTGAAGCCCTTCAGGTGCTTCGACCTCAACCCTAGATGGAAAGCTCACAAGAATCCTCACTGTTTTATTACTTGTATCCTTGAAGAAACTCACATTTACAGAAATTTTACCGAACATGGTTGGATGTACAATCAAAATTGCTCCAAGACAAGCTTGCGCATGAATGCCTCCGGAGCTGCAAAGCAGTGGAAGCAAGAATTTAGGTGACAATTTCTAATAATTTTGTGGGAACATGTCCGTTAATTGATCATTTAAACGAAGTTGATGAGTAGAAACAACAGGAAGACTGATACCTAAGCCGCCGGTGAACAGTCTGAACTGCCCAAGAGCCTGTCTAATAAACATCTCCACCCCGCTCACCACGACAGCCCCAACCTCTTTAGCCTCCCGCAAGAGCCTTGTATTCCGGGGCGTGTAAACAGCATCAAATACCAATTCACACGCCTTTAAGATCTCCTAAAGAAGTAGACCAAATTCCAAAAGGATATGTCATTGAGGACAAATTCTATTGATAAACGATTAGGGAGACGGACAGATAGAGGGTACCTTCGAGACAGGACTTTGATCTGAATTTGGTTCCATTCCAATGGCAGAAGCATTTGCAAGGATCATCCCATCAACTGGACGAAATCTGTCTAGAATTTCATATGGTAGAGCTTCCCCTGAAACTGCTTTTGCAAGAGCCCTTGCTCTCTCTTCTCGAAAGAATGCCATGGTTAGAAACATGCATCATCTTAGTTGCTGCAGAGAGAAAATGCAGCTAGTAGTTTTGCTTACCATAATTGCGATTGAAAATAATCACCCGAGCCCCTCTGCTTTTGGCCCCAAAAGCAAGCGCTCTTCCTGCTCCTCCTGCTCCAATCAACACAAAAGTTTTCCCAGATAGAGGTGAAGCTTCCAATACTCCCTTGTGGGTAATCCGTCTTTCTGCTTTGCCAGAGCACTTGTGAATAAGGAAGGGAAAAACAAATGCATCATCTTAGTGCATATAACGAACCAAAATTATCAGCATGGTACCTGTGAGAGCATCCTCTATCGCAGAGATAGAAGCATCGCAATCTGTATTATAACCAACCAGCTTCCCATCAGTAGGCCTCCTTACAATAGTATTTACAGCTCCTATGGACTGAGCAACAAAGACTTCCTCTGATAAGAAGCTTAAATGCAAAGCATCACATAAGAAATGAAGCATGAAACAAGCCTAATCTCATGACTCTGATGTTCGACTTTGCTGGTAGTAACTAGAAAAAAATTATATCGTAAACCTCACCAGTTACTCTGATATGAAGAGTTTTACTTGTCAAAAATGAACTTGCAGCGAAATAATGTTGAAAGAAAAGAAAAGAAAGAAAAGCAGCAGCAGCAGCTGTAGTGAAACTTTTCTGACCTTGGCAAGTGGATGGACTTCATCGCAGCACCCCACTGCTGCTTCCTTATGTGGGATTCCAACACTACGCCAATCAACACAGAAGGTAAACACCATGCAATAGATACGAAGAACTTGATATATAAGTGAGGGATGCATGGAAAACCAATCGTGCTAACTAGAATTGATTGAACAAAAGAAATGATTCCGATACCTGAAACCCGCGAAGTCACTGCTCGTATAGGTCCTAAAGAATTCTTTCACGTCATCCACTTGCATTGGAACGTAAATTCCATTATATCCAGTATGTCTAAATGCAGGGTTGTGCAGAACAGGACCTTTACTATGGCCAACTGGATTTGAAATGAGACCAAAAACTTTTGTGTCTGCATTTATATATTCAAGCTTATAAATTTGTCTAAGACTTAACAGAGTTGGCATGCCTGGTACTGCTTTGTCACTCAGAGATCCATAGACCAAAAACCCACCAAATTTCGGCCCCAGCAGCTGGCTTATAAGGCCTCTACTGCCAACCGCGAGAGCAATTAAGGGGATCTGTAGACATAAACAAAACATGCCCCAGAATATATAAGCCACAATATAGTTCTCGTTCAAAGCAAGCAACCCTACAAGAATGCAGTAGACTGCCACAATTACAATGTTTATGAACTTTGTCTGAAAAGGGGGTACCTGGCAATGTGTAAGCATCGTGAAAACAGGTGCCAAATCTGTGATTTTTTCAACGTCGAGTACTAGTTTAAGAACATCAGCTCCAGTAGATTGCATACAAGCGATTAAATAACCAAGTTCCTCAGCTGAAGGTTTCCTACCATTAACGTAGCTGGATACAATTAATTTGGTATTGGAACGATTGTACACGTATTCAGCCATGACATCTTCAGAAGCTACCTGAAAGATAGATTTTCACCGGATCAGTCAGTATTACGTGCGGTCGATCCCATTAAACATTTAAAAGCAAATTGGTGTATGATCAATCACAGCTGACCATATCATTCCTCCATATAGCTTCATAGCACTTTTTTTTAATTAATTGAGACTAACTAAAAATTGTGATTAAATATTGGCTGAGTACCTCGTAGTCCATTTCAACAAACTCGACGTTCAAGTCGAAAGCCAGTCTCAGTACTTGTAAACATGTATTCTTCCTGTCTTTGTTGCTTGAGATCCTTGATGGCTCGAGCCTGTGGGGAAAGATAAAAATTTTACCTCGACAAAGGTTACATGTTTCAAATGGTAATTAAAAAGTTTTAACGTATTATTCCATCATGAAGTACTCTTAAGATTCTATGGGTTTTGTCCAGAAAAGTATTTAGAGCTTATAAGCTAAGTGGATAGATCCTGGACTCCTCATCCATGCATGTAAGAATTTGATACCATCGTCATCAGCTAGTAATATTTAAATGAAGATTCAAAGTAGATACAAGTTTGGTCTGCTCAAGACTGAAAAACCTTGTGCTTATGTTGAATTTTGTGAGTTGAAGGACGACAAAAGGAAATTATAAAGTTCAACAGTGGAATATCATTTTCAGAAATGAATTAAGAAATCGTGCAAATATTGACATTGAACAACCATAGGAAAGCAATGGATGTAGTAATTTCCGTTCTCATCTGGACACTGGAGACGATGACCGATAAAAAGACTTGGACTCCTTGAGCTCCTTTTTTTCCTACCATTCCTACAGGGTTGAATGATCCTCAAACCTCCACATGGTGATTCATGACAACCAATCATCACCACTCGATAATTTTTTTTTAATTCCATAAATGAACTATTCTTAGGTTGTAATTGAAGCACGCGAACAACAATTTTTCCTTAATCAATACTTGTGGTAGGTCCTATCTTGTAATGATAATCGACATGATTCTTTTATTTGTTTAAGGAAGATGATCAAAATTATTTGTCTCTCGTGCATCCCAGTGTGTGTGTGTGCGTGCGTGTGTGCATGGGACCAGCTAAGTCATCGGTCAGTTAATAATTATGATCTCTGTGCAAGATGTATAATAATCATGGCACACAATCAAAGGCCAGATATTACTATTGGGATTGGGATAGTTTGTAAATAAATAAACAAATATTTGGAAAAAACTTTTATTTTTTAAATATTTATAATTAAAAGTTTTTATTGTATAGTAAATTATGATGGAATGATTTTTTAATGAGTGTTTTAATGCTATTATATAGATATTTATATATAATATTTGATAATTGAATTGATGGGATAAAACTAAATACTATACAGAAAATCATATAAAAAAAACACGTTTTTTTATCTAATCTTCTCATTTTTTTTAAAGTTCAGAGCACTTAACTGGATTCTAAAATATTATCTTTATATGGGATAATTAATAAAGACTTAAAGACAGTATCTCCGAGTCTTCATTGCAACTCCTTGTTTCTCTCATCTTAAACTATTTCTCCAACAGTGCTTACCGGCATGATTGCTTTGTCCTTCAATTTAGATATGTATAGGATTATTAAATATATAAAGGGATCTATAAGCTTAAGGTTCAGTTTGGTTTAAAGGTTAGGCTGTAGACTGTCGATCTATGACTGTGGCTGTGGCCGTGAAACTTGGAATAGAACGCGAGCAAATAAACGAAAGTCCAGGTGGTGCTGGGCAAGCTGGAAAACGTGAAATTAAGCTCGAGTTGTCAACATAAATTCTAGCAGGATGTAGAAAAAACAAGGAACACTTCCAACTCTCTAGCAACCATGTACAGAAATCTGGAATGATCTATACAGGCTTAATGGGTAGTATTATGGAATGGCCTGAGACTCCTTTTAACATTTAGAATACGTACAATGTTCATAGTATTGGAGATAATTTGACATGAGAACAAAAACTCTCTTCTCTAAAAAAAGAATAAGGAAAAGGTAGAAATGGCTTGAAAAAACCATTATGGAATATTGTGCCTGTTAATTTCCTTCTAGACAAATAAATTACTTGGTTAAGTATGACAAAGAATAGGGTTCTCTTAATGCTATAAGAAATTAAGAAGTAAACGAGGCAAAACTAGACATGAAAAAAACATATACTGAGCACAGCAATGCTAGGTAAGGTACCTGAAAGAAACTATAGAAGGCAAAGTTCTCTGTTTAATGAGCTTCTCGACCTCGGAATTGTGAGAGAATGACAAGGAGTCAAGGCGGATCTCAGTAAGGTCTGCACCTTCAGTCTCTGCTCTCTTCATGGAAGACAGCATTTCTCCTGCTGTCTCACATTCTAATGGTGTACACACTAAGAGGTTGTTCTTGAATGCCATAAGCTAACTCGCTTATGTGTTAGCGAGAGAAGTGAATGTGGTTGTAGGAATTAAGAGCTCGCTGCCTATAAAAATAATTAATGAGACTCGCAATAGACATGCGACTTTTTAATAGCAAGAACACTCCTTTATTACCGCGACAACGATGGAATTTAATACCTAGCCAACATGTGTGAAGCTGCCATTAATGCTATGAATACCACAACTCAAGATTTGGTGTTTATGCACAATCCGTTTTATTTTATGGAGTTTATCACGACACATAATTAAAGATCCAATTATTTTCATAATAACGGAGGTAATATCATTTCCTTGATATGTAAAATTTCTTTTTTATTTTTTAAAAAAACTGTTGAGGCACCATTGTATTGGGCAAACAATTTTTTTATGATTTTTTTAATAAAATTCTTTAGTTAAAACTCACTTTCCTTGTTTATGCATATATATTGGTGAAAGAAATAAAATTTATTGGGGTTCTTTATGTTCATGTTACTCTTCATAAAATGTGGGTTTCAAATGATAAAAACATAGGCTTGTAATTGACCCGGTCAAAACCCGGGTGACTCATCAAATCAACCTGAAACCTTGGTGACCAGATATAACTCAGGTGAGACCCTATTATTTTATATTTTTTAATAAACCCTAAAAATATAAAATTAATTTCTGAATATTTAGCCCTACATATATTTTTTATAGCTTATATCAATCTGAATTATTTCTTAACTTTTTAATATGAGATAATTATATTACACTTTATTTTTTTTATAACTTACATTCACGTAGATTATTTCTTACCATTTCGATGTGGGATAATTGTACGATATTTTATATCTTATATTTTTTTTTTATAGTCTATATCCACATGCATTGTTTTTTTTTATATGAGATAACTATATATAGCCTATATTTACATAAATTATTTTTTAATTCTTCGATGTGGGATAACTATATATAACTTATATCCACATGATTTTTTTTTTAAGTGTTTTATGTGGGATAAGTATACTACACTTTATATATTTTTTTTTATAGCCTGCATTCACATGAATTGTTTCTTAACTTTTTTATTGGGAATAATTATATTACACTTTATGCCTAGGATTTTTTTTATAATCTACGTTCATATGAATTGTTTCAAGAACTTTCCACTTGGGATATTAAAACCTCAAACATAATTTTTTTCTATTTCTTAGGTTGACCTAGGTCAACAAATGTGGCCCAAAACTCAACCTTTTAACTGAGTCAACCCCCAGGCTAGGTTTAATAACTATGGATATATATATAGTGTTTAAAAGATTCTTCTCCTTATGGCTAAAAATAAGGTTATTATACTCTGATTAAGCTTCCTTAGCAGCCTTTTTTTTTCTAATCGAATGCGATTTCCATCATCTGTTTCGTATCAAGAGAGTTTGGTTAGAGAAGTATATAACCATTCCTATAAATAATATTTATAGACCTCACTGATCAAGGCTTCATTAGCAATTAGTTTAAGTAAATTCTCCATGTTGGGGATTTCCTCATTAAACCTTTGGAGATATGTTTTGGTGCTTTCATCTTTTTATTATGTGATGGGAAAGAGCTTATTTGTGCTCTTTTTAGTTGGTATGCTTGTACTTATGCACGAGATGAGTTAAGCATTAAGATCATAAAAAGTTAAATATGGAACTAAACTCTAGGCTATCGTATCATGCCCGAGTAGATTCACAGAATGTTGTTGAAAGGGCTTTACATACATCATTGTTGTTTTGTGTCACAAGCTCTAGAATGCTTTGCGTGTTTTCTATGTCACTACCAGAAAATTGATAAATACAAACGGAAATATCGAGGGAATATTTTCGTCGGTAAATTTTCGAGGGATTTTACCGACGGAATTACTGTGGGAAACAAATTTCAAACAAAGCAAAAAAAAAAAGATGACGTGTCATTTTTACCGATGGAAAATACCGTCGGTAAATTCCCTCGGTAATTCCGTCGGTAAATTGTGAACACTGTTCATCATGTCAATTACAAAGGGAATCACCGACGGTCGGTATTTTCCAATGAGTGTTATTTGGCGATTTTCTGAAAAAATTCAATTAATTTAAAATTTTCATTTAAATATTACAGACGGAATCACCGACGGATTGAAAAACCGTCAGTAATTGTTGGCGGTTTCCGAAAAAATTTTACAAAATTGAAAATTTAAATTAAATATTACCAATGGAATTACCGACAGAATAATTAAAAAATATTAATATTCAATTTTCCGTCGGTAACGCGCCATAATAAAAAGCCTGAATCCCCTTATTTCACAAGAGACAGGCTTATTTCTTCTCCTTATTATTCTTCTTCTTCTTGTTTTTCTACTTATTCTTCCTCTTCTTCACTATATGTAAAAAACATCAATATATATTTCTTTATTTTCTTTTCTCTCCTCATCTCCTTCTCTTTTCCTCCTTGCTTGGGTATGTCTTCTTCTTCTTTCTTCTTTTATCCTCTTAGTTTTTTTTTTAATTAATATGCTTAATGAATTTTTTTTCTCTCCTTAGCTTCACTTGCAACTACATTAAGGTAAGATTTTTCTTTTTTCTTCTTTTTTCATGATTTTTTTCACTATATTTGTTTTTTATTTTATTTTTAATTGTTTTTGTTCTTAATAATTGTATAAATGTTGTTATGAGATTTGTTTTTCATATGAGATCAATTTTTAGTTGATTTATTTATAGGATTTTTAAATTTTTATCAATTGCAACTTTATATTTTTCATATGAATTTTTTTAGTTGAATTTATTTTTTCATTTTATTTATTTGTTGCAAATTTGTTTGAGTTGATTTTCTTCTTTTTTTTTTCCAAGCATTTTGAGTATATATTATACAGTGTTAATTTATGCTAATTTAATTATTTTATAATTTTATAAAATGAATTTTTTTAAAATGTTTTTAAATAATTACCGACGGAAATTCCATCGATAATTCCGTCGGTAAATTCGTTGGTAATAAAAAATATTATTACGGAGGGATATACCGACGAAATGAAGCGGATAAATTTATTTTTTTATTACTAACAAATTTACTGACGGAAAAAAATTACCGACGAAAGATTCACCGACGGAGCATTTTCGTCGGTGATTCCGTCGATAAATTAATTACCGACGGAATATGTGTCTTACACCGACGAAAAAATTCCGTCGGTAAAACTGTTAAATCTTGTAGTGTATGCTTTTCTTGGGTTTGTAAGATCATTGTAGTTATCTAAGTTGACTTTTGTAAAGATACAAATTTTGGAGAGACTAATGTGCAATACTCAATGACAAAGTAAAAAAGCTTCCACTTTAAGGGTGTGGTGTTCATTCTCAAAAGTTTGTGCAGTTACTAATCTCGTATCGCGTTTGGGCTTTTTTTACAAGAAGCATGCAAGCGAGATCTGAAAGAAGATTGATGGTGCTAGCCACTTTTATGCTAGGGCTTACGAGGGAGCGCTCTTTATAGTAAAACTAGCTTTTTTAGAAGATTAACATACAAGCGTTCGTGTGCCTGCTTACTTGCACGTTGTTCTTCCATGTTCTTTCATGGATCTAGAGTTGTCTCTATGCATTTAGTGGTGCATGCAATGGTGTTAAGTTTTTTATTCCCGTTAAGGGAGTGGGAAAATACAAAGATATTGTTATATAGTTAAAGCAACATCATTGAGAACTTTTACTTGATGAAGATTTAAAAGAGTTGAAGTACCTATAGTGGAAGGTTAGTTACTCTTCCATGTCTTAAAGTCTTCAGGTTGTCAGTCATGAAATTTTTTTGGTGATGTGGTGTGAAATGGGAACAGGTTTGTTTTTGTCCATTTCTTGTAAACGACGTAACTGATAAAGTTATGATTTCCACGGCTACGATCTTGGATAGGTAGAGTGAGTCTCTTTTTGGAATATAGTCCTTTTAATGCTTGAGCTAGTAAAATTAGAAAAATAAAAGTATGTTAAGCAAGGAAGTAGTAAGTTGAGCAAGAGAAAAATGTGTGGAGATGTGAGCATAGCAGGAGTATGGGAAGTGAATCTGTGGTCTTGTGTTGTTTGCTTTATTTCTGTATGTTGCTATTTTTCTTATATTCACCTCCCTAGACATACCTGATGACCCAAAATATTTATAGACCTTAGTTATGTTGACTTATCTCGTGGAGAGTGATGTAAAGATGAAGAATACTTAGAGATACCTCGTGATGAATGAGAAAAATAAGATAATAGTCAATGTACCATTGGTGGAGAGGTTGATGAGCATATTTTTTATGATGTTTTATGTGTCATTGGTGGTTTGATAGATTCCCTTTTAATGTGATGTGTAAGGAAGATATTGTTATTGGTAAGAAATAGTTAACAATATAGTGATAATTTCTGAGCAAGTTGAAAAAAATATGATGTTATATTGATTGTCTTTAAATTCATCACTTGACAATGAAGTGTGTGCTAGTTGGTGGATTCATGGGTCGAATAGATCAAACTCGTGCTATTAAAAACCATGACTGTGAAAGTGACTTGAATGGTCTTGATTTGTGATTGTTACTTGGTTGTTTTTTTTATTATTATTTTTGCATCATCAATGTTGCTTATGTGCGATAGAAATTAAATGAAATAATTTCTTTATTTAGCATTATGAATAGAAATTCAAGAAGAGAAAGGAAGGATATCCTTCTTGTAACTTGTAATCTCTTTCTTCCTATATTAGTTAAATAACTAAGTAAATAAGTTAAAAGTCATCTTTTGGCTTTACAATTTTCATTATTCCTTATATCTATCCCTTTTTATTTACAAACAACGTATTTAAATTATGAGTAATGTTATTCTTGCATGATTGTTTCATAGGATTTATTAAATAAAAATCATTAAATAGGTGGATCTCATTAATAATTTTCAATGATTGATATTTTTTCACCCAAGAAAATTATACTATCACCATGAAGCTGGGATGATGCGGCCTTTCAACCCTCATTATATCAGAGATTATCATCCGATCCTCTCTCTTTGGTCTTATAAACAGGGGAGCTATGCACTGACCAGGATAAGCCAGAGACCCATTAATTATCAATATTGATTTTATCCCGTCACGTCTACTGAGAGTGACCCTCTGACCACTCACGGGCGGCCATGTTTGCAGCACTTATTGCTTACATCAAGCTCCTCTCATCACTCATGGCGATGGCATTTAATGAGAGATAATGTTTCTCTCACCCAACGACCAGGGAGATCCCTAACACACTCCAATAATTTAGGGCTGATCTTTCTTTGTAGGGCCTTAAAGATACGACCTGTTTATTCGATTTCCTGCTTCTTATTCATTACTCACACTCTACATTAGGGGCACGTTTTGCAGTGGCAAAAAAAAAAAAACAGCTTAATTAAGTGTGAAATGTGGACTAATTCTCCCACTCACAATCTCAAGACTGTGGAACTTGCTAGATGTGTAGATTTTGAGACCACATGTTCTGCCACTGGGACCATGATGTTCTACAGAGTTTCTCCAGCTCTTTTCTTTTAGGATTGACCGTTTTGAGTGTTAGCTGAAGGGCGTGTTTGCTGCCAAACCACCGTTCAATGAAATCTTGAGAATTTTTTATTTTATTTTAATTTTTTTTCATATTTTCATGTTATTTTAATATATTAATATCAAAAATAAATTTTAAAAATAAAAAATATTATTATAATATATAAAAATATTTTAAATCAAAACAACTTCCAAGTTTTCCAAAAAAACTTTAAAATTATTAAAGATTTATATATTTACTAATTTTAAAATTTATAAAATTAGTTAAGATAAAGATAAGCTGATAAACTAACCGAACAACTAAGTTAATTAAACAAGAAGGTATTGATGGTGTAAAG
>Ga0325414_1005022_pt1 | contig 13920 bp, 7 predicted proteins | sample PopdelMetagenome_8_FD_206183 | JGI IMG/M metagenome (GOLD analysis project Ga0325414, IMG submission 206183) | Populus deltoides microbial communities from Bellville, Georgia, United States - Leaf-PdKOR-R3 | ecosystem: Host-associated > Plants > Phyllosphere > Phylloplane/Leaf | place: USA...
TTATCAACGTCCATACAAATTAAAATATATAAATTTACAGAAATTACCACTCCGCAATACCATTGACAAAACTTTAAACGGACCCATTAAGTAAGCTATTAATTATTTCAAAACAGCACATGTACTTTGGTAGTTCCATAAAGTTTTAATAGTTTACAAACAAATACAATCTTACAAAATCTAAAACAAACCATAACAGGTATAGAATTATACATTCATATACTACAAGTTTGTTTGAGAAATAACAATAAAACATATACATTTACATTTACTAACAAAATATATATACTAAAAAAACGATAAAATTGACATTTAATTAAATGTTAAAATTTAAAAAGAAAGAATTACTTACAAAAATTGATAAAATCCTTTGGTAAATCAGAACACGGATGTTGTGACCACAAAACTTCAAGAAATATAACTTGTTGTGCTGATATGAGGAAGATTTTTTTTTTTTTGGGAGGGGGGGCTGGTTGTTTGCAGATGGGGAGAGTTGGGATTAGGAAGAAGAAGGAGAAATAGGGGAGGAGAAAGTCGGCAAAGCTGACATATATTAACTTTTACTGACGGTTTCACCGACGGATATTCCGTCGGTGATTCTGACGGAAATATAGACACGTCACCGTACGGATCTGCCATTTCAAATCCCTCGGTGAGTTCATCGGCAATTTAAATAGCGAACTGGTCATGTCACTGTACGGGCTGTCGTTTTGAATCCGTCGGTGATTCCGTCGGACAAAAATAACCCGCCAAAACCTCCACATCAGCGACCTGCCTTTTTTTAATTCAGAAACTTTTCCATCTGTAATTCTGTCAGTAAGTACTGACGGATAGTTACCGACTGAATTACAGACGGAAACTGGTCCGTCGGTAGTTACCAACTGAATTACAGACGAAAAAGTTTCCGTCGGTAATTTCGACCTCAAATTACCGACAGAAATATTCCGTCGGTAAATCCGTTGGTATTTAGCGAATTTTTGGTAGTGTACTCGCTCACCTGAACCCACAAAGTGCATTTTCCAGAGGTGGGGTTTCCTTGAATCCAAAAAAAAAAGATTTCTTTTGCACTCGACAGTGACATTCTTGTAACCTGTAATTTCAGGGTTTTTCTTTTTCTTTTTCTTTTTCCTTTTCTTTGCATAGCCCGAAAGAAGAAGTAAATATCACACCGTTCACCTTTCACTTTGTATCATATTAAAGATATAAAAATATATTAAAGAAAGGAAATGTGGCAACTTTTCATGTTTCAGAAAATGGGTTTTCGAATCTCTTGTGTTAGGCCGAACAGTCAAAGAAAAAACTCTCTAAGAAAGGCCCTTAATGAAAGTCAAACGAGCTTGATTTTATTGCGAGGTAGAGGCTTTGTTGTTGAAACATTGATCCTGAGAAAGGCTCATATGATGATTGTTTATAATTAATTATTTTCCTTATCGAAAACTTATGCTATGAGTTAAATTTTTTGAAATAATGAGAAGTAAATCGATTTATTTTATGTGTTGAGGTCTAACTAAATGTTGAATAACCTCTTTAAACTATAATTATAAAACCAAATTTGGATTGGTTCGGGATAAGATTTGAGTGATAGGTTGGAAGGGTCAATTTATTTTTTAAATAAGGAAAAAAAATCAAAACCATATCATTTTTTTCAAAAAACAATTCAAAAAAATGGTTAACTATTTAAAGGTCGGGTTTAGACTAGATTCTACTCCAACCAATTCAAACCCTAAGATGAAAGTGTCTCGGGTCAACCCACCTAGCTAGTTTAAATTAACAAAAACTAAAGCAGTATGATGAGATAGACTCATATCGTACGTGAGTAGTCATCCACTATTGTTAAAAAAATAATGTGCTCCTAAATGTGAAGCAGTAGGATAACCACCCCATATATCACAATAAATCCAATTGAAACAAAATGTGCTTTTATTTGTATTAAAAAAAACAGACGAGTGTGTTTTGCTCTAGCATATATATCACAAGCCAAATGTTGATTATAAATATGTAAAGTTTTTGAAATACATAAAGTAGAAGGGTGACCAAGTCATTTCGACAGGGACATTTTAAAAGTGGAAAACTAAGGCAAAGAAAGGTTTGTAGTGGTAAAGTCCATCTTATACTTCACCCTTTCCAATGACCTTCCTCATTGATAGGTCCTGAAAAACACAAAATGTAGAAAAAAAAAATATGGCAATGCAGAGCAATGGTGAGTTTGCTAATGGACAGTAAATTAATTTAAATGAAGGCACATATAGAAAATTAGAAAGAGAGATATCAGGGGAAACATGCAGTGTGCTAGTATGAGTTATAGAAATAATATCACCATTTGGAAGTTTAATGGGACATGGTTGATGCAGAGGATGAACATTATTAAGGGATGAAAAATTTGAAGTTATATGATTTGAGGTATCGGATCAATAATCCATTCATGATTAGGGAAAGAAGTAGAATGGTAAGAGGCAAGATTACTAGCAAAGTTGGCAGAGTTTGTGTTTAAGGGTGATAGAAGATCCAAGAGTCGATTGCATTGGTCATTGGTGAGGCCAAGAATAGTAATCTCAGAAGAGGTTGAACGACTGGTGACATTATTCACTACCATTGATGAACTAGATTGTCTATTAGATGTTTCATGGTATTGAGGTTTGTTTTTAGGATAACCATGCAGCTTATAATAGTGAGATTTTTAATGACCATCACGGTCACAATAGTCGTATTTTGGACGACTATGTCCTCTTCTTTTATTATTAGAACGATGAGAGAAGAGACGGGGAACTACCATTGCAATAGATTCTGTTGGAACACTGGAGATATGAAGGAGGTGTTGCTTCTCCTCTTGATGTAAAATCGAATACACTTTGGTAACCGGGGGTAAAGGATCCTTGACCAAAATCTGGCTACGAATTGAAGCATAAAAGTCATGTAACCCCATCAAAAACTACAAAACCCATTCAATGTCTTATATATGGGTTAATTCTTTTAGAACACCACAAGTGCATTTTGGTGTAGGAGTGAGCATGGCAAGTTCATCCCAATGGCCTTTGAGTGTGGTAAAATATGCAAAGATGGTCATAAAGCCTTGGATGAGAGTATCAATGTCATGCTTCAATTTGAAAATTCTAGGATTGCTGCTTTGAGAGAAACAATCCTCAAGATCGAGCCATACATCACGGGGATAGTCATGATAAATCAAACTATTAACAATGGATTTATCAATGGAGTTGAGAATCCATGACAAGACCATGTCACTACAACATTCCCACAATTGAATTTTTTATGTGGAGGACATTGGTTTAGAGAGGGCACCATTAACAAAACTCAATTTGTTTTCAGTGTTCAATGCCATTTTCATGGCCTGCTTCCAGGTAGGATAGTTGTCACCATTAAAAAGGATGAAGACTAGGATGGCACTTAGGTGATCAGTGGAATGAAGGAAATATGGAGGGGATACATCTAAAATTGATGAAGATGTTAAAAAGGAGGCTTTTTGAGATGGGGGTATTGGACATGGCTACAAGAAAAAAAACAAGTGATGTTGAAGAACATATACAAAGAAGTAAGCTCTGATACCATGTAAAGTAAAGGATTTATGTTTTGTGTGTTTTGCATTCATGGTTACAACATGTATATAATACATGAAAAATGAGACAAGATCCCAAGACTAAAGCTTAATCATTTGCTAACGGGGAATAAAGCTTAAACATATATTTATAATAATTGGACAATGATTTATATATAGAATGTGGAGATATGACAATAATAGTATGAAAATCAAGAAATCCAATCCATGGATACGCATTGCCATTCCTATTTGTAATGACCATTATCATCAATATTGGATTTAATTCTCTACTCTCAAGTTTTATTGCGAATGCGTCACAACTTTATTCAAATTAAAAATATAACTATTGTGAAGAATGGATTTCATTAATATACATCTCTTTAACTCTTTTATATCTATACTTGATAATATTAGGAAGATAAAAATCCCATCTCAATTATTGATCAAAATAGACACTAGGCTATCTCATTTTACTTTTCAATCAAATATTTAAAAAATCTTCCAATTATACATATAGTCTTTTTAATTAATTTTCCCTTTTTATTTCGATTTCAATATTGAACACAATTGCAAACTTAACATTCTCTCTTAACTTTTTTCTAAAAATCCACAAGGTTCCGAGTAATATATATATAATATTAAGTTTCTAATTTATTGTTATATTTTTAATTGAACCAATTTTATCCTTAAACATATATTAAGTTTGTAATCTATTTTTTTGGTATGATTTTTAGGCTAGTCCACTAAAATAACTCACATGATTTACACATGAAAAGCACATGATTTAGAAACTTCCTAGTTTATTGGCTAGAGCTATCAGCATGGCGCTACTAACATGTTTTCTAGTATAAAAATAAATAAATTGTATGGAGGTTTAACCCAATATGACCTAGTTGATTCGATGAGTAAAAAAACAGACGTATATAAAATCAAACATCAACAAAATGATGGGATGTTTATTTGAGACAGTGATGAACCCATACAAAGAAAATAAAAAATAAAAAATAGAAAGACCAGCTAAAATAAACCAAATATTTTCAAGATAAAATTGAAAAAAATCAATTAATGTTTTTTTTTAAATAAACCTTGGGCGATGAATTGAAAAAATATCTAAAGTACCAAAAAAAGACCTAAGTGCATGGGTCTGGGTAGCCTTAACAAAAAAAAGCTAGGTGCACGGGCCCTCCACCCCAAGCCCACGCACCTGGGCCTTATTGTTTTTTTCCTTTTTAAAGAGGTAGATAGCACGTCGCTTGTTGTGCCCAAGTCTCGACTACCTCTGGTCACCAAAAAGTCGAGCCAAAGGGGTTTTACACCTAAAAATATATTTTTCAACCACAATTTGATTTTAAAACACCTAAAAACACTCTAAAGATTTAAATAAATTTGTTTATGCCTTCATCAAATAACTCCAAACATGATCCAAAAATAAAAATCAACTCGAAATCCAAAAGCTTACCGAGGTCAGATATAATTTCTTAGGCAATTTGAAGGTGAAATATGTAAATCCTAGGATAAAAAAATATATGAAATTAATGAGGGAAAAATTATCCCAACTAATTAAGAAGAATAAGGAGAATATTTACTTTAGGGGGCAGATAATAGATATGAGAAAATAAAAAAAAAGGTTTGTGTATGGGTTTTTAAAAATTGTATTATGAAAAATAAAAAAAACAAGAAACATGAATTAAAACTAGATGAAATGAATAAATAGCGAACTGATTATGGTGAAATGTAGTATCATGAAATTCGATATACCCTAGTTCAAATTTAACAAAACAGGTCTCACGATCAGGTAAAAAAATTATACGGGAACTTGAAAGTCTTAAAGTCAGAACATAAATAGGATACGATTAATTTTTTATATTCGATATTTTATTGTTGGAGATATTACAAAATAACATCTTATTGAAACTCTCTCATCGAATGGAATCCGTTGAAACCAAGAACAACCATTTTGGTGGTCGGAAGTGGTGTCAACCAATAAATTTCTCTCTCTATATTAGAATTTAATGAATTTCTCTCTCCTCTTTCAAACTAGCAATTAAAAAATAATAAAAATAAAGTTTTGTACTAAAATTGAATTTTCTAAAACTAAAGGGATCAAAGATTTTTAATTGGAAAGAAAGAGGACTAATTTAAATTTTTTCTTGCCAAGTATGAAATTGTCACCTAATTTCTCTGTTTTTTCACTTTGATCCTTGATTTTTTAATAATGTCATTTATTAACAAATTGGAAGGAACTGGCCATCAATTTGGCCTTAAAAAGGACTCAATCGGGATTAAAAAAAAGGTTTAATGATAAAAAAGAAAACAATACACTGCTCTAGTTCACTATGAAATGTAAGAGAGTGAACATTGAATTTAGCTACAATAAGTACTTTACCTACACGAGCTAATATTTTTTTAATATTTAGGTATAAATTTATTATCACGTTCAATTCAGGTAATTAATTTCTATAAATTAGCCTAAAAATGAATAATAAATTATGAATTTAATGTATATTTTAATATAAAATTTGCTTAATTAAAGATATAATGATAGATTAGAGAAACACTATATTATATAAACACAAATTAAATAATTAACCTTTGTTTTTAGAAAGAAAATAGATGAGATATGATATTATATGCATACACATATAATTAGCTTTGCAGTCTTTTAAGACTAATTTAGTTGGCAATGATTTAACCTTTTTTATGTTATACCATCACATACAAATCCAAGTTGTAAGGAAACAAATATGAGAGGTAGCTCAACTAGTCAGACCTTGAGTTTACTTCCTAATGGTCATGAGTTCAAGTTCCCTCAGGGCTACTGGAGGCTTATATGATCATTAATTTCAGGATCTGTGAGATTTGTCGAAGTGCGTGCAAGCTGACCCGAACACCGATGTAAATAAAAAAAATTATAAAGAGACAACAAGAAATAATATGTTACAAGAAAATTGCATATGATATACACATGGGTTTTCTACAAAATTGCAACCACATGTGTAAGCTACTCTAATTAATAGATTACTAGATGTCATGCCCGCGCGATGCCGCGGGTTTGGGGCATATTTGTGCGTTGTCATGGATTTGTGAAAAAAATAAAAAAGAAATTATATGGAGAAAAACAGTTGCAATCAACAATGTTTACAAGGAAAAAACTACAAAGCTAAATTCTTAACCAGATTAATATTTAAAAAATAAAATGAACAAAGAAAATTTTGGAAAAAATCATTAAAAAAACCATGCAGAGAAACATTGTAGCAATTTATAGTGTTTCATGAGAAAATCTACAATTGTAATTCTCAACTAGGTCAATATTAAAAATAATAAAATCGATAAAGATATTTTAAAAAAATCATAACAAAAAAAATCATGTGGGGGAACACTGTAGCAATCCACAGTGTTTTAAAGAAAAAAACTACGAAGTTAAATTCTCAACCAGCTCAATATGAAAAAAATAAAATCAACAAAGAAAATTTTGGAAAAAAAACAAAAAAAATCATAAAAAATGAAAAAAAAAACCATGTAGAGAAACACTGTAGCAATCCACAGTGTTTTAAAGAAAAAAACTACAATACTAAATTTTCAACCAGCTCCATATTAAAAAAATAAAATCAACAAAAACAATTCTAAAAAAAAAACACAAAAAATGAAAAAAAAAAGAAGAAAATTTTGGAAAAAAAACAAAAAAATGGAAAAAAAAAACATGTGGGGAAAGTTAAAGTTGAATTCTCAATCAGCTCAATATTAAAAAAAAAATTTGACAAAGATAATTTTGGAAAAAAAGCATGTGGAGAAACACTGTAGCAAAACAAAAACCATATGGGGAAATATTGTAACAATTCACAGTATTTTAAAAGAAAAAACTACGAAGCAAAATCGACAAAGATCATTTAAAAAAATCATAAAAAAATTCATGTAGGGAAATATTGTAGTAATCCATAATGTTTTAAAGAAAAAAATTACATAACTAAATTTTTAACTGGTTTCATATTAAAAAAATCGACAAAAATAATTTAAAAAAATTAAAAAAAAACAATTTTAGGAGGAAAAAAACATGTAAAGCTAAAAAAAATAGAGGGGGAAAAACGAAAAAGACAAAAAAAATTAAAAAACGAAAAAAAGAAAACATGTATTGTTAATGAACACATAAATTCAAATGCAAAAGGCCCTTTTTTATGCTTAATAATTTTTGTATTGAATAAAAGAGAGAGAGAGAGAGAGAGAGAGAGAGAGAGGAGAAGAAGGAATGAGAATCTGGCCAAATTAATAATAGGAGTTCAATAGTTTACTCATACCAAATGATACCAAAGGAATTTATGTGTCTGAGACAGTACAGAGATTCCTCTGATTCATCTCCTTTTAGTCTTCGAACTGTATAAATTACATACACTCCATGACATCACGTGTCCGAAATCCAACCTTGTAATAGACAAGAATTTACAGACACTATTTTCTCAAAAAAAAAAACCTTCCCCACCAATATTAATTAATAATTATCATTAGTAAAGAATCTTATGTACAAAGTATTTATATTTTATTTTATATAGTAGTAATCAACGAAGAAAAAAGATAGCATAGAAAGATTGTTATGCCTATCCATTTCAAAGCTCCAACCTTTTGCTTTCCCTTTTGTCTCATTTCACCACAAAGTGAATATTTTATACGAACAACCTCGTTGCTCTCCTATTATCAAAGACTCAAAACCCATAGGGTTTCGTTTTTGTTTCTTCTCTTCATTTCTTTCATCAAATTTTGTTTCTTTTCGGCATTTTGAGGTACTTTGTTTCTTGACCCTTGTTTTATTATATGTAAATGGTGTTCTTTTGTTTTGTTTTTCTGATTTTTTTTCTTTTTCATTTTTGTTGGAAATATGAAAAGGGTTGGTGGGCTTATTTTTTATCTGGGTGTGCATTACTTATTTTCATGTTAATTGGGTTGTTTTAATTAATGCTTGATTTTGCGATTTTTTTAAGCGTAGAAATATCTTTTGGGGGGGTCAAGTTTAGTTTTGGTTAGAATTAAATGCTTGGAAGATTTGATTTGATTTGTGTGAGGCTGTTATGGTGTCATCTTCTCTGCTATTATTACTTTTGCTGCAAATAGAAGGTAATTATTTAGGCACTATTTGTTAAGTGTGGATGATGTAAAGCAATATCATTTTTGCTTATAAGCTGAAAACATGATTTTGTATTCTGGATTTAGTTATCATGGAATGGTTGTCATGGTGTCTTGTATTTTACTATGATTTTGTATAGTGGCCTTTGCAATGCATTGCTTATAGATCAGGTTTTGTAGTCATTTACCCCTCTGAAGAGTTTTTGAATGAAACCTGGAAAAACTTAAAAAATGTTTGCATGGCGTGAAAAGTTGAATTGACAGAAAATAAATTCAATATGAGGTGAAGTTTTTCAAGGGGACTTTCAAATTAAGTTTGCATTTAAGTTAGTTCTAGAAATAAAGAAACCCAAGCCTTTCTTTGTTGATGTCATTGACTAGTGTTCTACCAGTGGTTTTCTCTGGCTCAAGTAATATGCTTTTTCTGGTGTCCTTTACACATGTATTCAAAGTTTATTTATTTTAGATCCTCGTTATGAATGTTGTTTCTCTATCATTGTAGAATATATGCGATGATTATTTTGTTCTTGAACCTATTATATTAGTTCAGATGTTAAACTGGTGCAATTGAATAAATGCAGTGGAGAAGGCCAGGCTTCAGGTGGAGCTTGGTTTTGGAAAGTATCATATTTGGTCAGCAATTTGCTAAGCATGCTGAAGTTTTGAAGAATTGCGTATAATAAGTCGATTTAGAATGGAAATTTGATATGCCTCCTATGAAGGGTTCAGTATACTGGGTGGCTGCTGCCTTCAATGATTTCTGTCTTCATCTTATACTGTGATCCTTTTTTGCAACATTTAGAGCTAGTTTTGCCATTATATCCAACTTAGTATCTAACTTTGGCCATGTGGACCTTCATTCGCCCATAAGTATATTTAACTGGATTACAAAACAACCTTACTGTGCCAATAGAAATAGCTAACACGGGTGCACTTTGTTGTGTGGCCGCTGGGCCACATGGAGCGAAGTCACCTGCCACTGGTAGGGACTCTTCCAACAATCATGGCGAACCACATTGGCAAATTAACTCTAGTTTCTCACCTCCTCCATTGAGGATGTGGGATTGCAGGTTACGGTCAGATGGTTTATCACATGGCTCTCGTGCAGTTCATGGTTCTTCATTGTCCTCAAATAGTAGGGGAAGCAGAAGCTGGGTGGGAAGTGAACAGTATACCAACCATCATCATTCTGTGTCTGATGGTGCACTCCCTTATTCTGACAGCCCACCTGATATTGTTCAGGAGCCTCGATGGACATCACCTGTGCGGAAATTTAATCTTGGTGAGCCTGCTGCCTCTATTGCTGGAGGTAATCTTAATATAATCATTCTCTAATATTAGATTCATGGTGATCTGATTTTTTGTCTATTAATATACCTGTCATGACAAGGGCAAGTCCTGTTTAGAGGTTCTGTATATTGATGGAACTGTGTGATATGAGGTTTTTCTTTTGTTCCTTTTCATAAATTTGTGTATGTGGTCAAGCTGTTTCTCACCTTTTCCATTATTTAAGGGATTCTTAAAATCACAATTGAAAGATTTTCTGACATTAGTCAGCTAAGAATAGGTAATTGTAATTTTAATTATTATATTTGGTGAATCAAGTATAAACTAACAGAATATCCTAATTACATAAAAGATCTGCATTGATTAGGTCATTTCTCATTTGAATGCCATTTGTTCTCGCGTGCTGAAAATATGCTGAATGTTCTGTTTGTTTTCTGGAAAATTTATCAGAGGCTGTGTCCTGTCCCATTCTGTTTTTAGGTTACCTATCTTTTCCTGCAGGGTTTCCATTCTCTTGTTTGTCTTATTACTGCGAGGTCTGGACAGTTATACTTGTAATGATGGAGAAAAATCAACAATGTCTATGAATGTCAAGAAGATTGCAGATATCTAGAATGAATATTGGGTTGGAAACTACGTTGAGTAAGATGTTAGCATCCTGGGCATGTTGCTGAAAATAATGCAAGATTATACAGAAAACGCACCTTAGAATGGAAACCAGGAAAATATTGCGGTCAGCATAATGAGAAATTGTCAATATCTATAAATCCACCAGCTTTGCAGTTTTTTACTCCTTGCAGCTCCTTTTCAAGCTAGTCATTGGTTAATGATTATTAAATATGCTTTTGAGCTTCATATGAACTCTCTTGCAATCTTTAAGGTTCCCATCTTCTTTTTCTTTTGAGTATATTTTACTTTTTTCTCTTCTGATCATGATGTACAGTCAAGTAAATTATCAATTTTACTCAACTGAAAGAAAGAAGTGAAAAAAGAGGAGCTCGAAATTTGTAGACAAGTTAATTAGCTCATGTACTAATTATTGCATGGAATTTGGATAAGTTTTAGGTTTGTCTCTCATCATATCATTTCAAAATTGGTACTACGCTCTGTAGTGTGGGTAATATACTTTACATAGAATGAAACAAGGCCTTCCTATCGCCCTCCATTCTTTATGCTGAATATGGCTATCACAGTTGGTCGATAACTATCTCTAGTGCTTCATATATATTAAATATGTGCCTTTGCATAAGCCAAAAATGATGGACTGGAAATTGAGAATATTATGTAGTATTTTCATGAAAACAAAAACTTAAAGAAGCAAAATCCAAGATTATATTTTGCTGGTGGATTTAGATCACACGAGAATTTTCATAAGGCTTCTTTTGTATGTAGTATCAGGTGATTGAAAATAATTAGGGGAAATTGTGTATTAACCTTCATTGATGGTGGATTTAGATCACACAAGAGAATTTTAATATAAGACTTATTTTGTCTGTAAAATTAGGAATATGAAAAGTCTTCTTTTGTATGTGAAATCAGTAATTCATCTCTTCTTGGTGGATTTAAGATTGCACAAGATAAATGTTTCATTTAAGGCTTCTTTGGTATGTAAATCTAGAGTCCATCTATGCGTGCATGTCTGCAAGCGCATGTTTAGGAAAACTTGTAGCTTTTTGGTAGTTGTTTTTTAGTCCTATGTCACTCCAATTCTTAATAAAATCCAGCAGTATTGCTTAACCTACTGGTTCTGTGCTAGATATCTGGATGAGTTTATTATTTACTGTTTTACGTGGCTGTTGTTTTAACATATTTTCAATTGTCAGGATCAAGATCCCAGCCCACTTGGTTTCCATGCTCCACTGAGGTGACTTTTATTGCCAGTCTTTGGGTTTATTAGCACTGGCTGAAAAGGTTCTATTAAGTGACATTTCCTTCTCTGTTTTTTTAATGTTTCAGAGAAGATTTGCTGTTCGAGCAAGTGTGACATCCCCTGATTTTGGGTCTCCATCCTCACTTTCAGACACCAGCCATTGGGAATCAACTAGCAAGCGGCCATATGCTTTCTCCAATCACAACATTTCAACCCGACGCTTGTATATGTCAAAAACTGTCTATCCACTAGTATTCCGCAACCCTGTGTCAGATTGTGAAACCTTTGGGGATGCAGATAACAGCAGTCTTGGTAGGTTAACTTCGCGTGAGGATCGGATATCACCATCTCATTGGCCTGATAACAGTTCAAGTGTTGAGTATAAGTTCCATAAAACCCTCACTGAACTTCAAAAGTTGGAGATTTCACCAGACCCCAGTGCAAGCTCTAGAAGAGAGGGTTTTAGATGGAGCAGTGCAAGCAGTTATGATCTGGGAATTGATGGAGAAAGGTTTGACATAGCAGAGCACATGGATATGGAGAGTCTGAGGTCACCTAGTGGTCCCGTAGTGGAACAAAAGTGTGGAGTCTGTGGAAAACTTATGTGGCAAAAGTCCCCCTGGAGTTCACATCGAATCATGAGAGGTGGGGACATGCCAACTGCTGGGGTATTACCCTGTAGCCATGTTTTCCATGCTGAATGTTTGGAACATGTCACTCCGAAGACCCAGATTCATGACCCTCCTTGCCCCTTGTGCTTGAAAACTATAGGATCAATTGAAGAGTCCCCACCAGTTTCAGAGCCCTTGCAGATGGCCCTAAGATCTGTACGGAGAAGCAGGGGGGTGGTGATATCTGAGGTCCAGGGTAGTCACAGTAATGTGGAAGCCTCTCATCATATCAAGGACAGATTGAGGAGAAACTGGCCTCAGGCAGTGTCGCGACAGAATGACAATGGCTCTTCAATAACAAGTCGTCTTAGAAGGCACTTTATGTTCAAGGGGAAGTCTGGTAAAGAACTTCTCAACGCCAAGGTGCTCCAGAGGATTGGTTCATCTTCTAGCCAAAAACCAGCTTGACACAGAAGGTCCATCGAGTAGCTCGTGTACGTAATTTACTTGCAAGTAGATTTGGAGATTTAGATGTTTGATGAGTTATTCATGATGCCTTTCTCATCGTGCTTGGGTTCATTTTTCAAGACAGTGGTAAGAACCCTTGCATGTTTTTGTTATTTATAAATATGCTGCGGCGAATTGAAATATTGGGCCATCTCTTATCAGTCATGGCTATACATGGAGGTCCTTTTATACATTGATTTTTATTTTTCCAATTATTATTAAGCAATATTGCATACTGTTTTAAAGACTAGAGCATTTTAATTAGCATGGCCCCCCTAGTGATGGAAGTCTCAAGCGTCATGGATTGCATTAGCATGCAATGATTTGGACAATCGAAATGAGCCGAGGACGGTGGCCGCTTGCATGGCTATGTTGGTGCTGAACTGGAGTGAAATGCGAGCATCAGACAAGGTAGCTTGTTGGTTGCTGCCTTCGGGAATGTGCATGCAAGAGGTAAAAATCATTTAAATTGATTAATATTTGTGCCAAGGTTACCAGTTACTTCTATGGACAAATTTTTCGTGCAAGCAGGTAGGCTTGAACATATGGTGATGGTGCACATCTACTTCTTTTTTACCCTTTTCTTCTTTTGTGTCGAGTGCTTATCTATTTCAATGCATGCCCCTTCAAAAGTATAGGACCGTGCTGTCTTCAACTCTGAGTGGCTAATGCCACCAGTCTACAAGGAAACTCAGTGGGCTCTCCATGATTTGGACTAGTGGTTAATTTCTAGCCTCATGTAATCACGTGGCTCATAGGCGTCCTTGGAAGAACATATTTTGTAAACCATGATTAGAAGAGAATGCGTTTTTGGGTAAAATGGGGGACAAATTTACGTCACAGCTATCATGGTGTCTCAAATGAGGTCCCTAGGCTTGCTTTACATCTTATTCTACAGCTTGAACCGGTGATCATGTGATATGCTAATGATGTCCTGAAAAACCAAGTAATCTAGCTGAGAAACAGAATTCTCGCGGATT
>Ga0325414_1005023_pt1 | contig 13920 bp, 11 predicted proteins | sample PopdelMetagenome_8_FD_206183 | JGI IMG/M metagenome (GOLD analysis project Ga0325414, IMG submission 206183) | Populus deltoides microbial communities from Bellville, Georgia, United States - Leaf-PdKOR-R3 | ecosystem: Host-associated > Plants > Phyllosphere > Phylloplane/Leaf | place: USA...
AAATATCAAATTACCTCTCTACTATGATATTATAATAATAAAAAAGCTACTATGCAAATATAAAAATAGCCTTTGACGTTTATTTTAATTTTTTTCTTTTAATGATATTCTCGTTATTTTATTGTATAGTTTAAATTGAAAAGGATTCATATTTTTAAATAAATAAATAATAATAATAATTAATAAGCCCGGTAAAGAGGCTACCGTGCTCTTAAGAACCCTGGACCGATAAATAGCGGTGAATAATATTAGATTTATTTAGCTCCTTTTGATACGCTTTGGATGTTTTAACGTTGAAACACCTTTTCGTTTTTCCAACAACTTCCCTGATAAGCTAGATCCACGTCAGACTAGATGACGCACAGTCACGCTCCCCTCACTCTTCTTCCTCGCAATCACCAAACTACTACACAACTCCAATCAACGCCGTTCAATTAACACCAGTAAATCGTGATCCCATCAAATCAATCCGATTCAATAGATTTGCTTTAATACATACAAGCATATAAACCCAATCCTCACCAACCGTAACAGCACAACTCATACGATTCTAGCGAGTGAGGAAAAAAAATAAAAAATAAAAATCACTTTCTGTCTTCCACTCTTTTCAGTGTAGAAACCTTCTAGTCTACGACTACAATACAATGTCCGGTGGCGGCGGTGATGCTCCACCTATCCCGCCCGCGAATAATGGCGGCGAATTTCTACTCTCTTTACTCCGAAGACCTAACCACCACCCAACACCATCGCAGCAACAGCAGCAGCAATCTCAGTCTCCTTTTATGACCCCGCAATTACAAAATCACAATCAAAATCAACATAATCCTCAGCCTCAGCCTCAGCCTCCCGGTTTTGATCCTGCAGTTGCAGCTGTTGGCCCCAGTCTACCTGTACCGTCTCGTCAAGTGTTGCATCCCAACGGCCGTGATCTTCTCTCTAATTCGCCTCCTCTTTGGCCCCATAATCTCGGCTTTCCGCAGAAAAACAATGCTTTCCCTCACCCCCGTGGAAATAAATATTTAGCAGAGGATTTGCAAAGATTAGGGTTTTCAAATGTGGAGACTAGAGCTAATAATAATAATAATAATAATAATAATAATAATAATAATAATAATAATAATGACAATTCGATCCAGCATCTACTTCAACAGAAGCAACAGTTTGAGCAAAAGCTACAGTTCGGCTCGTTTTCGAGTGAGATTCAAAGCCCTGCCGAGGTTTTAGTGAATGCGAATTTGGTGCGAGAAGTAGGACCAGGGGGCAGAAGCTTCAATGGATTGGAAAGGAATAGGCATCTCGAGACGCAAGCAAACTCGAATTCGAGGAGGAATTCTGAAGTGCGACAGCCAGGAGGCAGCAGTGGAGGATGGGGAAACCAGCACCGAATCCAACACCTGCACCAGGAACAGCACCGGAATTATAGGTCTCCGCCTCCCGGGTTCTCCAATAAGCCTAGAGGTGGAGGAGGTGGAGGGAATTGGGATTACGGAAGCAGGAGGAGAGAATTAGAGCTTAATATTACCAGGGGAAAGGGAGATTATAGTGAAATGAATAATGAGAAAGTGAGGAGAAGTGAGGGGTCAGTTGAGCTGGGGCTTACGAGACAGCTTGATTGTCCAGGTCCACCTGCCGGGAGTAATCTGCATTCCGTTTTGGGTTCGGAGATTGGGGAATCCTTGATCAATTTGGATGGTGAAAATGGTGAAGATGGAAAGGATGATGGAGGGGAATTGGATGATCTTGGTGAAGAGCTGGTGGATTCTTTGTTGCTTGATGGTCAATCTAAAGGCAAGAAAGACAAGAAGCAACGTAGCAAGGTCTGTTGTTTTCTTTTCTATCTGGGCATTGAGTTTTAAAGTCAGTTACTTTATGTGAATCTTTTAATTGTATTTGATGTTCTAGGAGTTGAAATTTGAAGTAACTAGGAGTTCAATATAAAAATGAGGGCGCTACTGTAACTATATGAATCTTCCATTAGTTAACTAAATTATATACCTTGATGGACATTCTCAGTAGACGTTCTTAATGAAAACGGAATTGAGGTTAGTGTAAGAAAATATAATTATTGCTTAGTAGCTGTTTCTAATTCCTTCTCTAATCGTGAGTTTGTTGGATTTTCTTGCGGTTTTGATAATCAGGAGTCTAGATCAGATAACAGGGGGAAAAAGATACTTAGTCAGAGGATGAGAATGCTTAAAAAGCAAACGCAATGTTGTTTAGATATCGACAGACTAAATGCTGCTTTTCTTGCAATTTATGAGTCATTGATACCGCCAGAGGAAGAAAAAATGAAGCAGGAGCTATTTTTGATGTCATTGGAGAAACTAGTCAACAAGGAATGGCCTGAAGCTCGATTATACCTATATGGTTCATGTGCAAATTCATTTGGAGTTTCCAAGAGTGATATAGATGTTTGCCTTGCAATTGAGGATGCTGAGATTAATAAGTCTGAGGTCTTGTTAAAGTTGGCTGATATATTGCAGTCAGATAACCTCCAGAATGTGCAGGTAAATGAGATTGCTGTCTTTTTAGAGGATCATTGAATTCAGAGATAATGCAATAAATGCCATTTAACTGTTTTGGTTTTCTTCAAACTCCTAGAATGTTTACTGGGTAAAAGAAAATGACTTCTGCTAGAGCTCCCCAATTGAGTAGCCTGGCGTGTTTTTTAGAATATTATATGCAGACGTTTAAAATTAGCTTCCAGGCATTCTGATGAAGTCCTATCATTCTCAAGGGTAGACCCTGTTTTTTTCTTTTATAATTTAATTTTATACACGTTAATTCTTTTAGCTGAATGTTAGGATTTAGTTTCTTGGCATGTTTACCTTCTATTAACTAGTCTTCTAAATGCAGTGCCCTAATTAATGAATTACCATTGATAGTTTCTAAGTTAGAATCACTCTGGAAGATAAGAATATGATTTTTCCTACATGATAATGAGTTCAAATATCATTTTCCCCAAATACTGTGGACTATATAAAAACACTTGCATGCACATACAACCTAGTCTTCTAAACTGTATCGCCATATTGAAGTTGTAAATTGCAGAGCATGCAGATTAAATATGCTAAATGCTGCAGATGCTTGGGGTTACACCTGTTGTGTTTGTGGATTATGTTTGATACGATAAACAGATTTCCAACGCTCACCCTTAGGATTGAATGTTAACGAGTAATTTTAGTTAAAGAAAACTTTATTGATGAAGGAAATGGATTGTACAAATAGAGAAAAAGACATCTTTCAAATGAAAAACCCACACACTAGGACAACAGGAATTTGAGAGCCCTGAAACATCTCATCACTTTGAAATTTGAGTGTCCAGCAAAGAAACCCCCGGAGAGGCCCCCATAGTGGAACAGCGTAGGGGTGGCAGTTCCCACAAGAATTGTTTTTGAAATGCTCCATTCTCAAAAAAATTATAGTTCTACTCCATCAACAACTACCAAAAAGAAAAAAGCTGCAAAGAAAGCTTACTACCATAATGTCTTGATGTCTTTCCATTTGTCCAAACCTGTCAAATAGATCAATAACAACTCCTCCTCACTTGTAACATCCCTCATCATTAGGGATATGTGATACGGATAATTAAAAGATATGTAACACAGATGATTATTTTTGAACTATCTTGAATTGCATGGTTTGGTCACTGGCCACCATTTTTGGGTTTGACGAGCTGTTTGCGTTGTATTTATGCCTTTAAAACTTAAAACGAAAGAGTTGTGTGGTATTGCATTTTGTTGCATGTGATGTGATAACATAAATAGATTACCATGGCAACTCCACGATGAAAGGCTAACTAATTCTGCTAAAGATCATGTTGCTGCTTACTATACTCTGCAACTAGTCAATTTAGGTGATCTATGAACTATAAGCTGATATGATGCTTACCTTAAAGTGCTTGAGAAGTAAACCTTAGTAATAAATATAACATGTTACCAACTATTTTGATATTTTTCATTTTATTGTTTGGTTGCCTATTCTATTAGACATCTTCAGAGGATTTTTCTCTTGTTGCAGTTAGGTAATGAAATGAAAATCATTTAATAAGATGGTAACAGCCGTGATCTACAAATTGCCGCTTTGGTAATTTTGTTTTAGAACCATGTTATTACTACAGTTGTGTGCGCACAGACACATTCACACATGTGGGCCAATTAACGTCCTTATTCCTGTTACTCACACATTCAGGATGCGTCTTCATTTTGTGTGTATTTGGCATGTCAATTTGGTGAATGGATTAACCTGGGCAATTTATTTTCTCAGTGTTCTGTGTTCTCCATGCTTTTTTTTTTCCTAGTCCCATTTGGGCCCTTATTTTTCAGTATTCTGTTGGGAGTGAATATGTGTTTTTCCTCTCATTTTAGTAACACTATTGTCAAGGTATTAATGAGTAATTATTTTGTAAGCCTAGTGATATGAGGTCATGGAACTATTATGTGCCATTACATCTTCATGGTTTGTTCATGTTTCTGCAATTTTTATCTTAAATTTTGTTTGCAAGCGTTTGGACGACTCTAAGATGATCAATGCAATTTCTATTGACTTGTGCAGTTCATTCACTTAGCCATCTTTTTTCAGCTATGTATAATCTAGAGGTTCCTCAAAGAAATACTTGTTTGGATAATCAACGAGGTTAAAAGTAAGAACGTGCTCTGAAAAAATAAGGTAGAATCCTTGGTGAGATATAAAGTGAAAGCATGCTCTCAGAAAATAACTTAGATATATGTAAGACAACATTGGATCCTTATATACCTTGTCAATCCAGTTATAACTTAATCACTATCCATTTCTTTCTTAATATGATGTCTTATTTTCCACACTAATTGATCCTGGTTTATTCTCCTTAAAAATTGCTGTACTGTTAGGATGTCTTGTGACTTTTGTTTGATTTATTTTCGAGTCCATAATCCCATTACTTTGCAGGCATTGACTCGGGCCAGGGTTCCCATAGTAAAGCTTATGGATCCGGCGACTGGCATATCCTGTGACATATGCATAAACAATGTTTTGGCTGTTGTGAATACAAAGCTTCTTCGGGATTATGCACAAATAGATGTCAGATTACGGCAATTAGCTTTTATAGTGAAACACTGGGCCAAGTCAAGAGGAGTCAATGCAACTTACCAAGGGACCCTATCTAGCTATGCGTGAGTCATCATTAAGAATTATCATATTTTGCTGAACTTGTCATGGGCCTATATGATCTAAAGACATCTATGTTCGCTTATTGAGTTTTTGTTGCCTGATATTTCTTCTTTTCAGGTATGTTTTAATGTGCATTCATTTTTTACAGCAGCGTAGACCTGCTATCCTTCCATGCTTACAGGTCTGCATTTCTATTCTGCTTGTTTATTTAGGAATTCTAGATTGGGTCTTTTTTAGCATTTCAGTTATTTTGACATATCAGTATGTGCTCATATCATTCTTTAATGTGATTATTCCCGAAGGTTAAGCGAATTGGATGTTCTTTTGATTTCTTTCACCCTTATTATATTTTACTTCAGTTGAATAGATGAATGACCCAAAATTAATAGTGTGGGAAATCTGAACCTTTTGCTGGTTATGTGCTCAGGATTTCAGTTTTAGTTAGTGATTACTTCATAGGATGGTGTTCTCTGTTGTGGTGCCAAAATGTTGTCTTTTCAGCCTTATATGGTACTTGGCATTATTTTGGAGGGAGGAGCATCCAAGAGGATATTGAGTATCATGCTCTGCTTTGATTTATGAAGTGAACTCTTGGCATATTCTTGTATCTGATTACGCATCGAAAAGTAATATATTCTTCCTGAAATAAGTACACTGAATCAGTTTGCTGATGAACATTAAGTGGTTATAATTTTCTGGTAAACTCATTTTCGGGCAAATATTTTGGACAATAGCATTATTCAGCTTCAAAATCTTCTACCTGAACAAAGCATTTCCAAGTGAAATTTGTTGCTTGTTTTCTTAGTCTTTGCTGTAAATGTCTTTATTGTGAGGTGCTCTCTTTCAGGAGATGAGAACGACATACTCCGTTACTGTAGATGACATTCAATGTGCTTACTTTGATCAAGTTGAAAAACTCCGTGGTTTTGGATCTCGAAACAAGGAAACAATTGCTGGATTAGTATGGGCATTTTTCAATTATTGGGCATATAGTCATGATTATACAAATGCTGTTCTATCTGTTCGTACAGGAAGCATACTCAGGTGATATGTGCTTTCCAGTGTCTTTTCATAAGATTTTTATCTGCCTAATTACGAGACTTGATTGACAAATATATGCCTTATGATTATTTTTCAGACATTATCACAAACTTTATTTTTATTTAAATTGTTTTCGAGAGTTCAAAAGGTTTTCTTTCTGCTTATACTTTATAGTCAGCTTGAGATGTTATGCGGCGTTTGACTGACTGTAATACTGTGATTATCTTTCTACAGCAAACACGAAAAGGAATGGACAAGGAGGATTGGGAATGATCGCCATTTGATATGCATAGAGGACCCCTTTGAGATATCTCATGACCTTGGTAGAGTCGTGGATAAATTCAGCATAAAAGTTCTGAGAGAAGAATTTGAACGTGCTGCAGATATCTTGCAATATGATCCAAATCCCTGTGCAACTCTCTTTGAACCCTATATTCCCAGTTGACTGACTGGTCTGTGCTTGGAAAAGCATGATAGATGTATTTATGGACAAGTTATACCTGTCGTGTAAAGTCGCTTTTCCAACGTCATCCTCATTTCCATCTATGCCTTGTGTTTTCGTATAATGGTTTTTTTTTTTCTTATTCTTGTCTCCGGCACAGACCTTTTAGTTTTCAGAATTCTAAAAATCCCAAGTTCAGGTTTTGACAGCCGACCGGAAAGTTGGAATTGGAGTAAGTAACATAACTTTAGGAGAGCATATTCCATTGTTTCGTAGGCTTCTTCCTCCCAGGTTGGTTTATGTGAAGCTTTTTCACTGTTGGGGGCATTTACAGAGTATGAGTATTCCAGGAATGCACGGATCTTTAGAATTAACGATGATTTTTTCTGTTAAAAATATTCTTTATTAATGATAATTCTTCATCCTTCTATCATACGTTCATGTGATTGAATCAGGAAAACTAATGAAGAGTTTTGACACTCAAATTATTGGATATTAAAGTATCAGACAGTGACTGCAAAAAGATTAAAGAGGATCAGAGGAGAGAACCACACGGTACTTTTAAGTTAAAAATATTTTTTAAAAAGTTAAATATTTTTTTATTATTTTATTTTAAATTAAATTATTTTAATATTTTTAAGTTATTTTAATATATAAATATTAAAAATAATTTTTTAAAAATAAAAAAATATTATTTTAATATATTTTTAAATAAAAAACATTTTAAAAACAACTACACCACACTCGCTGCTAAAAAGCAGAGCAGCCATAAAAGTATAGTACAGTGCCTTATCTGGAACAGACCTCTCCTTCCTAGCATCTGTTGTCGTTCCCAAACTACCACTAAAAAATGGGAGTCAATAATACTGACTCTGACAAAACCCAAGAAGAAGAGCAAAAAGATCTCCCAAAAGTAGTGCTCTTCAGACCACCTCCAGCCTTTTCACTCATCGGCGAAGAATCCTTTGCATCCAACAAATTTCACTTTTTGAAAACCTACGACTCCCAACTCCCTCTAGACCAGTTCTTGTCCACTTATTCTCATTCCATAAAAGCTATCCTTTCCTCCGGTAATGCACCCGTCAACGCTGACATCCTCCAGCTGCTTCCGGAGGTTGGTGTGGTTGTCACCACTAGTGCTGGTCTTAACCAGATTGACATCCCTGAGTGTCGCCGCCGTGGTATCAAAATTGCTAATGCAGGCTACGTGTATTCTGCTGATGTGGCTGATATGGCTGTTGGTTTGTTGATTGATGTTCTGAGAAAGGTTTCGGCTAGTGATCGTTATGTGAGGCAAGGGCTTTGGGCTGCTAAAGGGAACTATCCTCTTGGTTCTAAGGTTTTGATCCGTGAATCTTCTCTTTATATGGGTCACTGTTAGTTCTTAATGACTTAAAAGAATGATAATTGGAAGCAACACTAGATTTTAAGTTTAGTACCTTTTGGTTTATTTAATTAATATGTCTAATTCTTGAAAAGAAAAGGCTCTGAAAACATGTGTTGATTTGGTTTACTGCATCGCCATTCCATTTCTTGCCAATGAAACAAAACACCACCAGCAGCAGCAGATCCTCAATATCAAACTAGCTGCGGTCGGCTATCTTGATCCTTTTGCGTCTTTCCGCATAACGAAACAAAATGGTTATAAAAATGGACCCCTAAAAAGGTTCAACATCAGCAAGTTATCGTTTGATTGAACTAACTAATTGTGTCTGATTATATGTATTCTTTGTGTTTGGTAATTTCAGCTCAGTGGTAAGCGAGCTGGAATTGTTGGATTGGGAAATATTGGATATGAAGTTGCTAAAAGGCTCGAGGCCTTTGGTTGTTTTGTTTCGTACAACTCCAGGAAGAAAAAACCGAATGTTTCGTATCCGTTCTACCACGATGTCTGTGAGCTCGCAGCTAATTGTGATGCCCTCATCATTTGCTGTGGATTAAGTGACGAAACCCGCCACATGATCAATAAACAAGTGTTGTCAGCACTGGGGAAGGAAGGAGTCATTGTAAACATTGGACGTGGGGCTATCATCGATGAGAAGGAAATGGTGAGGTGTCTGATGCAAGGGGAGATTGCAGGTGCTGGCTTGGATGTGTTTGAGAATGAGCCTAATGTTCCTAAAGAGTTTTTCGCAATGGATAATGTTGTGTTGTCACCGCATAGGGCTGTTTTTACACCTGAATCTTTGAAGGATTTAAGCCAACTTGTGGTGGGGAATTTGGAAGCTTTCTTGTCAAATAAGCCTTTACTCTCCGAATATGTGGACAGCGAATAATTCAACTCGTCGGTTTGCAGGTCAGTTTGTTAATCATCTCTTGTATAGATCTGTTAATCAGTAAACAGATTTCTGAACAAAGCCCTACAAGCAATCTCTTTTTCCATCATAAAGAAGTCAATCTCTTGCATGGTTATTATTCTGATGTTTGGGTTAATCAAACCTATCTCCGATTTAGTTCAGCTTGGTAAATCCTGTTTGATTATTTCCAGTGATTGTTTCACATTCTGCTGCATGCATGCCGATCATAACAGTATGATATGACTGCAAAGCGAGTGAGAAGATAAAAGATGAAGAAGTCATATCATCGTAGTTTTAAGAGGGGGAGGCCGTGCAGAATTACCTTCTTATCAGAATTATCTGGATGCTGGTTGCATCCTAAAATCCTAGCCATAGCTTCTCAATTGTTCTTAATGGCTGCAAACTTGATGAAGGAGCAATTAACCTAGTGTAGACGAGGGAGCCAAAAGAAGAAGAAGAAGAAGAAGATATATACCATTTAATCAAAGACTTCTTAAATATATTTGGAGTCCTTAGGCTAAAAGGGAACGCCAAGATATTCAGACATTGAAAATTTTTTCCTCGAACAGTCTCAAAACATGAACGATTGCGAGAGCCGCGGTGCTAACAACGTTCAACTAATTGTGCTAATTTCATACAATCAACATTCATCTAGTCAACGTGGCATGAATCTGATGCTCGGAACGACGATGAGAGCCAGTCCTGACCTTTGATTCTGGAACATAGCCCCAAAACAAAAACATAAATCTCAAGTATCTTGAGTTGAGGAATCCGTGCCTCAAACAGCCAAAGAGAAGGAAATGGTGCAGTGTTTGGTGAAAGGAGAGATCATTTTATTCATGTAGAGTCCTTTTACAAAATTAAAAGAAATGTAATATAAAATTAGAAAACAAATAAAAATTAAAATTAAAATAAAAGACAATGAGAAGCCAAAAGAATTCGCCAAAATATTGAAATGATCTCCATTTAAATTTAAAAAATACATGAGTAATAAAATTTCAATTTCAACTCCGTAAAAGAAATCAAAAATGAATTTTTAAAATAAAAAAATATATTATTTTTATATATTTTTAAATAAAAAATACTTTTAAAAATAACCATTATCGTAATGTTAAACGAGCTCTTAAACATGAGTGACTTTCTATTTATTAGAAATTAATAATCTCAATTTCATATTAATAGTCATGCAATTTATAAATCAATTTAATTTAACTAAGTTTTTTTATTATTATTTTTAAAAATTATATTCTTAGTATTTTCTTTTCATATTGAGTTTTTGGATACTTGAACTTAGTTCGATTTTTTTTAATTGTTATTTTTATGTATTTTTCTTGTAAAAATAATAATTTAAAATATATTTGTGAGTTTAAATAATATTTTTTTTATCATGAAATTTACAAGTTAATTCAAAAATATTTTTTATTTAAAAATATATTTAAATAATTTTGTTTAAAAAATTATTTTTCACACATGTATATTAAAATAATAAAAAATATAAATTAAATTTTTTTAAGAAACACAAGATCAGCAGACTCAGCACGTTCCCAAACGCTTCTAATAATCTCTTTTATTAAATAAACCCTGTCGCTGTTTTATGTGTGGAATATTAATTAATATTTATAGCAAGAAATCCTTTTCTTTGGTAATCTCCTCCAGACATTGAAAATGGATTGTAATGGTTATCGTCAAGAAAATCATGATCAAAACCTTTTCCCAAAGCCAAAAGTCTTAGTTCTTGAACCACCACCAGTCTTCAAATTTCACGAAGACAAACTCTCCCAAAAATTCCATTTCTTGAAAGCATGGGACTCACCACTTCCTTTAGACCAGTTTTTGACTACACATGCACACTCAGTCCAAGCTATTCTCTCCCATGGAACCTGTCCAGTCACCACCAACACTATAAGGCTGTTGCCATCTCTGGGGCTTATTGTCACCACAAGTTCTGGACTCAACCAAATCGACTTGCAAGAGTGTCGTCGGAGAGGGGTATCTGTGGCTTATGCTGGAAGCCTTTTTTCTGCAGATGTTGCTGATATAGCAGTAGGGCTGTTGATTGATGCGCTGAGAAAGATATCGGCTGGAAATCATTACGTCACCCAAGGATTGTGGGCTAACAACGGAGATTTTTCTCTTGGCTCTAAGGTGAAAATTTTATTAGGCACCTGGAAAAAAAAAATTGTTGATTCTCAACGAGACAAGTCAATTAGGTGTTGAAATTAATGGGAAAAAGGCATATTGTTAGGAAACTCCTGGAATTTGGAATATCTTTTTTGAATCATTTTTAATTTGATTGAAAGCTTGAGAATGCTTCGAGTCTTGTTTGGTGATAAACCATAGAAATAATGCCTCTCAATATGTCATCTCATATAGCAATAACTCACTGTTTTGTACTGTGATTTGGGCTCTTTTCAAAACGCGTATGAGTTGAAACGGCATCAAATTGATGCTTGTTTGAGTGTTTTTCCGATGTGAGCATGCCAAAACTATGGAAAACACCTAAAAATGATCAATTCGGTGCTTTTTTTCAGACAAAAAGCACTTTGAACTACATACCAAACACCCACGAATTTAAGCTTTCAGGTCCTAGAAGTTGGAGTGCTCACTTCGGTTCCTCCCACCCCAAATGTCTACTCTGTTGAATCTTTATTTTTCTTTTTCGTTTTCTTTTCCTTTAAAAAAAAAAAAGGAATTGCCATCTTATATGCTGATAATTGAATTATAAATATCCTATTTCTGTGTAGTTGATGGCTGTAATTTGTTTCTCCATAAGATGTTGATGTTTGTTGTTTCAGTTGGGAGGCAGGAAAGTTGGGATTGTTGGACTTGGAAGCATTGGCCTAGAAGTTGGAAAAAGGCTGGAGTCCTTTGGCTGCAATATCTTGTACAGCTCAAGGAACAAGAAGTCATCTGTATCATACCCTTATTATTCCAATGTCTGTGAACTAGCAGCAAACTGTGAGGTCCTCATAATTTGTTGTGAATTAAATGATCAAACTCGCCACATGATTAACAAGGAAGTCTTGCTAGCATTGGGGAAGAAAGGATTGATCATTAATGTCGGACGCGGGGCTATTATAGACGAGCAAGAAATGGTGAGGTGCTTGATGCAAGGAGAGATTGCAGGTGCCGGATTGGATGTGTTTGAGAACGAGCCTCATGTTCCCAGTGAGCTCATTGCATTAGACAATGTTGTCCTGTCACCGCATAGAGCTGTCCACACTGAGGAAACTTTGATGGCTTTGGTTGAACTTGTGATGGGGAACTTGGAAGCTTTCTTTTCAAATAAACCTTTGCTTTCTCCTGTAATATTGGATGAATGAACAATACAACCTTTCTGTTTGCAGCTGCTGGTTAATCTGTCATGAATTAATTCAAGTATTTAGACTTGGATATTACTGTCATTAAATGTTTAATTTCATTATTGAAGCCCTTGAATGCTTCATTGTCATGGATACACCTTGCTTCCTTTTTGTAAACCGTAAGGTTACTGGTGTTCGCTAACTCTCGAGGTCGAAGCACCAATCAACCTAGCTAGCTACTTGCTGCACTAAACTCTTAGTCTCATCGCCAATTTTACCACAAACCGTTCTTTTTTATTCAATCACAACGTTCACATGTTTTCTCCTTGTAATCTTACTTTTTAATGATATTTCATAGCATTTATTGAAGGAGAGCAAACTTCCTATTCTAAATTGGAAGTTGCTACTCGTACTTTTTTTTGTCAAGTAATTTTTCGAGTCGAGAACATGTTTAAATTTGACCTAGCAGATACTACTCATACTTTTTTTTGTCCTTATTATTTTTGGATTCTTTCTCTATTTAGATTAAATTTTTTAATGTAATTAGGATTTTACTATTTAAGATGTTTGAATAGCATTCCAGATTTTTTTTTAAAGAAGAGATTGATGAAATAAAAGCTTTTTAGTATGAGAACTTTAGTTTCTTTCTCTACAATTTAAAATAGTAATTTTTAAGGTTTAAGAAACTGTAACGTTTTATACAATTTTTAGTTTCTTAATATATATATATATATGTATCATAATTGAATTAACTCCTCGCTGGACTAGGAGAGCAGGTGGGACGGGAATTGTGGTTGGTTTTTAGGCTTGGAGCACAAGTCCAGCTACTGATAGCTACTGAGCTCTAGACTATTTCCTTTTCCTTTGTTTAGAATCATGGGCCAGCATAAGTCATTAATGAATCTTATTATTCATAAATCAAGTCCCTCACTCCTGTCTAGACCCAAACTGTGATACAGTGATGGGATTTTTTTTTTTCATGGAAGCAGCCCAGGAGAAAACCATGTCTAGTAGACTCGAAGAAACAGGAACAACAACGAAAAGAAGGCAATGACAAATACAAGATGCCAAATATTAAAAGGAAAGATTAAATTACAAAAAAAAAAAAAAGGATATGGGTCGGCTTCAGTTTACCTGTCAAATCTAGATCATAAGACATTATAACTCCATCGAAAATAAATCAAAAAAATTACATAGTATAATTCCAAATTAACCCAATATTAAATGATGAAATTGAAAAATAAACACACATTCAATTAACAAAAGAACAAGTCAACCTGGCTAACTTGCAAAACTTGCGACCTGAGTTATGAGACCATGATAACCCAATAAAAAAAGAATCAAAAAATAATTATGAAACCCAATTGCCAATCAACTCAATATTAAATGATAAAGTTGAGAAAAAAACGAAGTTAAGTTTGAAAGTTAAAAAAAAATTCCTAAAAAGTTTTGATGATTATAGTGAAAAAGACTGTGGCATTTCATTATTCATTACTACATTGAAATGCCAAGAACTTTTAATATATGTTAATGGATATGAATTTATTGGTATAGCTAGCTTTTATAAATTTACTAATTGACATAAGAACTTTGAACTTCATGTTTGCATGAATTTGAAGTTGTCACTACATTGATTTCATTTGATATCATGTGTAAAGTTATTAAACCCGATTCGACCCATGACTTAGCA
>Ga0325414_1005026_pt1 | contig 13916 bp, 11 predicted proteins | sample PopdelMetagenome_8_FD_206183 | JGI IMG/M metagenome (GOLD analysis project Ga0325414, IMG submission 206183) | Populus deltoides microbial communities from Bellville, Georgia, United States - Leaf-PdKOR-R3 | ecosystem: Host-associated > Plants > Phyllosphere > Phylloplane/Leaf | place: USA...
ATGTTTGATCAAGGATCCTGACATTGTTGGTCTTGCCTTGTTCATTCGCATCAGAAATTTGTTTATATTATATAATATATCTCTTTGATCTTTTCATAAACTCAGTATATAGGCTGGAAACCTGTGACCCGATCTTTGAGATCATTCTCAGGTATAACAACGCCACGTACTGAGTATTATTATTATTACTATTACTATTAATATTATTATTACTGTTACTATTATTGTTGTTATTATTGTTGTTGTTTTATTAATTATAATTTATACAATTAACCTCTCTGTGGTTCGATCCCGGTCTTGCCGGGTTATTTATTACTTTGACACTCCTACACTTGGGATAAGACATCAACTCTTTGATCGTGTCAATCATGCCGTGGAATGCAATTGATTCTCGTTCTCAGATGAGGTTTGAAATAGTACGAGATAAATGTTGAGATCTCCTCAACAATATAGGCCTCACATATCGAAGTCTCAACATGCGCCTTGTTCTTAACCTTTTTCTTGACATTGAACACGTACCTGCATTGAATTAATCAAATATTTTCAATTAACAAAAACAAAAAAATACTTTTATATATGAATTACATTGCAACTTTAATATCTAACCATTTGAATGGATACATCCATCTATACTGGACCGATCCTCCAACTTTTGCCTCGAATGGTAGATGTATGGGGGAGATGCTCCATTGAGTCAAAAAATGATGGAGGGAATATCATCTCAAGTTTGCATGGTGTCTCGATGATAATCGTTTCAAGTCTCTCAATGTGATCAACATTCAACTTGCTGGAATATATATCTCTAAAGAAATGATTGATCTCCGTGAGTGCATTCCATATCCCCTTTGACAACAAATCACGAAAAGCTAATGGGATGAGTATTTGCATAAACACGTGGCAGTTATGACTCTTCATTCCATACAATCTGCATTCCTCCATATTAACCTGCCTTGATATGTTTGAGGCATGTCCATCCGGAAAACGCAGACTCTTAAGCCATTTGTAGACTAGTAGTTGTGCGTTTTTCTCTAACAGGAAGCATGCTCTTGGTTTTGCGACCCGTGACTCATCACAAACCAACTCCATATTTTTACAGTTACAGAAGAAAGCTATATCCAATCTAGCCTTGATGTTGTCTTTTGTCTTTCCCTTCACATCCATGATGGTGTTGAAAATGTTCTCAAATACGTTCTTTTTAATATGTATGACGTCAAGGTTATGGCAGAGCAGATTGATCTTCCAATAAGGAAGTTCCTAAAAGATACTTCGCTTTACCCAATTATAGGTCAAACCAAAACCAGTAAACTTTTGCTTACCTGATTGAAGACCAAACATAATGTCACCATACTCTTATATAACATCATGCAATTCTTCACCAGAAAGACGTGGGGATGCAGCATTCTTTTCAACTCTGCCAACAAAGAAATTTTTTATGTTCTTTCTGTACCTGTGATTATGTGGCAAGAAATGACGGTGACAGTAAAAAAAAGAAGCTTTACCTCCGTTTGTTAGCGTGAATGCCTTGTTGTTTTCCATATATTATGGACATGCTAGTTTCCCTATGTGCTCCAACCATAAAGCATTACATAAGCTAGAAAATCATTGATAATCCACATCAAAGCCGCCTTCATAAGGAAATTTTGTTTCCTCGATATATCATAAGTCAAAGCTCTAAAGGACCATAACTATGCCAACTCATCAATATACGGTCGAAGACAAACATCTATATTCCAGCCCGGGCTGCTTGGACCAGGTATGACAGTGGATAAAAACATGAACTCCGACCTCATACACATTCCCGGTGACAAGTTATAAATCGTAAGTATGACCGGCCAATAAAAATAAGGAGCAACAAATGACCCGAATAGGTTGCATTTGTCTGTACACAACCCAAGACGCACATTCCTTGATTCAGCTGAAAAGTGAGGATGCACACTGTTAAAATGTTTCCACGCTTCGCCGTCAGAAAGATGCACCATCACTCCATTAACTACATCATGTGATTGGTGCTATGTCATGTGCTCAGCAGTCCTTAGTGACATGTATAACCTCTACAGTTTAGGTGTGATTGGGAAGTATCTAAGTTTTTTATATGCCACTAGAGTCTTTCCCCTACCAGTTCTGGGTTTGTAACGGGAGTGCCCGCATGTCATACACTCGGTCATCTCAACATTTTCAAAGTAGTATAACATACAAAAGTTAGGACATATGTCAATTTTCTGGTATCCTAAACCGAGGGGTTTCATCATGGACTTCATAGCATAGAAGTTCTCTTTCAGCCTGTTCCCTTTAAGTAAAATGCTTCACACCCATTCAATAATTTTGCCATACCCAGCCTCACTCAACCCGTGATCTGACTTGATAGTAAACACCTGTGCTACGACCGATAATTTACTGTGGTTCGTGCAGCCATCCTATAATGGTTCGTCAGAATCTTTCAACAAATCAAAAAACCTAGCTGCATCTGCATTAGATTCTTCTTCTACAATTGAACATTGACTGACATTACTTTGATTCATTCTCATTGCATCCATAACCATATTCCTGTAAGGATTAGTGTTGTCATTTGTCGCTTCATGCACGTTGCTAGCACTAGAAGTTGACTCATCCACCATTTCTCCCATTCTCTTCTTACTAATAAATACTTCTCCGTGTGTATACCAACACTGCTAATTCTCCATAAACCGTTTGTGTAGAAGATGCATAATTACAACATCTGGATGCAGATACTTTTTATTTTGACACTTTTTGCATGGACACCTAATACCGTCTTCAGTAAAATTTCTGGGAATAGATGTTGTGAAATTAATAAAACCCTGAACCCCGTTACAATAATCCATCTTCCACAATCCTTGGGGTGAATCTCGATACATCCATGAACGATCATCCATGACTTTTATCGAACCTCTATAAAATTATGATGACAACATGTATTAATTAATTATGTTAGGTAAATAAATTTGCAAAAATATTAGTTTACCTCGAGATTATCCAACAAACCAATTACAACTTTTCATAAATATTAAATATTCATTAACAATTATCAATGTCCATACAAATTAATACATATAAATTTACAGAAATTACAACTCTGTAATACTGTTGATAAAAATTAAAACGGGACCGTTAAACAAGCTATTAATTATTTCAAAATAATACATGTAATTTGGTAATTTAATAAAGTTTCAATAATTTACTAACACATACAATTTTACAAAATCTAAAACAAACCATAACAAGTATAAAATTATATATTCATATACTACAAGTTTGTTTGAGAAATAACAATAAAACATGTACATATACTAACAAAATACATATACTAAAAAAAAAATAAAACTAACATTTAAATGTTAAAATTTAAAAAGATAGAATTACTTACAAAAACTGATAAAATCTATCGGTAAATCAAAGCACGGATGCTGTGACCATAAAACTTCAAGAAATATGACTTGTTGTGTTTAGAAGAGGGAGATCTTTTTTTTTTGGGGGGGTGGTTGTTTGCAGTAGGGGAGAGTTGGGATGGGGAAGAAGAAGAAGAAATTGGGGAGGAGAGGGTCGGTAGAGTGGGCATATATTAACTTTTGCCAACGGCTTCACCGAAGACATTATTCCATCTATGAGTCCGTCGGCTATTCTAACAGTAAACAGGCCACATCACTGTATGGAGATTCCGGTTTGTATCCCTCAATGATTCCGTCAGCATTTCAAACGGTGAATCGGTCACGTTACCGTACGGAGCTGCCATTTTGAATCCCTCAGTGATTTCATCGGTAAAATCACCCGCAAAAACCTCCACGTCAGCGAACCACCTTTTTTTTAATTCTGAATGTTCCGTTCGTCATTCCGTCAGTAAATACCAACCGAATGTGTCCGTCGGTATATACCGGCATAATGATGGACGAAAAAAATTCCATCGGTAATTGTGACCTCAAATTACCGACATAAGTATTCTGTCGGTAATGCCGTTGGTATTAAGTGAATTTCTGGGAGTGTTAGTTAACTAGGTTAACCCTCCAAGCCCGCGACCCGGGTCATGAGACGGGGACAACCCAATAAAAAGCAAATTCAATGTTCAAATACCCTTGATCCGGGTTTTGAGACCAAGAAAACCTCTTAAAAAAATGAGCCGATTTAACTTAAGTAAAAATGAAAAAAATCTGCAACCTTGATCATGAGACTAAGATATTCATATAGAAAAAAAATCAAAATAAATTATGAATCTCAATTCCCAACCGACCTAATATTGAATGATGAAATTGGAAAAATTTCAATTAAAAAAAGACACAAAAAATAACCTGAGTCAACTCGGGTTAACATGTTAAGCACTATTCTTGGGTCATGAGGTTGAAATAACATAATAGAAAGCTAACAAAATAAATTATGAAGCTTAATTCTCAATTAACCCAATATTAAAGGATGAAATTGAAAAAAAAATTAATTAAAAAAACAAATTCGAGTCAACTGGGTTAACTTGCCATGCATGTGATTCATGTAATGAGTGAGATAACCCAATGAAAAAAATTAATATTAAAGAATGATTTTTTAAAAAAAGCATTGATTAAAAAAATCATAGTAGAAGAAAAAACACTACTCTCATAAATAATACTTTATAAGGAGAGGTACCCTGAAACCCCTTTCTCTTTTAATTTTTTTATTGTTTGTTTTAAAATAAATGAGGTAAAAAATAAAGAAGGAGAAGAATAGATTACCTAAAACACTAAAAGAAATGAGGGTTAGTTAATTTTTTTATAATGTTTTATTGTTCACTGTTCATATGAAAATTAAAGTACTTTAGGCCCCGTTTGTTTGTTGGAAAGTAGTTTCTTTTTGAAAAGTGGTTTTCTTGGAAAGTGAATTCATGAAAAGTGAATTATTTTCCGATGTTTGGTAGTGTTATGGAAAATGAACTGGAAAATAATTTAGTAATGAATTAAATTTTTTTTTCAAATTTATCTAATATATAAAAAATATTAAATATAAATATTTAATCACTTACAATAAAAGAATAAAATCTAAAAAGTGTAATGATGAATTTTTTTATTATATCCTATATTCATATATAACTTATTTTATAAAATATAACTATATATGTCATACAATATTATAGAGATATAACCTTGTGAATTGTTTCATAAATAAAACCTATTAATATTATTTTTTCAATTTTAAAAGCTTAAAATATGTTTTTTTTTTCATATAAAAAAAGCCAAATTAGTTTATGGTATTAAGTAAGAGTTAGATATCTGAGTTTTTTTGGTATGAAGATTTTTTTAAAAGATAAATAAATATAAAAATATTTTGATGGGTTTTTTTGATAAAGAATTTTTTTTTTACGGGTATAGACAATTATCCCTTTAATATATATCAAATAAACATTAAGAAATAAATATAAATATCTTACATCAAACATAGTCATGCATAAATATTAAGTTTTGATGTAATACTCATACATATTAGTTTAAATTAACAAACGTAAACATGCTAGATCGAATTAAACAAGTAAACATACATGTCAAATAACAAACATAAATTTTCTTATCATGGTGAAATCATCTTAGCAATCAGGCATGTAACAGTGTTGGTTCACAAAATTCTGACCCGAATTTTCCTCAAATTAGTATTTTTTGCCATTAATGCTTTTGCCAACATTTCATGTTGGACCAAGTGATCAAATGCATCCCTAAGAGTGATTTCATCAAAGCCTTCAATTTTCATCACTTCTATATATAGCTCATTAATATCAAGTTGATTTTTGCTGAGGCTTTGGATTGCAAATGCTATATTTCCAATCTTTTTAGACAACTTTTCAATATTATCATCTTCATACATGCGATTTCTCTTCCCATGTTGCCTTTTTTGTGCACTAGAGAAAGATGTCTCTTTTTCTTTTGAAGTTTCTTCATATTCCCCTTCATTTTTAATTGAAATTGATTGCTCTTTAGTGTTCTCTTCCAAATTGACATCAACATATGTTTGACATAATTTCCGGTTGCCATGTCTTTCCAACAACAATTGTCATTACCTCATACATTTTAAGTTTTTTGTTGAGATACTTGTCATGATTGGGATGTGCCTGGTCATAAAGTTTAGAATATGCAATTTTTTAGTTCCTTGTATAACAGTTTGGAAACAAAAGTAAATATAAAAATTACAAAGAGTATAATATTTATCATACCTTCACTTCTTCATCATATATACATCTTTCAAAACTGTAATCATCTTCAAATAATCATCCTAACCAAAGCAACTTTTATTTTTAAGTTTGGTTATTATTCCCCATTCTTTTCTCACAGTTTTGAGATGATTGTTCCACATGCTTAGGCTCGCATTACACGTTGAACTTTTGACTAATTTCTGTAGCCACCTTAACAAAAGATTCTGCTCTAAAGGTGGAAGAAGGTTTGTTTCCTTTAAGTGCCTCCTCAGCTAATTTCTCAAGTAGCATGTGAGACATAGGCTTAGACCATGTGAAATGCTTGCCCTTGCATTTTTCATTCTCTGTGGTAGTCATTTCTACAAAAAAAAATTACAAATTTATACAAAATATAATCATACAATATTTAGATTTAATAAATTTAATATAAAAACTACAATTAATATTTAAAAGAGAATACATAAAATAAATAACAAATTTTAATAAAGTCAACAAATAATCCAAATATATAACAAAGATAATACAAACTAAAGCAAGACATAAGAAAAACAAACATATATAATTAACACTCAATTACTAGTTTCTTTGAGTGTTATAATCATTCCACATGGTTGATGCAATCATTTCTCTTTTTGTTATCCACTCCCTATTCTCTTCTCTCTCCTCCCGTTGACTTAAGTTGATTGTTCGTCTAATTGGTTCACTTTCCGAATATATTTCTTCCATAAGAAAGTCATAAGGATCAACTCCCATAATGTGATTATGAATAATACAACATGCAAGCACAACATCTACTTGTGTCTCATAAAACCAAAAAGATTTTTCATCAATTGATCTAAAACGACTCTTCAAAATACCAAACCCTCGCTCAATAGCAGTTCTCAACGAAGAGCGTCGAAGATTAAATAACTCATTTTCATTTTCTGGTGAATGTTCTGTAAACTCATTTAAGTGATATTGAACTCCACGAAAAGGGGAAATGATTCCTTTCAAATACTGTAACCAACATCACCAAAATAATATTTCCTTACAAATTAGAAAAAAAAACCTATTACTATCTTTATCTAATTAAACATTTTATATGTTTATTGCATATAATAAATACTTTATTATATACCTTCTGGAATTTTTAGACCACTAGGTCTTGATAATACATCACCTAAAACTCGTGAATCATGTGCACTTTCTTCCCAGCCAGCTAAAACATATATAAACTTCAAATTAAAAGTTATAGCTGTTAAAACATTTTGTGTTGTTCCTTCTTTTCGACCTCGAAACTTTCCTTGAATCTCAACAGGAACATTTGCAGGAACATGGGTACCATCAATTGCTCCCACACAATCCTATATAAACATGAAAAAATAATTTATAACCTTTTCTTCTAAAGGTAATTAATTAATGTATAAAAAATATTGGTATTGTTCTCATACCTTAAAATAAGGATAGAATCTTCGATTATTCATTATCTCTGCTGGAACTATATCCCCTAGGTCTTTAATAAGGTGTTTATGTAACTTAAGAACTGCTTTTGAAACAATTCTAAAGTAACGATGGATAGTTTTAACAGATCTATAGTATATACCACTAATAAAACAAAATCTTTGGTTTTGGCCTACAATTTGTAAGAACACAATTACTTGCTCCCTAATAGACACATTTTGAGTTGATCGTAATGGGTCATGACTTGTAAGAACATCACACAAATTATATAAGACAACTGGTTTCATACGAATTTGTTCAACGTAATGTCTATCACCTCGATTCAAAATGGTTCTTTTGGTATATAATTTCTATTTCTTTCTTGTTCAATAATAGCTACCCCTGTACCTATCATAGTTACAGCTGCTCCCATACATGCTGCATGAATAATCTTACTATCCATAACAAGAAAGTGAAGTTTTCTACTAACAAAACCTAAAAATTTAGGAAAATAAACATTAAAAAAGCATTTAAAATACTTACATAATCAATACAATAAATTATGCTCAAAGAAGCTGATTTCCAAAACAAACAATGCCTTAAAGTATATAATTATATAATGAATTCTATATATAAAAAAACAATACAATAATTTATTAATGAATTCTATATATAAATATTTCACGGTTTTAAGTTTTCTACCCAAACCATTTCAGTTTTTCATCACTGTGTATCATCATCATCATCATCATCATCAACGCACATAACATCACCGTGCATCATCATCAACGCACATCACGCATAGAAAGCATAGGAAACGCATATCATCAACTCATCAACAAAGAAGGAAAGCATTTACAGGAAAACATAAGAGAAGGAGAAGAAGAGCCAAAAGTAGCAGATTTGGGAAGGGGACTGATTTGGGATTATCTTCTGGAAATAAGGGTGCTTTTCCATCGGGTGAGTCGGGTTCTCTTGGAAGAGAAGCAAGTGAAGAAAAGGAGAGGAAGATGAAGAGATAGAGTGTGAAAAAAACACAGCAAACCTGATTTTTGTGAAAAAAACACAGCATGGGAAAAATGGGTTTAGGTTTGCTGTGTATCGGTTTGCTATGTTTGGTTTCCGGGAAAAATACAGGGGTTTGGGTTTGCTTTGTATGGGTTTGCTATGTATGGGTTGCCTAGGTATGTTATAGAAAAGGAAGGGAGAGGTAGTATATCGAATGGCGAAGAGAGGTGGCTCGGCAGGGAAGGAATGGGAAATCTCGTCAAGGATGACTTATTTGTTGGCGAAACGAAAAGCGCCTTCAACTTAAGTGATTCTCTGAGTTTGCTGTGTTTGTGTATGGGTTTGATGTGCTTGGTTTTTGAGAAAAATACAAGGGTTTGGGTTTGCTGTGGTTGAATGGTTTGCTTTGTTTTGTTTGGTTTCTGGAAAAAATACAGAGCATGAGTTGCAACAAATTAAACAAGATAAACCATGAAAAAAATACAGCAAATTATATCATAAGATTTATGCCATTATTATAACTACAGATTAAAAATAAAAAGGATGAAAACATAAGATAAATAAGATATTTGAGGAAAAAAAGTTACCTGAAAGAAGAGCTGAGAGATGCTTCAATTGTTCTATAAGAGATTTGAGAGAGAGAGAGAGAGAGAGAGAGAGAGAGGGATTTGTATTTTGGACAGTACTCGTCATGTTTTTTTGTCAATAAAAGAAAGTGTTTTCCTTAAAATAAAAAAAGGAAAACACTTTCCTACCATAAAGCATTATTTTTTTTTTATCGGAATTCAGTTTTCTTGACGACCTTTCCTTATATTTATCAAATATAGAAAAGTAAGGAAAATGATTAGCAGAAAAATAAATTCCTAAAATCAAACAAGGCAATATATATGTTTAATCGTTTCATAACAAGTACAAGTCTCAACTAATGTGGTTGGTGCGTGTGTCTCGAGCGACAGGTCAAGGGTTCAAACACTGGAAGAGCTTTTCTTTTCTAAATTATGACAAACAATAAGTTGATTATCACTACCAAGGTGGTGGCCTGTGCTGGCTTTTTTATTTTTAAGAATTTATAAATTTTTTACTGGATTCATTTTATCTTTAGTCTTAGCATGATTTGAAAATAACAATTAATACTAATAATAAATTGTTTATGAAAATTTGATTGAATTTAAATGTTTATTAATAAATATATTTAAAGAGATTTAAAACATATGATTTTATTATATTTATGATTTTTTTTAATTTTTAATTACACAAAATATAAACGTATTATTTTGATGTATTTTCTTAACTTACTTCAACAATCATGAGATTTTTTTAAAAAACAAAAACAATGTTTTTGCAGTGAAAAACATTGCCATTACTAAGATAAAAAAGAAACATGTTGATAGAAAAAAATTATTTTATAAAAAAATTAAAACAATTGTATTTTTGTATTTAATAATAATTCTAAAGAATTTTAAAAAGAACTATAAATTTCTTTTTTATATTTAAAAAAATTTAGACCCCATGACTTAACACGGAGATACAAATTAGTAAAACTCTAAATTACTTGCAAGTAATTTCTCAGATCATAAAACATGAGCTGCAGGTTAACTTCATTGAATTAGGAAGCAGCTGCAGCCGCATTTTCTTACCTTTTCACGGTAAAACCTGTTTGTTTTTGTGTTTTAAAAATATTTTTGATAAAATTTAAATATTTTTTATTTTTTTATTAACTTTAAATTGATATGTTTTTAATGTTTTCAAATTATTTTGATGTGTTGATGTTAAAAATAATTTTTAAAAAATAAAAAAAATCATTGGCATTCATTTTAACACGAAAAGCTATTTGAAAAGCAATCCCAACCATTATATCAAAAAATTAATGACCTTGTACTTGCCCCAGAGAAACACCGAAAGCCTCCAAAATTTCATGTGATTTCAAACTGCATTCATCAAACTTAACCAAGTCCAAATTTCCTTGAACCTTCTCTGTGTAATCCCTGAAAGCCTTCACTAAATTGAATGCAAAGAGGCACTTTTCTGGACTTATAGTTGGGAAAATTCCATTTCAGTTCGGTGAATATTACATTAAAATATATTTTTTTTCTTAACCAGGAATTCAGGTTAAAATGCATCCTTTAAACACACACGACTAGGTCAACATGAATGCCAATTGAAATGTAGAGATTCGTAGATCTCACTTGTTTTCCACAACGATATATAAAAGAAGAGGGCTTTTTTATAATCGTGAAAGGAGGAATCGGAACTGTAGTCTTCCATGTTCTTAGATGCCTTTCCACCAATGAACCTTGCCATCCTTGTGAATTACAAAAAAAAAAAAAAAAGCGGAGGAAGTGACGAACTAGAAAATGATTTAGTGGTTGTACTTGTAAGGTAAGAAAAAGGTTGTTTTAAACAAGCAAACAAAATAAGAGCATAAATGTATGCTACAAAAAAAAAGAAAAAACAAAAAAACAAATTTATTTGCTTTGAGATTTTTGTTCCTGGGACATCCTTCGTGCCCAAAATGTGTAATATTTCAAATTATATTGCATGAGGCAAACTTAGCCCCGTTGATCATTATATACTCGAAACAAAAAGGCTCAAATCGATCAGGAAGATGGATAAGAAGACATCAAATAAGCAGGAACACAAGCAGAATTCCTCCAAACCCTGGAGTGCAGCTTGAGGATCTCCCTAGCTCTCTCCTTGCTCTTGAAACTACTATCCACCTGCAAAACCAAACACAACTTGGCCACAACACCAACCTGCAACATTTCTTGAAGAACCCTAGACGTTGCTGAAAACCTACAAATGGAGTACAGGATTCTCACTGCCTTATCACTTGCAACATGAGAAACCCTGAGTATTTTCTTGGAAACAACGGCAAGTCCTGCCCCGTGCTTCAATAACTCTGCTCGTCCCTCAGCACAACCACAAAGCAGATCCAAAACAGCTAGAACAAGTTCACAAGCTCTCTTTTCTGATTTATCTAGAAGAAGCTCAATCAAGACCGTAACGGCGCTACCTTCGACAGCTTTGATTCGGTTTCTTCCCCATGGACAGACCTCCACAAGAAGCTTCAATGCCGCCTTTGAAGATTGTTGTGAGATCTGATCATTGAGTACACGTACTAATTCTACAAACATTTCTGGTCTGATACTGATCAAATGCATTGGATCTGCCACTTCAAAGACGGACTTCAATAACATTGTCGCATAAGCTCTAGATTGATAGCTATTATGCTTCAAGATTTGAAGTAATGACTCCAAGAATTGATCGCCATCATTGGTAATCAGATTCTTCAATTTCCTTTGTGATATTTTGAGATGATAAAGAATGTTCAATGCTTCATCACTTGCTCTTGAGAACTCAGACTCATTATCATCGCTAGCTATGTCAACTGAAGTAGAATCACCATTTTTCAAGATTGTAGCCAGGAAATCAACTGCACCAGCTTCCTCTAGACAGATTCTATTCCTTTCACTTTCAAGCGTGATCGATCTAAGCCTTCGTAGACTCTTGAGCTGCAAGTGTGGAAATTTCTTAGCGTCATTAAGAAGTTTGGCGATCTGGGCTCTTTCAATGGGTGGCTTTGGAGTTGGGATTCGCTCGATTCCGAAAGAGGCATTGAGGGTGCACCATGCTTGGATCAATCGTCGAAGAGTGTGGTTTGGGGTTAGATCTTTACCAAACAACTCTTGCTTTGTGACAGGGCAAGTGTTGTTCTTGCATGAAAATAACCATCTCTCAATGTTCTCTCTATCATAGGTAATCCCAGTAGAGATTGTAACTGGATCTCTCATGAGTTGAAGCGAAATTGGGCAAAGAAAATGATAAGGAACATCGATTTGATCCATTTTGAATGAACAAACAGATAAAGAATATTATCAAAGGTACCAAGAATAGAACTCTAATCTTTTTGATGAAGAAATATTGCAAGAAAAATATACCAAAAGGACTCTTAACTTAGATACCAAAACAGAAGAAGCACTAGAGTACTTGAATGGCCAAAAGGAGATTGAAGAGAGAGGTAAAGGAATTAAAAAGCTGAAAAATGAAACTTCTTGAATGGAAATTTGACCTTCCAAGTTGTCTGTAGCTAGAACTAGAAGTTGCAAGATAGCTTTGTTTTATTTTATTTTATTTTTTGATATGAAGATAGCTTTAATTGTTGAAAGTTATGGGGGATAGTTTTGTAGTTTTATATCTATACGTAAGTTGTAAGTTGAAGCCAATGAGAGTCAACACACGGAAAATTAGAGGGGAAGCATTAATTTAGGGCATTTTCCAAGGTTTTGGAAGAAGAAAAGCTCAAAAATAAGAGTGGACTTTAGCTTTATTAGAGAAATAAATGAATGAATGGAGGGGACTATCTCTTCTCTTGGGACAAGAGTCGGCGTTGCAATGTGTGCTAAGTGTATCCTACATGGGCTTTTGACTTCATCTTTTTCAATAACTCAAGGCGTCCAGATTGGTGGTCTGGCTAGCTAGATGGTGGATGTTGCATGCTGGTGCCGACAGCATCTCATGTGCCTCGTGGGGTTTACAACGCATTTCTTGGGTTGTGTCGTCACTCTTAATGAATCCCTCCAGTACGATCTTTCTTTTTCCATGTTTTTTAACTAGATAGGTAACATTCCAAGGATCTGGTCAATTTTGGAAGTTTTTGTTTAAGAAAATCCTAGATTGACTAATTACCGTTACGCGTACTTTTCATGGCAAGATCATTAAAAACCCATTATTGAATAAGAGTTGCGGAAAGGGTTTCTCATAATTTTTTTTGACATGGCCTAGTTATCCTATAACTTAGATTTTTGTCCAGGCTTTTGCTGACCATGATTCGGATTTTTACCTTGTAATTAATCAATAGTCCATGGTATGGATCGAGCGCTATCCTTATTATATATGTGTACTCCCTTGATTGTCTTTTTCCTTAATAAACTGATGATGCTAGATATTATTATATCATTCAAAGATTCTTCGAAAAATGCAATGCTGTTTGATATATTCAGGGAACATTAAAAAAAAAACTAAGTCCCCTCATTCATTTGTTGTGGACTGTGAGGTGTCTTTTACCGTGGGCTTTAATAGTATAGTTAATTTTGTTGGACGTCTAAATGGTTTAGAACGTGATTCCCACCCCTTTCACTATCCCCTTTATTTCATTCTTTTTCATAGGAGAGATAACAGCACAACAGTACATGGAGATGAAAAAAAAAGAGAGGGTGAATTGGAGGAGAAAAGCTTATGAGGAGAGGGTGAGGATGTTCAAAATCGAACTAATGGATGTAAGGGGGGTGACGGAGGGGCACGGCAGAAGAAAAAGGACCCGTAAAGGAGAAGA
>Ga0325414_1005027_pt1 | contig 13911 bp, 11 predicted proteins | sample PopdelMetagenome_8_FD_206183 | JGI IMG/M metagenome (GOLD analysis project Ga0325414, IMG submission 206183) | Populus deltoides microbial communities from Bellville, Georgia, United States - Leaf-PdKOR-R3 | ecosystem: Host-associated > Plants > Phyllosphere > Phylloplane/Leaf | place: USA...
CTCCTTCAGTCATCAGATGATGTTGTCACACTTTTAAAAGAGCTGCAGAGTCTAAATCACCAAATTGATTCAATTTTACTGGTTTTCTTGGGGCTGTAATTCAGAGGCTTGAGAAACTAGAGAGGATCTTGGCAATTATTGGTACTGGAGCTAGCAGAGGTTCCATGATCAAGTTGATTCAAGCTATCTTTTTTCCCTAGTTGGTTCAGTTGGGAAATTTGAGAACCCGACAGAGGATCTGGAGATCAAGGAATGATGATTTTTGGCAGCTGCAAGATATGCTTTTATCTGCACATATTAGTCTCTCCCATGTCCCCACTATCTTCTTGTAGGCACTCCCTTACCCAACAATTGCTGCCTGAGCAGTCCCTGTACAGTTTAGAGTAAAAAGCGGTATAAAGAAAGGCAAGACATTTCCTTTTGTTAGTTGAGTGACATCAAATGTAGCAACTAGAACTTACATGATGAGAAGAAATTTGGGGTGCTTTTCCCTTTCTAATACATTTGGAAAAATATTTAAACAAAGTAGCATTGGTTAAAAATTTATTTGAAAAATAGCATAGGTGGGAAATAGAAATTTGGTAAAAAATATAGTTTTCACCTGCGAGTTTTGAAAAAATTGTAGGTGGGAGGGAACTGCTATTTTTAGATCATAGGTGGGAAATTAATATAGTTTTTTTTAAATCTTAACTTTGATCTTAAACTTTAACTCTAACTAAACCAAACCCTGACTAACCTCAACTGCAAACCCTACACTATATATCCTAGCCTTAAATTCTAACATGAAACCTCAAATCTAAACTTTAAAATCTAAACACTAACCCTAAATCCAAACCCTAACCTTAACTAACATCAAATGCAAACCCTAAACATTATCCTAACCCTAAACACAAATTAACACCAATCCTAAATTCAAACCACAAACCCCCAAATAATGATCCTAAACCAATCCATTATGTCACTTGTTTTCCATCGTGCACATACATGTTATATCAATCAATGCCCATGATTCTCCGAACATTTTACATATCATTCACAAGGAAAATACCCTAGACGAATTGGAAGTATTGCATCTTATATTTGTATTTATAGCCATACTTACCAAAAATAATAATTTAAGCAAAATGTCGTAGTCAGCACTAACATTCGAATCCATGTCTTTGAATTCGTGTTTGGTATTGTGGTAGCTGTTGTAGTTGTGGTTTGAAAAAAATTATTTTATAAAAAGTATTTTTGGTTGAGGTTGATTTGATATTTATGTATATTTAGTTAAAACTGTGGTTGAAATTGAGGTTGAACAAAAAGTAGTTTAATGTGTTTGATTAATAATACTTTTGAAATTGAGATTATAAAATAATTTTAAAAATATATCTATTAATAGTGATGGTTTTTAATTTAAATATTATAGATTTAACTATTGTTATTATATCATGAAATAAATAATATTTTATATAAAATATTTTTCATTGTTCCATTAAACTATCTACAATTTCATCACGTATGAAATATATCTGACAAGGATTACAATTTTTTTTGGTTTCTTAAGCGCGACAACATAAGGTAAAATATAATTAGGAACAAAATTGGAATTGTGATGAAATTCTGCAAATGCTACATCATCAAGCGATCTCTGTCTAATTTACGTAGTGTCATTGAATAATGTTAAATACTAGTTTTTCAAATAAAACACAATTAAAAAATTAAACTTAATTTTTATTTTTTATTTTACTAGGTCGGATCCAGTTCAATGCATGTTGAGCTTTGGACCGAACCCGGTCCAACCGGAACAGCGTAGCATGCTACACTGTGCATACTAATTACACTGTTCAGAAAAAGTGCAATTAGCATGAGCAGTGTAGGAATGTACACTGTTCATGCTAATTGCACTATTCAATAAATAATGTAATTAGCATATACAGTGCGTGAAAAGCAGGAATTCCTTGCTTTTCTTTACCTGTGTTCCGGACACAAAAATAATGTGAAATCCATGAACAATAAATCACTTTTTTTCATTACCAAACAACTAAAAATTACAGTATAATTAAAATACATCCGCAGGCACGTAAACAAACATTATCTCACTTTTAGTAGCCAAGATACATCTTAATTTTGAAGACAAAAGAAGCCAATTGCATTTATCTTTCCTTGACACGTAGCCACCACTTCATAGGTGGTCTGCAGTATGGGGCGGCGGGCTAGCTTAAATTTTTTACACCATAAAAAAGATATTAAAATAAGTGTTCTCAAAGAAGGAAAAAAATAGAAAAGAAAAAAAATTGTGAGTTTAATAAATTTGTATAATTTTATTAATATAAATAAAAAAAATATAACAATAATAAATAAACTAATAAAAAATAAAAAAACAAATTCGAGCTCATCCAGGTTAGCATGCCAAATTTACACAATGATCATGATACAAAGATAATCTCATCGAAAACAAATTGAATAAAACAATGAATCTCAATTATCTAACAATCCAATATCGAAGAGTATAACTGAAAAAAAATAATTCAAAAAAAAATAAAAAAAAAATATATGAATCAATTAGAATTAACTTGTTAACCCCGTAACCATGTTTATAGAATTGGGATAACCCTATGACAGGAAAGCGAAGAAAAAACAAAAAAAAAAACTAATTCCCAATAAATAAAACATTTGATAGATAAAATTGAAAAAATTTAAAATTTAAAAAGAAACTAAAAATTGATCGAAGTCAATTTGTATTTTTTTAATTTTTAAAAAATTATTTTTAATATAATCAAATTAAAATTATCTAAAAGCACAAAAAATATTAAATTGCAACAAATAAAAAAAATTTCATTTTTTTTAAAAGTACTTTTTAAAAGAAAAAAAAACAGATTTTTTATAAACACGGCACAACCAAAAATAAACTTTCTTTAACAAAAACAAATTCAGAATAATCTCAAATTCCACAAGTAATTTCCCGATGATACCACTCATAACCATCAATAAGAAAAGCAATGGTGGATCAAGTAAAATTCTGCCACCTACAGAGATCAGCAAAACTAGAATTAATTTGGGATTCTAAGAGCAGTTTAGCCTTGTACAATCTGAACTGGACTGACTGTATAATATGAGGAATCGCTTCAGAGAATGAGAGTTGAGAACTGGCTGCTGTGAAAATTATTGCATTTCTCTCTTTCCAATCAAAGTAAACAACACCGCATTCCACAATCATTAACTAAATTCATACCCAATAAGTCTATAACAATTGCATGTCTCTAAAAAAACGAATCTTTACACAAATCACAGAAACCTAGTATCAAAAAGAGCATCCCAAATATTACATGTCCTAGCTAGCAACAACTCCACTTTTGCAACATCACCGCACCATGTTTCTTATTAGAGCTATCCAATCTTTAATGATATAGTTCAACTGGTCAAGTTTTAAGTTTGCTTTCTAGAAGTTATCAGTTTGAGTTTCATAAACCTCGAGACTATTAGAGGCTTATATAGTCGTTAACTTCAGGGTTCGTGGGATTAATCGAGGTACGCACAAACTGGTTCAGACACCCACATTAATCTAAAAAAAAATTAGAGCTACCTAAGTAACCAAAAAAAAAAAAAAAGCTTGCAAATGTCACATATCCTAGTGATCAACAAGAACCAAAATCACAATCAATCACCACTCCACGGTTCCTAAATTATAGCCCTTGCTCAAAATTACATCTTAAAAAAAAAAACCAAATATTACATAACATCACAAAAATGAGTAAATTAACAAATTAAACCTAGTGGGGTCATATTCAGTGACCATTCTACATTTCTAAAAATTGAATATTTGATCAAAATTCAGCAAACCCAGAAACAAAACAGCAAGAAAAAAGTTGAACAACAAAAGAAAAAAATAAAAAAAGCGAACACCTTGGCATTCAAGGATTTGAGAGAGAGAAGCAAACCAAACATGAGCTTACGATCTTGCAGAGGATTAAGAGTGAAGAGGACGTTCCATTTTCTATAAAGCAAACAAAACTCCATTCTTATTAAAGACATACATCATGTGTGCATTGTTCCCTGATGTTAGTTGGTGGTGGTGATGATGAACTTAAGTCTGACCCTCCCGAAAAAATGCATCTTATGGGTTTTAACTTGACTGACCCTCATTCAAAAAATGCAAGTGAGACACTAAAAGAGATGAGATAATAACCATCAAAGAGGGAGAGGGAAATGGGAGAGGGAGGTCGTTTTTGGGCATTGGGCTTTGTAAACGACGTGTCGTGGATTGTTTATTATTATTTATTTATTTTTACTGCATGTTCATTATACACCTCTTCCCCACACCCCAATCAACTACTATTATATTTATTATATTAATAATAAATTTTAAAAAATAAAATATATATATATATATATATATTATTTTAACATATTTCTATATCAAATAATATTTTAAAAATCAACCCTTGGCTGACTTTTTTTTAAATCAAGGCTACAAAAATAAAAATAAAGAGATGTTGACACTACATGGATATGAGCATTGAACAATCAAATAAGGGGCAAAAAGACCAGTACAAGTAGACTCAACAATATGAAAACTGGATGGCGAGGGAGACATTTTACAACCGAAACAGTTTGTTTTCTGGAGTACTAAACAGCAGAGCGGTGAAGAAAGAAAGGAACACAAGCTGTCAACCTATTCTATTTTGCACAAAGTTTTTCTTCAAAACAAATAACACCGACTACCAAAATAGAGCACTGTTTTGGTTACAATACATTTCCATTTACCGGAACCAGCATGCGGCTCGGCTCAGTACTCCCATTTCCTCATCTCCATGCCATCAGGAGGGCTTCCCTCCACCGTCTTAGTACCCACTTCTTTCCAGTTTGTCGACAGCACCGTCCCGTTGGACTCCACCTGTTGTTATGAAAACAGCAGACAGCACAAACAAACATCAGGAAGCAGTTCCTTCACCCCATAAACATATGCATAACATAATTAATTCTAAGGCCTTACAAAAGACTTTTGCATGGCTCTTCTTGTGTCTTCATCAGCATCTTGGTAAATTTCTCGGAAAAACTTGTTCAAAGCAGCATCCCCATCTAGCTTCTCCTCTTTCTCCTGAAATCCGTAAATGATATCTCATGCTTCGGTTATGAAATGAGCACAAAGCATGAGCGCAGAATCAACAAATATTACCTCCTTCTTCACTTCAGCTTCAATCTTGTCCCAATCAACTCTTTTTGGTTTTGATGAGGGATAGGTAGGCCTATGAGCAATCTCTGCAACATTCATCATGAAAAGCAAGCAATTTAGCAAGGCCATGCAGCATGCACAAGTTCAAGCTACCACTTAGAGGCTTAAAGCATCCCTGATCCTACCGACACAATTCTAACATAAACATTTCCAACACAAGCCCTGACCCCTTGGGAAATGCATCTCATCACACATGGCACATTCCCATAATAAGTCATCGGTTCTTTTGGATGTTAGTTACACAAATGAACTGCAATATTAGTTGCGAGAATTTCACCTATACTGGGTATAAAAAATTTTACTACACTAAATAAAGCACCAAGTTAGCTGAGAAAATGTGCGAAATTAAATATTATAATTCATAACAATTAAAGCTTGATGATGCAAGATGTAACATGCATAATCTATCACCTTGAAAACAACAATGGGCAAGAGGAAGGGGTTAAAGAAAATGTTTCAGAAGCATGGATTTCACAATCAGTTCAGCCTCCAGTTAAATATTGATAAACAGTTGTCTTTTACTCTTGTTTAACATATCAGATGATACAGATATGTATTGCTAGCCTCTTATTTAACATATGAGATGATACACATGTATTACTAGCAATTTGACATACCAGAGGAAACAGTAATCCTTTTTACCACCGCTGTCTCCTTCTTGTATTCAAGAGATGCCCAGTGCAGACCTGGTTCAGCTTTTGTGAGACGGATTTCAACTTTGGTGGACAAGACGTTAAATTTGCACTTGTCAAGTATAATCTGTTGGCACAAAATTGGCATCCAGAATAAGTAGCAAGAAAAAGCTTCCCCTACAGTATTACACAAAAGTAGAAGAGGAAAGGACTCAAACAATAGCAGTAGTAGAAGATGCTGATTATTTTATGATAACCCTTCATTCCTCTCATTTCAAACAAGTAAATGCTATAGAATCAAACAATTATAGCCTGCTCAAAAGAGAAGTAGATTCCAGAACATTAATCTCAATCAATACCTTCCCAAATAAGCGAGTTTGAAAATAGTACGCATCTTCACCGGGAACATTAATGCGAACACTCAACTGCAAAGCAATCATCGCACATTAGAATCTAGGAGTTCAACCCCTTGTATCCAGAAAAATATACAGAGAAAGACTTCTAATTGACATGCATACAATCTGTTCACCAAAATCAACAGTAACACTGTCGGCTGGTATGCCCTTTGCAAATATAGTCACAACCACCTCTTCTGGCTTTTGGTAGAATTCATGCCTGTACAGTTCAGTAGACCCAATACGTATTCGCATGAGAAAAACATAAAAATAGTAGTATTCAGTCAGAATCAGAAACAATACTAGAAAGTTTCAGGATAAAAGCAATCCTTCACCAGCATTGCCTTTGAAAATCAAAACCATGAGATAGGAGGTGTCCACAAGGATACACAAGCGCAAATTTGCACTAACCTGTACTTTGACTTGGAAGGTGTTACCATTGGAGCCTGACAAGAAATGTCTTCTGGCTCTTCTTTTAGGGAAAGAGTGTTTACTGAGGCCTCCACTGCTTGCTTTTTCGTCTCACCAGTTTCCTCTGAAAAAACATGAAAAGTTTGTTCACAAGATCATTATAAAGCAACAATGTTCCTAAAAACACTAATACCATCCTCAACAATTTTGTTCAGATTAATAAAATATGAACAATTGGACCAAGTATTCACATTGATAATGAAAAAAGAGAACTACATACCTGCAATGCGCTCATCACATTCTTTGATCAAGTTAGCGAATCTAGACTCTTCTGTTGCCAAAGACGCTCCTGCTTCCAACGCTGCCTTAGCTGTCTGATACTCCTCAAGTTTCATGCATGCAATACTGCAACAGAGATAGTGGCAAGGGAAAAACAATCAGAAAATCCAGTGAACAGAATCAGATCATTCATGAGAAGAAAGGTGTACAAATGCATGAGGTACAACAAAGGGCACTACTTATAAGACACAGAATCCTTACACCATGAAATAATGAATAACCAAAATAGAATTCAAGACAGAGTCATCACTTCTCGCTTGTGATCTCGATTTTACTACCACAAGAAACCCAACTTTTCTTCAGAATTATCATAAACTCACATTTTAATTCAATCACACACATACAAAAGCACCACCAATTATACACCAAAACACAAAGAAACCACAAACTCCACGCTCATAATTCCACTAAACCCCAAGCACAAATTCATTAACTCAAAAACCGAAAATCAAATCCAACAATAAACAAACGAATTCGCAAACTAACCCTTTCCGCAAGTGAGCTTTAGCCATGGAAGGATCCAACTCAATCGCTTTGCTTGCATCCGCAACAGCCTCTACAAAAACATACCAAAATACAAACAAACTTTCAGTCTCATTATTATTTTATTTTATTTTTGATAAATAGTCTCTCATTACTAAAATCAATAAATTAATCAAACCTTCATTAATTCACAATTACATATTAAAAAAATTCACAATTCTGTTACGATTTATTAATAACTAATTAACACAGAATATGAACAAGAAATCGTAAAACTAGGATTAAAAAAACAGAGAGCAAGCGAGAGAAAGTGAAGCGATATAAAGGGGAGAGAGGGGTTGATGTTGTGGTGGTGGTGGAGCGAGGGTTAGTTAAGCATACCGGTGAGACTGTTGAGTTTGATATTGGCCTGAGCACGGTCAGCGAGGAGGTCAGGATTGGTAGGGTTAAGAGCGATGGCTTGGGTGTAGAGATCGACGGCTAACTCGAAGTGATCGTCGATGAATGCTTCTTTGGCTTTCTTCTCCAGATCCGCCATCGATTGAATTCAACAAAAATCGATTCAGAGAGACGGAGACGGAGAGTCTAGAATAGAGAGAGAGGAAGAGAATTTGATTGACTTGGGAGTTTTGCTGCTAATACGAGTCTATTCTCTACTAGTCACTCTTATGTTTTATATAGGATTGGAAAAAAAAAGAAGCAAAATTACTAAAAAGTTATTTTCATGAATAATATTGAGTAATTTTCTATTCGGCTTTAAATATTTATGAATATAAAATATATTTTAAAAAGATTATTAAAACACAATAATTTATCATACAACAAGTGCAAATTAATTATAAAATATATGTAAGATGAAGTACTAAATGATTTTAACATTCAAATGAAGTTTAATACATATAATATTGAGATAAAAGAATTATTTTTATTTTTATAATAATCGTTGTAAAATGTTTGCATTGTTTTTGTTTCCAAGCAAACTCGAGCTTGATTAAAAAAACAACAAACATGGCTTGAATATTATTTTAAAGCTTGTTATAATCTTAGAGCTCAACTGGAAAATGATTTAATATTTATAAACTAATTTTATAATATTTAAATTGATTTAAAATTTATTTGAAAATTTAGTTTTGATTGTTTTTTAAAATTATTTTTACTCGGAAATATATAAAAATAATAATTTTTTATTTTAAAAATTATTTTTAATATCAGTGTATCAAAATAATATAAAAATATAAAATAATTATTAATTAAAAAAAATAATAATTTTTTTAAAACACTTTTTAAATGTAAAAAACAACATGACCTTAGTTCTTTACAGCCCTACTTTCATATGGGGGTTTGTATTTAATAACATGGGATATGTGTAACTATTATTAGGGGTTTTTTTTTTTTTTTGGTAAAGATAATAATATAAAATGTGAAAGTTATTACTGATTATTAATAAATTTAATTTTCTTGGCTTATTGGGTGAGTTTATGGGGTTTTTTTTTTTTCTTGTTTCCAGGCAAATAAGTGCCAAGTTGAAGTCCTAAATTAAATTTAAAAAAATCTATAAAGGAATTAGAAACAAAATAAAAATAAAAATCAAATCGGCGAGCAGACACGCTTTCTCCTTGTTTTGGCTCCTTCAAGGAACGCGTGAGGAAAAAACAATGCACAGATGCTCAAGAAGAGAGAGAGAGAGAGAGAGAGTGACGATTGCTTGAGCAGTATTACAATTGAAAGGAATCTCTTTTCCATTAAATTTCCTGAAGCCTGATACACCAAGAAAAGGATCTCCTCTATGACCACTGCGCTAGGGGAAATTTCCATGAAAATTAAAACCACTAACCAGGAAAGTTCCTACCAAAACCATGGGGTCAACAGCTAACTATCCAATTCATCTGTCTTCCTACCAATTTCCAGTATCAGTTACAGCCAGAAAGAGAAATTATCCTGTCATGTCCAATTAAGTCGCACGTTTAAGCAGAAAGAGAACTCATCATTCATGCTCACTGGGTGCCCCTGAATCTCACTCATCAATGGAGGTCCAATTAGCTATTACTGTAGCATGTAGTTTTTACTACACTCATTTGCCATAGGATCGTTTCCCTAGTAATCTGAGCATGAACAAGAGAATCACGTAATGTTCAAAAACCATCCAGAACTTTAAATTAACAAGAATTTCATATTGTAACTTAACTCAAGAATTTCATATTGTAACTTATCAGCAAATATTCTATCGATCAAGAATGTGCTAATCTAGCAGTAGTAATCTTAACTCAAGATCAAATGAAAATTTGTTGCTGACCTAAACTGGTGTCATGTGAATTTGTCATGTGAATTTCTGGTCGTGAACTAAGGGGGCAAGTAGCAATTGCCCCCTTGAACCGACGTACTTTCGCCAAGAACACTCCCATGCGGAGCTTCTTACATTCGTTACTGGCGGCATTGATTTCAGCATTTAAAAGGGAGCAGAACCTATCATTTTCAGTAGGAGAAAGCAACACTTGGGGTGACTGAGACAAAAAGATCCTAAGTTCAGATGCAGCAGAAATAACTGCAAAACCAGGAGTAGTTGCGATAGAAGAAGTTGTGCTTGTAGCCAGATTACCATCTGGAACATGGAAAGCAGAAGAAACTTTAACATAGTACTAGTTTGAAAGAAGAGTTGTACAAGGCTTGTGCTGGATGGAGTTACCTTCTGCAGTAAGATCCATCTTAGTGCATTCAACTTGAGGAACTCCTCCAGTACCATCAATGGCCATACTAGTGGCTTGTTGGCCAGAACTCTGAGTTTCAGTTGGCAGCGGCTACAGAAAGATTGCTTCAACAACCAATATCGCAAGAAAAAAAACATAAACAAAGTTGAAAGAGAAAGAAGATATCAACAATACCTCAATAATACAGCCAGATACGAGATGACGCTCCTGATCCTTGAGACCTCTTCCAGGTGTTTCTTTTGCAGTATAATCATCTTGTACTGTTAATTCTTGTACTTGGTCATGAGCGAGACCAGAAACTGCTGCTTGACCGATGCCTGAAACAATAGGATATTGCTCCTCAGCCATAACAATAGCATTTGTAGCTTCATCAACAAGAAGATACAGAACATATAGTAAATTCATAAAGGGCATAGTAAGACAAATAAAGACAAGATAAAGAATAATGACAAATTACAGATAACGTAACATACTAGCACTAGAAGTTTCTTCTTCCTCTCTTTCCTCTCCTACATTTGCTACTAGCTTTCTCCTCTTTGCTTGTGGAGGAGCACCAGCTCCAATCTTTGGTGAAGCCTTGTTTTTTGGGTTTGCTTTAGCACTAGACTCGACATTAGAAACTGACTGTTGTTTTTCATCTTTCTTCCAATCTTTAAAACAACCGTGTCTGTGTAGGCTTGTAGTTCCATTCCTGCTTTTAGCACAGAGCTCTTTCTTGCAAACTGGGCATTTGGCATGTACCTCACCATTTTCTTGAACCTTACTGAAAAACTTCCAAACTACCGATGTAGTTTTTCTTGGTTGAGGAGTATATTGCTAAAGAAACATCTCAATTTAAAATCTTAAACTGTTAGGAAAGGTCTAAAGATATGATTTATATTATTTTCTAACATATCTTTTCAAGTAAAATCTCTTTAAGCTTAAAACTTGAACAAATTCACATTACATTGTGCTTAATTTTTATCAAATAAATGAGGATGGTGAGATTCGAACTCGTGACCGCTTAGTCCTCAAAGCTCTGATACCATGTTAAAGAACCATCTCAATCTAAAAATTTAAACTATTAATTAAGATTTTTAAGATATGATTAATTATATTATTCTCTAATATACACTGAGTGTGCTTCTTTTTTCGTTTATTAATAATCCTCTTGCTCTGCTGCGTATCGTGCGTTTCTCCCACCTGCTTCTTGCCATCAACATCAAGTTCAACTGTAGCATTTTGTTCCCTGACTTCCCATCAAGAAATAATCAAGTGATAGTTCATGCAAGCTTCGTGGAATGTATACACCATCATGGAACAGGCAGTAGACATGTAGATAAGGCAGAGGACATCTTCCCATGTTAAAGCAAAACATGCCGTAATTGGTAGAATTATGACCGAGAACAAATGTGTTAGAAGCCATGTTAATTACCTGCACATTTTCCGAATAGCAATCAAGAGTCAATTGAGTATAGTTAGCTAGAGCCAGAGATCCGCACATATGTCACGATTTTGCACAAACTGATTTCTAAAGTGTTCATTAGGCTCATTTGTTATCATTCTGTTTGAATGTGGTGAAGGGCTCTCAAAAACAGCCATAGGTGAGATGTTCGGCAACTCTGCTTCATGAGACCCAATGATGGAGAGCTGACAAATTACAAACTGATTTTTGAAGAACGAGAATCATTTTAGCACCCAAACAACAAAGATGCAGTGGCGAAGCATACCTGTTCATGAGGCTCATCTGTTTCTACCCTGTTATTTTGTATCTTTTCTTCAAAATTTAAACCAACATTTGGAAAAGTCATGAAAATATTTAGAGATAGATTGAATAGAATTTATCTCTTTTCCCAGGACTTCAGGGCCTTAATAATTCCTTAAGAAGTAAATTCATAATTGACAATCGGTTGGAAAAGTCTTAAAAGAAAGTCTTCATAGAAACTGGCTGAAAGAAAAAATAACTAACCATTATATATTATATATAGATTATTTAGATATAAGTGTTAGCATCTTTCAAATTATCCGGAAAAAGATTTAATTTTAGTTGACTTATAATAAGTTAATCCAAAACTATTCTTCTTAGAATAAAAAAAAAAAAAGAGTTCGTTGGCTTAGTCTGATGATTCCAATACGGTCTTGTATAAAATACCTACATGATTCCCAGTCCCCCGTCCCGTCCCCCGTCCCGTCTCGTCCCGTCCCGTCCCGTCCCGTCCCGTCTCGCGTCCCGTCCCGTCCCGTGTCCCGTCCCGTCCCGTCCCGTCCCCCTACAACCCGCGTTTCCAAGGCCGTTCCCCGTTCCCCGTTCCCCGTCTCCCCTCCTTCCAAATCCAAACAGTACACATCTCTATAAAATATAAATTCATGATTCTGCAAAACATATTTTCTAGTACACAGTCATGGGCACAGCACAAAGTATCTATGCTTCAGCAGCAACATATCTGTCCCAGCTGGTATGTGGTAGAGATGCACCGCCATTTTCTTCTTCGGTGGGTACTTTGAATTCGCAGCTAGCAGAAATACAACTCTCTCTTACCGTCAACCAAGAAACCTCACAACCATCAAATTTACAGCCTTCTTCTCCAGCGACGGATCCGGAGTCGCTGTTACCAGAAACACCACCACAAGTACTTTCTCCTGCTGTCAACCAAGAACGTACACACCAACAGCAAGAGCAGCTTTCCATTGCAATCAACGAGAAACCAACCAATACAGAGAGCGGTGTTAATAAGAGGGTGCCATGGGAAAAGATACTCGTGGCTTTCTGTTTCGCTGCAGCTCTGGAAATTGATCTTGCATATGAAAAAAATAATCAACATTCAAAACCCAATCTTAAGTTCTGCTTGCGCCTTGTCAGTATCACACTTACCTTTGTTTCTCTCATTGTTTCGCAGCTTATAAGAAAAAAGTTCCCTGTTGCATCCAGAGTGTTAGGGAAAGTTGCCATCGGCCTTGGTGTCACTGCGTTCTTCATCATCATCGCATCTCCATTGATGACCATGAGCCAGCTCAACGATGCTACCTAGCAAGGATACGTACCTACTCCAGATCCCTACTCCCTAAAGTGATTAGTATTACTTCCAATATGTCGTCTTATACATGCAAAAGAAAGAGGGATGATGATGGTGTTTTAGGCAATGGCCAATGGGAATATAATGTACTTTTTATATTTTATTAATTTTATTCTTAAGTTGTAATTTCTGTTTTATATATATATATTTGTATTTATACAATAATTGATAATGAATTATTAAAATTATTAAAATAGATTGAATAAATTTAAGTTAAATCAATATTTTTATAAATTTATTTAATTAATGTAATTAATTATTATATATTGTCATTATTACATGTACAAATTTGCATTTATATAGATTTGATAGAAGTGAGGAATGATCATTCATGGATGTATTGAAATTCACCTCAAATATTGCAGGGGATGGATTATTATAATAGGATTTCAGGGTTTTATTAATCACGCAATATTTAATCCGATGAATATTAGTAGAGGCAATATTAGATTTCTATACAAGAGGTGTAAAAATAAAAAGTTTCTCGATCCAGATGTTGTAACAATGCATTTTCTATAAAAAGATTCATGTAGTAATACATGTGTACGCACATGGAAAATCATATGTTCCTCATTAAACCATGATAGAGAGGATGATTGTGTCAACTTCTAGTACTAGCAAAGTACATGAAGTTGTATATGACAATAGTAATCCTTATAGTAATATGGTTATGAATGC
>Ga0325414_1005031_pt1 | contig 13909 bp, 14 predicted proteins | sample PopdelMetagenome_8_FD_206183 | JGI IMG/M metagenome (GOLD analysis project Ga0325414, IMG submission 206183) | Populus deltoides microbial communities from Bellville, Georgia, United States - Leaf-PdKOR-R3 | ecosystem: Host-associated > Plants > Phyllosphere > Phylloplane/Leaf | place: USA...
TTCTCATCAACTTCTTTGTCTTCTTTATTATTATTATTATTATTACTATTATTGTTATTGTTATTGTGTTGTTGTTAACTATAATTTATACAATTAACCTCCCTGTGGTTCGACCCCGGTCTTGCCGGGTTATTTATTACTTTGACACTCCTACACTTGGGAAAAGACATCAATCTTTTGGTCGTGTCATGGTTCCAGAAGCGTTGGGATGCCTAAAATTATCTGCTTGAGGTTTTTGTTTTTGTACTACATTTGTAGGTCATGGAGATGAGCAGAATATTGAGGATCATACAAATCATAGTTAATTTCTTCATCAGGATCTGTTCCTTTAGGCCAGATTTCATCAGGAATAATGTTGTTCTTTAGGCACACTGTTTTTTGCAAGGTCTTGAGTTCCGGGAGGTTTTCTAAGGGGTGTTCATACAGGAAGTATGGATGAGTTTTGTAGATGGTAATCTATGGAAAACTCATAACCAGATTGTCTGTTGAAGCTTTGAAAGGCCTGTGGAATATGAAAATAGAGAACAAATGGGCAAAAGCCCGCTTAACAGACTTATTTTGAGATGCACTACGATGTACTTCAATCCAGCAAGGTTGTGGATGGGGCCATTTGGATTTTTCATGTTGGAGAAGGGAGATCCATTGTGTAGGGTTGTGGAACCAAGTGAGGAACTTCAAAGTATAGTACCAAGAGTCTGCTGGCCATGAAGTCCTAAGAAGGCTGGAAAGAAAGCAATAAGTGTGAAACTCGATGGCAATATGGTATAGGTGACAGAAATACCATAAGAAGAAGTAGAGTTCTTTGGGGAACAATCCAGAGGGTTTGAAAATGAAGAGATGAATGAAAGGATATTTAGGGTGGATGCCTAAGCTTTGAAAACAAAGGGAAGACATATCGTAGTTAAGAAGAAGGTAGTCTTGGAGGTTAAACAGTTTGTCCTTGGCCTGCAGGTCAAAAGTGTGGTTAAGAACCATTTCTTGAGCAAGAGGGCGTAGGTCATCAGTAGGGAAGTCTTGGTCGGGTAGAGGTAGGTTGGAAGAGGAGGCAATAAGAATCAGAGGAAGGAGCGGTGTTCATGTTTAGGGTGGTCTAGTGAGCATGTTTGGGATCAAGTTCTTGGTGCCTTTTATATGCTCAACGGTGAAGGTGTATTTGGAAAACCACTCTGCTAATCTCAGAAGCGGGGGATGAGGAAGCATCTTGCGTTTGAATTGTAGCATTTTTGGAAAAGAGGAATAGTCCATGACAACTGTAAAGTGATAGGTTGCTAGATGGAACTCAAATTTTTAGATGCCATACTTTACAGCTAAGATTTCCTTGAAAGTGGAGTGGTAATGGGTTTCTAACTCCTTGAATGACCCACTTTTGTATCCACATATGTGTCGGTGGCCTTTTTTTGTCCTCGAGGAGGACAACACTCCAGTACTTGTCACTGGCATCGGTTTGGAGTACGCGCTGGCCTGTGGATGGAATGACTAAAGCAGGCAGATTTTGTGTGGCTGTTTTTAATTTTCTAATAGCCCGAGTCTGCTTTTCTGTCCAAGAGTCCGTATCTTTCTTGAGCATAAGCTAGAGTGGTCTTGTCATTTATGCAACTCGAGGGATAAAATTTTTGAGATATTGGACAATGCTCAAAAACTGTTGAATTTGCTTTCTCGTGAGGGGGCCGTACGAAAACTTTTGGAATTCTTCAGCTATATGAGTGCCAGATGTATAAGCACCATCTGCAAAAACCATACCAAGAAATTTGATTTCCTTTTGGCAGATGAGCATCTTGCTTTTAGAAAGCATGATGTCATGGTGGTGAACAATCTCTGCAAATTGCTTTAACAAAAGAGCATGCGAGTCCTCATCTTTGGAGAAAAGCAACACATCATCAATGTAGATTAAAGCTGATTGAAGCATAGGTTCAAATACTTTAATCATGGCCTTTTAAAATAATGAGGAGGCCACCTTGACACCAAAAGGCATGACTCTCCATTGATAATGATGATCGGGTATGCAGAAACTTGTTTTGTATCGGTCTTCAGGATGAATACCCAGTTGCCAAAAACCTGCATTTAGATCAAACTTGGAGAAAACTTTGGCATTGTGAAGGCATGAGAATAATGTCATTGTGTTGGGTAAAGGGAACTTATCATCTTAGAGGAAATGGTTCAAGGGCTGGTAATTGATGACCAGCCTGAGTTTGCCTCGTTTTTGTTCAGACCTTTTATTAACATAAAAGACTTCACATGACCATTGAGAGTCTGTAGGTTCAATTAAACCTTGGGCCTGTAACTGGGCACATTCCTCTTGAGCTAGTATCTTGTGCTTAGGATTCATTCCTGAATGACTAGCTTTCATGGGATTTATGTCTTCATTAAGCTTGAAAGGAAGTTTAATAAAAAAAAAACTATGGATTTTGCCATAATGGATGAGGACATTTAGCAAGAAAGTCTTGATGAGAGTTCTAATATGAGTGTTGGATAATTTGGGCTTTGAGGAGGGTAATGTTCTCTGTGGAAGAGGGTTGGATTTCATAGAGTGAAGGGATAATGGTGTATGGAAGGAAATTGGATTTATACTGAATACCATGAGGAAAGATTCTGAACTTGGATTTGAAGTAAACATCAAACCCAATGATTAAGTCTTTGCCAGGTAAAGGAGAACCAAGGACATGGGTTTTGACAAAACATTGGGGCAGGATTTGTATGGTAATAAGCTTTTTAGTTTTGAATAGGGTGCAAAAGACTTGATTATCGGCAGCTCGAAAGTATTATTTATGGGTGACCCAACAATGAGAGGGAAGAACTTTTAGGTTAAGAATGGTTCTGTGGGCTCCTGTGTCAAATAAGGCTATGGCTTTGATAGGCTTAGCATATCTGGAGGTAAGAATGGTAACAGGGGCTAAGGGTATTGGATGTGAAGGAGAAATGGTAGGTTGGGCTTGGTAAAGTTCATAGATCTCATCATCAGAACTTTCATCTGCTACAGCAGCTATGATATTAGGAGTGATTTCATCTGTGAGTGAGAATAAGGATTCAACTTCATCATCATCAGGATTGAACTTTGTACTTTGGGCTAGAAAGTCAATTAACTTCAACGACTGGGCCTTCTTTTAGGGATAGGCTTTTGCAAAGTGACCTTTGCGCTTGAAGATGAAGCATCTGTTAGAGCTGGGAGTGAAGTGCTTGGGGCGTCTAGTGTGGCGGCGTCTTAAGAACTTCCATTTCTTCTAGCGACCATTGAAAGAAGTTCAGTGGATTTTCTTAAAATGCTTCTTCTTTTTCATGGAACAATTGCAATCAGTATTGTCTAAGCATTTAATCAGCAAATCTGATCGTTTGCAAGCACGGAGCATATTTTTGTCAGGCTGTAATATCTTGGTAAAATATTTGTGTTGATCACATATTTTGTTGAGTGCTTCCAACACCTGATGAAAGATGGTGCCAAGAGATTGGTTGTCAATAACTTCTTTTCTGGTTTTGAATAATTTGAAAGTCTCATCAGACAGATCTCTAGGTATGGATGCCAAAAAGGCATGTTTGAGGCTTGGATCATCGGGACCAGAGAGAATATGGTAGCGTCTGCACATGTCTTTAAAATGCATTTCAAGATCAGATCGCAAATAGGAACAACATTTCATTTTGAAGCACTCATACTGTGCTATTTCTTTGTCATTTAAAGCTTCGCCAAGGAATTCATAATGAAGCCAGCCCAAAGCTTCATAAAGAGACGCACTGTTCACAAATTGCATTTGCCTGTAATCACCTAAGGCATGGAACCAGTACCATAAAGTGCCAAAGAACTTTGCAGAGAACTGCTGTAATGCATCCCTGAGGGTTGCGCCATCCTTAAGCATATAGCTAGTTAGCCATGAATGAAATTCAAGGATTCTGTCTCGCTATTTTACTCATGGGATATCATCCAAAGTAAAATAACCACCGGTACCTGAAGAATGGGTATGGGGATGATAATGGCGAGGATTGAGATTTACCTCATCATCACTGCTAATTAGTTCATCCACACTAACTCTTGTGGTAGAGGTCGGAGGAGGCTCTTGCTGAGTCCGTGATGATTGAGGATCTGATGTCTGTGCTGGAGGTGGATCATCCATCAGTAATGGTGGCATAGAATAAGTGTCAAAAGAATCTTCTTCAGTAAAAGAGTCTTCAGAAGTTACCAGAGTCTCATCATCAGGAGTCTCTTCTTCAGATGTATTGGTAAGGGGTTCATGGGTAAGGATTTTAGGAATAGTCTGTTGGGAATAAGTGGTAAGAAAAGATTGGATAAGGTTGGAAGGGTGGTTTGACTGGATCATAAGTTGATAAGGGTCCTGGGAGTTTTGGAATGGATCATTAGTGTCATGCCTTTTAGATTCAAAAGAATCAGATGATGAAGAGATGACAGGGGCTGGTGATCTGGGTTTTTTTGGAAGTGGTGGGTACGTGGGTTTTCCCTTTATCTCGTTTGGAGAGAGGTTTGAAAAGTTTTTCAGTGTTTAGGTTTCCGAATAGTTGAGGTGTGGTAGGTGGAGGTTGGGGATTGTAGGAAGGGGAATGTTTAGCCCAATAAGGGTCTGGATAATAGGAGGTCATTCGAGTCTGTGGAGGTTCAGGAAATGGTAAAGGCTTAGATTTGGATTTGGCTAATTCAGCCTGAAGAGACTTGAGTTGTATTTTGAGAGACTAAATCTCGTGTTCTTTTTGAGGGTCGACATGTCTGCCATTAGAAGCTTGAAGGAGTAAATACTCATGGATGGTAGGGATCATTTGTTGAATTTCAACACATAGTTGTTCGAGATGAAGAATTTGAGAATCAACAAAGACAATCATCTTTTTCAGATTAGTCTGAACCAAGTCAACCTTAGATTCGATTCTATGAAGAACAGAATTTTGAGCAATGGCATTTTGACCTTGCCAATGGAGAACTGCTTCCGCTTGGGTGACGTGTTTAGGGCGGCCATCAACATCTACGCCTTGAGGGTTGTGAACTTGGGGAAGAGTACGAACCCTATCTTTTACCTGTTCTTGTAAAGCAGGGAAATCATCATCATAAGGTCTTATAGGTTGATACATGGAGATTGTGGGGACGTGTTCTAGAGAGGCCCAAGAGGGAGGAGTATATTTGACAAGATAGTTAAATTTTCCAGAAGGTTGTCCCAAAATGTCAATTGTTCTGTCTCCTTGATTGTATCTGGCTTTCAGCTTCTTACCGGAAGATTTCCTTTTTTGCTTAGGGGAGTCAGCTTCCATATCCAGACTACAGCAATTGTCACAATTACAAGTGTTCCAAAAAACATGATTATCCTGAGCAAAAGAATAGACGGGGAGACCATCGTTAGAGAAGGACTCTACAGGTACTGGTAGAGGATCGGTAGCTGGTTGCACTATTGAGATGGAGGAGGAAAAGATTCCTAGTGGAGAAGTAGAAGATTCTCCTTTTTTAAAGATGATTTCATCAGTACCATCAGCTTTTTTGATGAACTAGGGTTCTATAGATTGGATAGGGCCAAAGCTTTGATGCAGCTTTTCATAATTAGTAATTAAAGAAGAGGGGAGTAACTTCTGTAAGTCCTCTTTCGGGATTTGGCGCGGGACATGAGTACAGGTGGCTCTTTGATTGATATCAACAGTAATTAGCAAAGCATCATTGGTTGCATGGAGTACTAAATCAAATGCATGATTTTGGACCCGGTAAGCCATTTGATAATGAAAAGTGGCTCGATAGGTGTCCAAAACTTGATCAGCACCAGTGATCTGTAGTTGGACTTTCAAAAAGTGATGAAGTTAAGGATCATCCCAAGCTATATTGAAGTTGGGATAGAAAATGATAACTACTGTGCCACAATTGAGCGTGGTTTCAAGAGATCCAATATATGCATGTTGATACTCTAGATATCTAGTATTTAGAAGAGTTAACCATTTATTTTTAAAATATGAAAACCATTTATTAAAGAGTTTGATTATTTTTTATTTTAAGATTAATTTTAAATTTTTTTATTTTAAATTATTTTTTAATGTTTTCATTTTGATATTAAAATAATTTTAAAAAATAAAAAAAAAATATTATTTTAAATCATTTGAAATTACTCTTAACTGACACGGCCTCTAGAGCCACAATCTCTCGTTTTTAGGGTTTATTAGCAACAGTAAGAGCTCTCAATTTCAGGTACTAGTCTCCTATTTTGAGAATTTTTGTATAGATATCTTCTTCTTCTTTGTGATTGAGATTACTTTTCCATCTTTGAATTTCATTGGGATTTAGCTATTTGTTTACAAAGCATTATTTCTGTTTAAAATTTTGGTTTGGTTTGGTTAATTGATCATTTTAGGGTTTAATGGGAAAAGTCTCCTTTTTGCAACTAATAATTATAACCAGTAGGATGTTTATTCTCTCTTAGGTTAAATGGAGGATTCAGAAAAAAGAAGGGAAAGATTGAAAGCAATGCGCTCAATAGCTGCTGCACAGGCTGAAACTTCTAATAACGTTGAAACTTCTGCTCCGCCAGGTTTGCTTACTTATCCGCTTCTTGGGACCCCTGCAACTCTGCTGGCACAGGGGGAGTCCAGTGCGATTCCAAGGTTTGATTTTTATGCAGACCCTTCAGCAGCATTTTCCGCAAACCAAAAGAGTGCTGCTGGTAACCAGGCTGCACGGGGTTATTTTACATCTCCAAGCAATAAGTCTTCTGTGCCTCAGTTATCGTCTCCCCATCCAGGTAGGGTACTGCTTTTCCAGCTTTTTTGTTCAAACAACCATGGAATCGATTCGTGTTGGATTTTTTTTTTTGCTTGGAATGTTAGCAAATGAAGGATCATGGTGATGTGACTTGTTGTGATCTTTTCATTAGAAGAGTGTGAAGAAGATTTTGACTACTTAAGTAACTTTTAAACTGGTTCAATGTAAAGAGTGTTACTTTTTCTACAAACATATTGCAATTTTCTTGGTGACTGACACTTACTATATATTATAGTTGTCATGTGGAGCTTTAGAGATGTTTAATAGACTTCAAACTCACTCTTGGCTGGCTTCAGCTCAAGGGGCATTCAACTGAATGTGGTCGAAAAGGCTTTGGGAGGTGTTAATTTGCTGTTGGGAAAATTTTAGTAGATCATTATTGTTGGCTTGTAGTTGAGTTGAGAACTTGGCTGCCTAAAATCATTATGAAATGTTGTGCGTTGAAGGGATTTTTTGAGGACATGCTCTAAGCCCATTTAAAATGTTTAGATGATAATTTTTTTTTTTTGGTTGATGGTGATTAAAAAAAAAAAAACATCGTTTATACCTTGTTGCTCTATCGGGGTGGTAGATAATCGGTAGAAATTTGTCATAATCTCTTTTTGGCGGGTCAAAGGAACCTTGAAGTGACTCCCTCTCATGCTTATCAAATGCAAAACAGCTATCCACACGCGAATCAAATGCAAAGCAATCATTTACCCAACCAGAGAATGTATCGAGGGCAAGGTCCATATCACAATGCTGCTTCCTATAGAAGCCCGAGAGGTTTTTCTGGTCCTTTTCCCATGAATCAAGGAGCTCCTCCTGAAATGTGGAGTGGACCAGGTGGTCCAGCGAGCTATTTTAGCTCTACTCTTCACGGAGGACTGTCCAGTCTATATCCCATTCATCATGGGAATCCTGGCTTTGGGCCAGTAGGGAGCAGCCTGTCCCCTGTTTCAGGTTATGGAGGGAGTCCAGCTATTTCACAGACTGGCCAGGGGCACTGGCATAGCAGTTCAGGTTTTGGACAGAGTGGTAGAAGAGGACGAGGTTTTCATTCTCGTGGCTTTGCACCAAATGAAGCACAAGGGCCAGAATGTTTTTATGACAACTCGATGGTTGAAGATCCATGGCAGCATCTAGAACCAGTTTTGTGGAGTGGACTGGATGATTGGGGGAATAATTTTAATGGACCTGGCTCTTCAAATTCCTGGCTTCCAAAATCAATTAGCATGAAGAAATCAAGCGTTGCAGAGTCTTCTAACAAGTCCACTTCTGGACTAAGCCTTGCAGAATACCTTGCTGCCTCACTCAATGAAGCGGCCAATGATGCACCCAGTGTATGACTGCCGCTCTTGGAATGCCACTTTGCCTGCGGTAGCAAACTTGGTACCGAGTTGCTGTTATTCCAAACGAAAAGGTCAAGGAACCATTGCCAAGCCCAAGAGTCATCTATGAGATCATAGCTGGAGGATGGCCTTAATTCGTTTTATACTTGGCTGGCTATCTTTAAATGCAGAAGGCACCACTCCAGAAAGTTTCCTGCAACCCAATAAAAAAGAAATTTTTAAATTTGCTCAACTCGTTACCCAGCTGTCAGCATACGAAACCCCATGTAACGCCAGTAACATAGTTCCCCAACATCTGGTTGACTCGCTCTACTATATTGGAAATTTCTGTGACACTTGGACGAGCTTCTTTTATGTAAATCTTGTTATGCGCTGACCTCCTGGGACAGAGAGGTGCGCTGGACATAGCTTTTTAAAGAAAGAATGGCGACAACGTACTATCTTTTTTTCCTTTTTCTTTTCACAATGAATTGCATAGGAAAAAGGTCAATATTTAACTTATAGTTAATGAAGAAATTTAATTGGTTTAATTTTTTAATATAGCTAATTATTTTTAAAATATAAGTGTTCATAAAAAAAACCTTAGTTAGGGTACAATTCTTTAGAGATCTTATATCTTTCATTCCTACTAGTTGTATCAAATACTTTTTGAGATACATAATTATAATTATTATATAGATGCATAATTATTATATGAACATTTATATTTTCATGTTTTCTTTAAAGTTCAAGTGATAAGCATAACATCACACATGCAATATGTTCATTGTTATTAACATGACTTTGATATTTATTCCTCACTACTTCATTAGCATGCTCATTAGAGGGTAAGAGGGAATGTGTTTTCAAAAACATATAATCTTTTTTTGTTGCTTGAGAACAATTCTCACATTGCGATACCAGATTAGAAAATTTGGTTCAATCAATTTATTAGCATAAAAAATTACCACGTAGGGATATGTTCCTACTCATTCTTGATCTATCAACCTATTCATATAAAGAAAATGAATATTAATTCCATGCATACATGTTTAAAACCACATTTATATAAGGTTTTTAATTATAATTTGATCTCCCGCTACTTTCTTGCAAATTAATAGTCACCTCTATTAATTCAAGAAATCTCGCTTAGATCTCCTAATGAGTTAGGATCTTCTTTAATTTATATAATATTAAGTAACTTAACAAATTAAAATATATTAAATTAGGTAAATAACATAACTTATCAATCGCATCTTTATGTGACTCTTAGATCAATTAAGTAAACCCTCGATCCAAAAATCTGTAAACCAGTATTAAATAAGGTAATCTCCAACTAGAAAATAATAAGAATTAAAAGAAAATTATTATAATTAGAGGTAAAAGTTCTTGGGAAATTGGTGAAAAACCTCGAATAAATTAAAGTATAAATTCGTGGGTGAAAATATTGACGGTTAGAGCAAACCCGCACTTCATAACATAATTCTTAGCCTAAAAATAATAAAATTTAAAGAAATTTTATTATGACTAGTGCTGAAACCTGAATGAAATGATAAAAATTTTCTATGTATGAAAAACACTAACAGACAAGATTTGACAAAAAATTCACCTAAGACAAAAAATGAATGGTATTTTCATATATAAAAACAAAATCCCTCTCTCATTTAAAGCTTGAAGCCAACGACATGGACGAGGAAAAAAATCTTGGGTTTTCTTTTTCTTGTCCTCTATTTTCTTCAAAATATCTCATTTGTGGTAACATGAAGATTGAAACTTAAGTGAGTTCTACTAAAGAAAACCCAAACAAACTTTAAAAGAAAGTTAGGGAGAGAGGGGTTGAAAGTTTGTTTGCCTAGAGGGAGAAAATAATGAATTTAAAGGGAATAAGAAGATTGCTTGAAGTTGGTTGCAAAAACTTTTTGATTTTGAGTTACTTATAAAAATAAAAGAATGTGGAATCCTAAGTTAATTAGTGTTTGAAAATTTATGAAGAGAGAAACAATTGAATAGATTTAATTATCCTAGGAGTTTTACTTATAAGTGGTCAAAATATTAGTTTTGAAAATTTTAGAGAATTTTGAATAATTAAGCTTGATTTTTGGTTAATTTATGTGATTATGATGTTTTGCATATTTGATTTTGAGTATAATGTTGTAGGGTTTATTATTATGTGTGTGACTATGCAAAATGAAAAATCGAATTATATAAGTGTGGAAAACTTGCTTGTTTAATATATTTGAGTGTTTAAGCATTGGATTAGAATTGTAAGAGTGAATTTTTTATGTTAAAACCCTAAAACCCTAAATTAATAATGTGAATATTAATTATTGGTTTGTGATGTGTTTGGACATCAAATTAATATTTGAAAATGTAAAAGTCTAAGGTGAGGATTTAATATGATGGCATGAATATTGACTTATGAATTGTAACATTGATTGATGTTTGTAATGTGTTTGGATGTTAATTGGAATGTTGGGATGTATAGAAATTTATATGGTTGAATTTTAATTGGTGGTATGAACATTAATTAATGGCTGTTATGCATATAGAAATTTAAGGAAATTATGAAAGTTTAAAAACTTCTAGGGTTGAAATTTTAATGGGATGAATGAACCTTTATCAAGGTTAATTGTCATTGTTATTGTTTGGAAGTTGTAGGAGAAGAGTCAGAAGAACGATCTGGCTTCTCAAGAGTATGTGAAGCAAAAGCTCAAGGTAATAGCTGCTTTCTTGCCTTTTTAATTATTTAAATTGCTTTTATAATATTAGAATGCAATGACAATTATATGTATGTTGTACAATTGTATATCATGAGAAATTATGCTCATAGGTTCGGAAAGTAATATGTAACTTATATTTGACCACAATGATAGTAGCTAGTATATTATAGTATTCGACTGTAATGGTGGTAACCAATATGTAATTATATTTGATTGCAATGACAATAATCAATACATAATTGTGATTGAATGCAATGGCAATAACCAACATGTAATTGTATTCAACCCCAATGATTATAACTAATATGTAATTATTTTCGATCGTAATAGTTGTAACCAATATGAAATTGTAATTTATCCAATAGTGATAACCAATAGATAATCATTCTCAAACATAATGATGATAATCAATACTTAATTTTGATCAACTATAACCACGATAACCAATATGTAAATTGAAATAAGTCGCAACGACATAAAGAAATTTGTGAATTGTAAATCAACCACAATAATGAACCTTATACTATAAGCTTTTAAGTTGACTATATGAGCAAGGACTATTGTTGAAAATGATATGAATCCAAGCATTTGGATATGGGCTATTGTTGAAAATGATATGAAGCCATGCTTTTGGAAGAGGGCTACAAAAATTTAAATAAAGCCACACGTTTGGATGGGGGCTATAAAATTCAAATAAAGCCAGACATTTGGACAGAGGCTATAAAAATTTAAATGAAGCCAGTTGTTTAGACAGGGGCTATAAAATTTAAATGAAGCCAATCATTTAGATCAGGGAAATAAAAATTAAATGAAGCTAGTTGTCTGAATAAGGGCTATATTATGAAATTAAACCAGTCATTTGGATGAGGGCTATTGATTAAAATGAGATGATCCGGACGTATGAGTGAGAGTTATAAATTGAAAAGTATTTAGCCGACCATATAAGCGGAGGCTGGAGATTTAGGAAGAATTAAAAAAATATTTATTTTGAAATGATGAGTAATGTTAATTTGCCAAATGTGGCAAGGAAATTGTTTTAAGTTGACAAATGGCAAAAACAAAGCTAAAAATGACATGATAATTGTTTTAAAATGGTTAATGATATTAAAGAGCCAAAAACAAATAAATGCTCATATTAAATAAATAAATAGACGAGCCATAACTGGGCCTAAAGCATGATGAGGTTGAAAAATAATATGGATGTGTTATAAATAGGTATAAAGTATTTTGAGATTGAAAAATAATATCGATGAGTCATAATCAATATAATAAATGTTGTTAGGGTTGAAGATTGATATTGATGACCTATACATGACACTATAAAAGTCAAAATGAACTAATAAAATTAGTTGGCTGAAATTGATAATAATGAGAGCATTGAGGTGAACTAATGAAATTAGTTGGTTGTAAATGATGAAAAAGGTGTTGAAATGAATGATCAAAAAAGGTGAACTAAAATAGTATCCATGAATTTTAAGGGTGTTCTTTGGTTTGATGAAACCATAACTAAATCAAAGTCATAACCTATAAGTATAGTTGGGGATAAAGAATTCTAAATGGGTTTGGACTATGAATTGGGGGTATTTATGATGATTTTATAAAGGGAGTTTAATTAAAATATAAACAAATATGATTGTGACGTTACCATGAATACGTTTAATTTAAAGTATAACTGATGAATGTTTTGAGATTAGTTAAAAATAGATTTTTTTTAATTGAGTTATTGTGAGTATAGCGATGATAGTTCAATGAGTATAATAAAGAAAATGAGAGTCCATCAGTTGTTGAAGAGAATCTAATGTGATCCTCGTGATCACATGGTAACATAACTCACAATCAAGATTGAGATATGATCTTAGAAAGCCGAAAGAGGTCTGATAAGAGTGTGACACAATGAAAACATGTCCCAAAGCACCACCAATATTGCAATGAAGTTGAATGATGCCACGAAACTAGTTTTTTTTTTTATATGTTAGATTCAGTCCGTTCAAGAACCAAAGAATACAAGAATCTCTCCTACATGTTAAACTAAAAAAAATTCAGAAGTATTATCCATCAAAAGTGCTGAAATTTAGGCTTTACATGTGTTAAAATAGTTTTGAGAAATTAACCCTAATAGATCTACTTTTATGGGTTAAATTGAACCACTTAAAAAACTAACCTAAAACTTTTATTAGTAAACTCAAACCCTAATCCAAATAAGTCTTAGATCCTAACTAAAAAATAAAATATTAATTAAGCCCAAACAAGCCTTGGGTTGTAGTTAAAAAAATAAAAATAAAACCTACAAGTCTAAGTCTTGTTTTTCCGTGAGAAGATAAAAAGAAAAGAAAACATTATAGGTGATGTAACCATATTATTCGATAGTTTCACTCACATTTAACTAGTTTTTTGCCTATTGTTTTATGTATAAAATGCCTTGATATTCTTTGTTTTATGTTTTGAAGGCACTTTTAGATGAAAGATGCAAAAAGGAGTAAATTGGAGGTAATTGGCAGATTTGACCCTCAGTCGATGTTTTGTGCAGAACGTGAGCTCTAAAAGTCGAAACGAAGTGATTCCAGTGGCATTAGAAAGATAACATCCATACCTTTCTGGAAATCTAAGTCAGGAAAAATAAAAATACAAAGAGCATGGAAATCACATCCTTCAAAGTCAAAACTCGCATTCTGCCAGTGTTGACCTTTGTCCATTAAAAATTCAATATCTGGAGCTGTAGATATCCAATTTATGCAAACTCAATTGTTTTGGATTCCTGACTCAAATGGCTACAAACGCTCCAAATTGCAGCCAAAAACGATGTCATATGAGGGAGATATGATTTTGCAAAGATGACAACTGAATTCTGCCGGCAAACAGGTTTCGTGAAGAAACGAATCCAAATTACATCCCGAAGCATCAAAACCGGCATCCAAGTTTTAATTTCAGCAATTTAGCTCCTCAAGTAAATCAATCCAGAAGGTCAAGGAAGGCAGCCACCAACCTCAAGCCACCAACCTCAAACCACCAACCACAAACCAGCTGCCAACCACCAGCCACCAGCTGCCTTCACACTACCACCATCTCTTGATGTTCACACTTGAACTTTGATTTTTCTTACTTACAATTTGTGTATAAATAGGCAGCTAAGTTCATGATATTAGGAGAGCCAAGAG
>Ga0325414_1005034_pt1 | contig 13905 bp, 9 predicted proteins | sample PopdelMetagenome_8_FD_206183 | JGI IMG/M metagenome (GOLD analysis project Ga0325414, IMG submission 206183) | Populus deltoides microbial communities from Bellville, Georgia, United States - Leaf-PdKOR-R3 | ecosystem: Host-associated > Plants > Phyllosphere > Phylloplane/Leaf | place: USA...
TTTTTTTTTCAATGTTTATATTGACGCACCATGGTTATGGATGAGACTTTAGTACTTTACTCTCTGATTGATGTACTGTTGAACTTGTTGGCCAAACAGGCTGCTCAAGTCAATTCAATGGTTGGATCTTTTGTTTGGGTGGAGGATCCTGAGGAAGCTTGGATGGATGGGGAAGTTGTGGAAGTTAATGGTGAAGAAATTACAGTAAACTGTGCATCACGGAAGGCGGTGAGTTGTTGAGTTGTTTCCAGGACCTTATATCAAGTTCTCATAACAGAATTGAGAATGTTTTTTGTTTATTAAAAAAGCTTGCTCTTCAAAACCGCCCCAGCTCATTATATGATATCTGATCTGATAGATCCAAATGCTTTCCTGTCTACATTCCATGTCTGATTTAAAATATATATGGTTTTATTGGCTAGTCCATGCAAATGCTTCTTGCGTGAAGGTTTGATCGTTTGTTTTGGCTTGTAGCGAAACAGGTTTCATCCTTATATTTACTGGAAGTTGAGGAACTAAAATTTGGTTATACTCTGTGAAAAGAAAGTGTTAGCAGTCAAATCAAGTCAGTGTCTTACATGATAAATTGTGTGAACTGTTTTGTTATTTTTAAAGTTTTAATGAATTGATGAAAACTGATAAATTTACTAGCAAGTCATTTCCCTGTTGTGCATAACATTCTTAAAATGCTGCTCGGGAAGTGAATGAAAATGGGCAATAACTTCTTTGGGACCAATTCATTGATGGAGTTGATTTTTATCTTGTATTCTTTTGTTTTGCATGAATTTAGAAGTGTTTGAATTGGATTTATATTTTAATCTTAAGTTATTATCTTATCCTTCAATTTGTAGTTTCTACATTTGACATGTAAAGGGTAAAATTATCTTTTTTGTTGAAATAAAGATAAAAAAGATGAAATGATCATTGCTGGTGGAACTTTTGGCAAATCCAAACTATATTGATCAGGCTTATAATTGGTATGGATTTAAGAGTTGAGTTCAATATGCATTCCAGCCTAGCAAACAAAAAAAATTACTTTAATTGTTCAATCAATTGAATGCCACACAAATATTGGGTTTCCAAACAGCCTCTCAAGGAACTTGTTTTCTAATTATTATCTGGAGAAATGACTAGGAACGCAAATAAAGATACATTGATATTGCCTTCAGTTAACTATTTAAGCAGCAAGGGGCCATGGAGGTTGTCCCCCCCACCCCTGAATTTTGCTTCTTGTTGCTGTTGGCATTATTACTGGAACCTTGGTTGAGTGATTGAAAATATAACACCAAAGCACATGTAGGAGTATTGGTGAAATTTGCTTGTTGATAGAAGAAAGATGGTTTCTGCCTCCCCTTTAAAAGAATACATTCACAAATGCACATGCACTTATCTTTATGTTCCATGCAAAGAGGTTTAAGGTGTCAAATGTTCTTGCTTTTGGACAGAAAAGTCGTATAAATTTTATTAAACCACAAAAATATCCTCAGCGGCTTATATCATGAAAGTTTTAAATTGATTTACGTGGTGGGATTCACAAATAATTTAATGAAACCCTTAATACATCAAATCGAAAGATTTTCGTCCTACAAATACAACAATGTTTGAATTCAATATAGGTTCTGTATCTTATAATTGAAAAGTTGAAATGAGGAGAATTTAGTTTTTTTCTCTTTGTTTCATATTGGCATAGATTTCATGTTAATCCTGCAGTTATAAAATGTGTGTCAATGCCTAGTCCATTTATTGTTATTTAAAACTCTAATTCTTATATTAAAAAAAGTCAAAGTTAGGAATATATCAATATCCCCTCTTCTTTCATATTGACTTAAAAAGTACATGTTAATTCCATATTAATAAAATGTGTTTTGATGCCTAGTCCACTGTTCAATTACTGTACATCGGAGTTGAGACTAAGTTTGTGGATTGTTTTCTTTTGTTGCTTTTGTAGGTTTTTGCTAAAGCATCTAATGTTTTTCCAAAGGATCCTGAATTTCCTCCATGTGGCGTTGATGATATGACCAAGCTGGCATATTTGCATGAACCAGGGGTTTTGCAGAATCTTAGATGTAGATATGATATAAATGAAATATATGTAAGTCTTAATAAATGATCTGTATCAGCCCATTTCTTAACTTTGATGTTTGGCAGAAATCTTTGAAAGAGGGATGCTGTTTAGTCAGGCAGCTACTCCCTTTTATTTTAATAATATAGATTTCTGTTGCCTCTTTTGTCTTTACTTCTTAGTGTGAATTCTTTTTTAATCTTCTTCACTAGTTGTGTATGGTTAATGAAAGTTTTTCCTTTGAGGTACTTTTGGCAGTATTGGTATACGAATAACTAAACTCCCAGTGCTGATTCCAGACTTACACAGGAAATATATTGATTGCTGTGAACCCTTTCCGAAGACTTCCTCATTTATATGATAATCATATGATGGAACAGTATAAAGGGGCAACCATTGGTGAGTTGAGCCCACATCCTTTTGCCGTGGCAGATTCAGCATACAGGTGGTTTGTCATATGCTATGTTTGGTCTCAATTATCAAGTACTTTCAAATTACCTTGTGGTTGAACTAATAGTAAGATGTTAAAATTTTCAGACAGATGATTAATGAAGGAATAAGCCAGTCAATTTTGGTTAGTGGGGAAAGTGGAGCTGGTAAAACAGAGAGTACAAAAATGCTCATGCGTTATTTGGCCTACACAGGAGGGAGGGCTGCAGCTGAGGGACGGTCTGTGGAGCAGCAAGTTTTAGAGGTAATTTCTTACATATTTATTGATCTAAGTAGTTGGCTTGCGAAGTCAATGTATTTCACCTTATGTTGTGAGATGCCATTGTTTATTTCTGCAAGTAAGCCTGCATTGTTAACCCCTTGGTTGGCTGTCAACTTTTCTCTCTTCATTCTGTGTTTGGCAGTCCAATCCTGTTCTGGAAGCATTTGGTAATGCAAAGACACTGAGAAATAATAATTCAAGGTGGGAAACCTAAATTAAAATGTTCTCTCTCTGTTTTTTTTTTTGTAACTTTAATGTTGTAAGATAGAATCTTTTGGTTGATTGAGACAATCACTTTACTGAATTTGAATACAATGCAATTGCAGCCGTTTTGGTAAGTTTGTGGAGATTCAGTTTGATCAAAGTGGGAGGATTTCAGGAGCTGCTATTAGAACTTATTTACTGGAACGCTCCCGTGTTTGCCAAGTGTCTGATGCTGAGAGAAACTATCATTGTTTTTACATGCTCTGTGCTGCGCCAGAAGAGGTAAGTTGCTGTTCATTTGTTTTTTCTGAAATGTTTTTGGGGAAAGACCGTGGCAGTGCAAAGATCATTTGATGTGTCATTCTTCTCTTTAGCTCCATTATCCTAGTAGAAATTCATCTAAATTTCAACCAGAACAAAAAGGATGATCTGATGCCTATACCATCTGAGTGTATGTTAAAGGTGAAAGTGAATGCCACGTCTCCATCTGTAACCCTTGATTTCAGAGGAAATAGCAGCCTAATAGCTAATCTTCCAATCAGTTTGATATGGCTATTCAAGTCAATTTTAAAAAGTTGCTGTCCTGGGATAATAGTTCATTTTTTAACACTCTCTATAAGCTTGGATATTGTGTTTGATTTGTCACGTTGATACATCATCCTCTATAATTTTTCTGCTAAACTTGTACCTGGATATTCTATTAGCTTAAAATTATATTATCTACTAGTAAGCTTAGTGTCTTATGATCGCTTGTTTCCAAATGCCACTATCAGGTTATAGAGAAGTACAAATTGGGAAATCCTAGAACATTTCATTATCTTAATCAATCAAATTTCTATGATCTGGATGGAGTGAATGAGTTCGAGGAGTATCTGGCGACCAGAAGAGCTATGGATATTGTTGGGATAAATGCTAATGAACAGGTTGGGTATCTGATTGAGTATTTGTTGTATGGATTATCCATATGAAAATATTTACTAAAATTTCCTTTCACAGGATGCAATATTCCGAGTTGTGGCTGCAATACTACATCTAGGCAATGTGGAGTTTGCTAAGGGAAATGAAATAGATTCTTCTGAACCTAAGGATGATAAGTCTCAGTTTCATCTCAAGACAGCAGCTGAACTTTTGATGTAATTGATAATTAATTTTAGCTATCTTTAAACTTCTGCTGTGATTTTGATCTCTTGATTTGTCAAGCACTTCCTATGATCCACTGTTTTTGTTTAGGTGCAATGAGAAGTCTCTTGAAAACTCATTATGCAAACGTGTGATAGTAACTCGTGATGAGAGCATAACAAAATGGCTTGATCCAGATGCTGCAACTGTCAATAGAGATACTTTGGCCAAAATTGTTTATTCGAGATTATTTGACTGGTATGCTGTAATGTATTTTATGCTTGCATACATGATGCATCATCATTCATTACCATTTTATCGGCAGTGAATGGTTTAGCGTTGTCTAATGTCTTGAACATTTGTTGCCCAGGATCGTAAGCACGATAAACAACTCTATTGGTCAAGATCCTAATTCCAAATCTTTAATTGGAGTTCTAGATATATATGGATTTGAGAGTTTCAAGACAAACAGGTGCTTAACTGGTATGCTTTTGTTTTCATCATTTATGGAGGTTAATTTCTTGCAGAAAAACTGCATGAAATTCCCATGTTTCTTTTACCGGGGAAAGTCAATATTTATTGCCATTTGGAAGTTGATGGCGATGTTCTGTTTTTCTTATAATTTATGAGATAAATTATGTGGGTTGGGATGATTTTGCTCATGCAAACACTTGTAACCGAGGAACCTCAGCAATAGCTCTGCTCACAATGGCAAGCACGGTTCCTTTTGTTTGTTTGATGACTTATATATAGATAATGTAATTCTAAAAAGAGGGCATCTCATCTCGGCATGGAAATATACTTTACTGTCTGTCATGCAAATTCAAGTCTAATATCATTAAGTTTGCTACAGTTTATACTTGCATTTATTTTTGTAGTGTTGCTTGCTTGTTTCAGTTTTGAGCAATTTTGTATAAACTTGACCAATGAAAAGCTGCAGCAACACTTCAACCAGGTTTGAGCATGAGATACTTGCTCAAGTTCATTAGCATTCATCAGAACCCTTGAATGATGAATGGTCATTTATCTTACCCTGATATTTTGTTTGACAGCATGTCTTCAAGGCGGAGCAAGAAGAATATACAAAGGAAGAAATTGATTGGAGTTACATAGAATTCATTGATAACCAGGATATTCTTGATCTGATTGAGAAGGTGTAGTATTTTTCTTTTAAATTTTTTCTCTTGGCATGAAGCATTTTACATCACATATTTGCATCAGCTTTAGATCCAGTCTCAAAAACTAAGTGATTAGGCCTCCCTCTGGCTATCTTTGTGCAAAATCTATATTACAGTTAAAATAAGTGGTGTTCTGTGGTACAATAACCATGCAGATTAACCTTGTTTTGTTGTCTTTTCCATCTCTATGTCTCTCCTTTATTTTATTTTCCTTCTATATTTTTTAATAGACAAATGTTCAATTTTGTATGGGATATTGCTGTTAATATTTTGTGTTTGAGGTGCCAAAGCATTCCAAAGACCAAAACTGTGTTGATATCTAACTCCAAATTCAGATAAGGGTTGCCTTTTGTTACAATGCCAGTTAATCGGATTTATTGCTACCATTAACATAATTGCATATAATTGCTGTAAGCTGCCAAAGTTAGGGTCTTTGATGTTAGTTTTTTATTGCTAACAGTGGAAACTACAATATCTACCTTTCTAAGATGATGTTAAATTAAAGCTAATACTGACTTTGGCTTGTAGGGATGGGATCTGACGAGTTATTCAATTCAATTTATTTTTTTCTCCTTTCATGTACAAGCACGTGTCGTATACCCACCTTTTGAAACAGTTAGTGCTGTTGTGTCTCATAATTACTGTGCCTATCAAGTAAAGCTCAAGGACAATAAAGACTGCCAAGTAATTTGCTTGTCATTGCATCTTAAGCAGTGTCCCTTGTTGCTTCAATTAGTCAAGAAAGTCAGCTCAGTGGCTTCTTGATATCCAAAAGCGTGTTTTCTGTTGTAACTTTATATTCTTGTCCAGTTATTTATTTTGTTGTGTAGTAAATGTGCTCTTTTCTTCTAAGAACAATCAAATACTATTTTGATTGTAGAAATGGAACCACTGATGAGATTGATCGTGATATTTCCTTGCAAGTTAAATAGTTTTCAGATTTTATGTTATTGTGATTCCTATTGGATGTTGGCTTTGTGTTACTTGCATTCATTGAATGTTCTCTCTATTCCTGCTTTTTGTTTTTTTGTTGTTGTTGCATTTCAATCTGGTACATATTTAAGCATCATAAAAGAGGATCTGACATGATGGATGTTCTTTTGTGTTTCATCTTTCTAATATGTACTCTTACGATTTCAGAAACCTGGCGGCATCATTGCTCTGCTTGACGAAGCTTGGTATGTATGTTGTAGAAAACATAGGACAACTCTTCCTCCCATTCAGTCGATGCAGACATTAAAAAGAGTATTTTGGTCTGTCCAGAAATTTTCCATTGATATGGTAGTGATATATTAGCTTTTGTTTGTTGTTTGCAGTATGTTTCCTAGATCAACACATGAAACATTTGCAGAAAAGCTTTATCAGACTTTCAAAGACCACAAACGTTTTAACAAACCTAAGTTAGCTCGCAGTGACTTCACCATTTGTCATTATGCTGGAGATGTAAGTATTCTCTGCCTTTTGGTACATATGAGATTGTGCCACAATGCTAGTTCTTCATGCAGCAACTAAAAAGTGAAGTGCAGCTTAATACTCATCACAGGAGAATCTTGATTGTAGGTGACATATCAAACTGAACATTTTCTGGATAAGAACAAGGATTATGTTGTTGCAGAGCATCAAGCTCTTCTCAGTGAGTCCAAGTGCTCCTTTGTTTCAGGCCTGTTCCCACCATTGCCTGAGGAATCTGCCAAATCATCCAAGTTCTCATCAATAGGTTCTAGGTGTAAGGTCAGTTTATGTTCAAGCGTGCATAAGTTTAATGTGTGTTAATTAACATTTTCAACATTTTTCAGTTTTAACCCTATCTCTCTACAGCAACAACTACAAGCATTGCTTGAAACACTGAGTGCTACTGAGCCACATTACATTCGTTGTGTAAAACCGAATAATGCTCTAAAGCCATCCATCTTTGAGAATAATAATGTTTTACAACAGCTGTGTTGTGGGGTAAGATTCAAGATTGTGGTCATTTCATGTGTCATGGAATTTCTTCATTGATAAAAACCCTGCCCGGCATGTATACTTTTCTGATTCCAGGGAGTGATGGAAGCAATTAGGATTAGCTGTGCTGGATATCCCACCAGGAAGACTTTTGATGAATTTGTTCGTCGTTTTGCCATTCTGGCACCAGATGTGCTGCATGGCGGGTAGCTTTTTAAATTTCTCCTTTAAATTTGTTTCTTAATTCTAGTTTTTGTTTATTTATTTATTCTTTCTTGGATTTGAATTGAATTAAATGTCCCTTTTCATTTTCTATTATTTATGCCTTGATAGCTGCGATGAGGTTAGTGCTTGCAAGATGCTTTTAGAGAAGGTGAACCTCAAAGGTTATCAGGTATATTTTCAGTAATACCTTTTTAAGAATAATGAATAATCTTAAGGTATATCTTTTCTCTTGTAATTCATTTATAATCTATGTTCAACTATCTGAATTTCTGTCTTGTTCATGCTCACATGGATATGTACATGCAAGGAATGACTATCAGTCAAGCAATGAATGCATGTTGAAATCTTGTTTTAAATCATGAGCTCTCTTTGGAATCTACTAATCTACATTTTTTTTCCTATAAATTGTTGGGTTAACCATAAAAGCATCCCCTAAACTATGGGCCATTTTGATTGAGATCCCTTAAATTATAAATATCATCATCATTATTATTATTTCTGTCTTCAACTCTCGAGAATTATAAGGTGTTTTGATTGACACCCATCTCATTATGTTGTGTCCAATGTAGTTTGTAAATATCACATACAATTCACATGTTTTCCTTAAAAAGTACAAAAAAAGTCATAAAACCATCAAGGGCTAATTTCATGATGATAATTTGATCATATAGCATATGATGTTTTTATATAATATTGGTGAAGGTTAATTTTTTAATGTTTCTTGAGATCTTTTGATATTTTATAAGAAAACTTGTGAAACTGAGATGTTTTAACAGAAACATGGATGGAATGTAATGGAAGTGGTGTCAATCAAAACACCTTGTCGTTCAGGGGTTGAAATTAGAAAAAATAAATAAATTAGGGTGTCAATCAAAAAGACTTATAGTTTAAGGGGTGTTTGTACAGATTAGCCTATGTTGTTGTTATGGCATATTTTCTGCATTTGGAATCTACCAGGATATTTGTTTTGTACTAAATTCCCAAGGTACTTAAAGAGTGTCTTATTGAATAATTTCTATTGCAGATTGGCAAAACAAAAGTTTTTCTTAGAGCTGGTCAGATGGCGGAGCTAGATGCTCATCGAAGTGAGCTGTTAGGAAGATCAGCAAGCATCATCCAGAGGAAAGTTCGTTTATATTTTTGTCGCAAAAGCTTTATCTTATTGCGGCAGTCTGCCATTCATATCCAAACTTTGTGTAGAGGTACCTGTAGCTTCCTATTCATGCACCACCTCTTAGTTAATTTGACTGTGGTGTAGTCCATGAAATTATTGAATTTTGAATGTATGGGTCAATGATTGAAATCGTATCAGCTCATGCTTTATTTAATGTGATTGCAGCTGAAGTAGCACGCAATAGGTTTGAATGCCTGAGAAGAGAAACTGCTTGTTTGAAAATCCAGAAATATTCTCGCAGGTACCTTGCAAGTAAAGCATACAACAATTTGTGCTTCTCAGCTGTCTCCATTCAGTCATGCATGCGTGGAATGGCTGCTCGTAATGAGCTTTGTTTCAGGAAGCAGATGAGAGCTGTGATTGTCATCCAGGTTAATTCCAAAACCTCATAAGAAATTGGTTATGACTTTCTTATGTTATTTTTTCTTTTCTTTGCTCTTCATTTCACCTTCTTTCTTCCATTTTGGGGAAGCAAAGAGCGAAGCACACTTGTTTTGCAAAAGCTGTCTAGCCATTCCATATAGTTAGGCAATAGATGATTGTGAGCATGTCTGAATGTATATGACAATAGCATTGTTTTTTGTTTTCAATAATAATAATTCATCAAAAGGTTGCTCAACACAAGAACAATGGACATAGCCAGTGTATGACTGCAAATGTGAGGTGTATTGTGCTTAGGGACATGGGATTAAACCTTGTCTTTCTCTGCCGTGATCTTAAAGGATGAGATAGGGCTACCCAAAGTTGAGTGGGCCAGCTTTTGACAAATCACCTGACATTAATTGTCATGGCTGACACTTTGATGGAAATGCAGTCATTTGCTGCACATCTGTTGATTGGATTTTCTATTATGTTTTTCACTATATATGCTTTCTTAATCTATTGGAAATCTTGCTTTTGCAGAGTCAATGCCGAAAACATTCGGCCCAACTTTATTATTTGAGGTTAAAACGAGCAGCAATTGCCACTCAATGTGCCTGGAGAGGGCGGGTTGCTCGTAAAGAATTACGGAAGCTTAAAATGGTGATCTCGTCTTTCTTTATTTTCTATTTTCTTCTCCATTAAATTATATCTAAGATTGCAAATCCTGCTTTGCAAATTTTTTTGTCCATATTTCTTTTTTGCTTCAACCGTTCCATAAATAATCTGATAATGAATTTTAGTATTATTTTTATTCCTAGAATAAACTTGGGTTGGGCCTAAAAGCTGGTTGGGATTGCCACTACAGAAAAATTGGTTATTTTATTCATGAAGGGAACCTTGTGTTTTTGCTAAAGTAATCGATCAATTCTCTCTCAAGTTTCCTAACATCCCTTCTTGGGTTTCTGTGTAATTGTTGTGTCCTTGGGTGCCTCCAGTACAGTTTTCTTTAATCGAATTTTGCACTTAGAGCAAAAATGATTGATTTTTAAAACCATTTATCTTGCCTCATTTGCATGCAGAGCTGCTTGGGTAACATAAATCTGCATAATTTAGTCTTTGCTCCACCCAAATTCCATCCCTTAAATACCCGATCTGTTCAAAATTGCCCCATTGCTTGTGGTTTCCTAAAGCAGTTTTATTTGCTAATATTTCATTGACTCTTCTAATATGTCTGCAGGCTGCTAAGGAGACTGGTGCTCTCCAAGCTGCAAAAAGTAAACTGGAAAAGGAAGTTGAAGAACTCACCTGGCGTCTGCAGCTGGAGAAACGAATGAGGGTAGGGATGTTTGTTTGTTTGGAATTCTCTTTTCTCCTAAATAAATGAACGACATCATATGAACTTAACTTCCCTCTTGTTTGTATGGTATTTAATAACAATGTATGAAAAGATACAATTCTTCTGTGTTGTGCTCCAGAGAAATAAGATCTTTAGCCATTCACTGTGTTGAGGAATATTGTGTTGAAGTTAAAATTACAATCTAGAATGCGCATATGAATATGCTAGCTTTGTCTATTGAATAGAAGCACAAAGTTGGTTGGATTTGTGTTTTCTGGTTTTTTTTCCCTCTAGTTTGTTAGCTATTTGGTATTGATTGTTTGTAAGTGATGGTTCTATTGAATGCAGGCTGACCTAGAGGAATCCAAAACACAGGAAAATGCTAAATTACGCACAACATTGCAAGAAATGCAGCTTGAATTCCAAGAATCTAAAGCTCTGTTAATCAAGGAACGAGAGTCTATAAAGAAAGAAGCTGAACAAGTCCCAACCATACAGGAAGTCCCAGTTATTGATAATGAACTGGTGAATAAACTTACTGCTGAAAATGAAATGCTCAAGGTAAAGCTTTTTATGCATTGCTATTTTCTTCTAAATGAACTTTCGAGCTGGTACAGGGCTTGTCAAATGACTGTTTGTGTATTGCTTCTATAAGACTGCATTTAGCATACAAATTTGAAAGAGAAACAAGCAAAAAAATCCCATTTGAGGCATGTGCTTCAACTTTCACTTAAATGGTGTTTTGTGGATGACAATGTAGGCTATGGTAAGCTCACTGGAAAAGAGAATTGATGAAACAGAGAAGAAATATGAAGAGACAAGTAAGCTTAGTGAAGAGCGTCTGAAGCAGGCTTTGGATGCAGAGTCAAAGATAATTGAGCTGAAAACAGCCATGCAGAGGTTTCTACAGTGATTTTTTTGTCAAAAGAGTCCAGTACTTAAATTGCATTTTTAAGTCAACACGAAGTGGGATAATGGGATTTTTCCTTGATAACTTAGTGTTAATTATATGAATTTAAATTACTGACAGTTTCCTTTTTCAGGCTTGAAGAAAAACTTTCTGACATGGAAGCTGAGGACCAAGTTCTGCGGCACCAAGCACTGTTCAGTTCATCTTCAAGAAAAATGTCAGAACATTTGGAAATTACCTCTCAGGTAAAGTGCATGAATATTTTTTTTGGTAAACATTTATATTTCTCATGTCATCTCTTGGAAACTTAATATTTTTTTTTATTTTAAATTGCTGCAGCATCTAGAAAATGGTCATCATGTAAGTGAAGAATATAAACATACATAATTTTATTTTATTTAAGATTTATACACCATTTCTGAATGTTCCTGTATTATCTATTGTCCTAAGTGAGCATGCTTCTTCAGGAACCACCAACTCCATCTAAAAGGCTTGGCACAGATGCTGACAAAAAAATGAGGAAATCTCAGATTGAACGGCTACATGTACGTGCTTAAAGATGGAAAAACAGTTTTCCCCCCCTGATTTTTGGTTTGGGAGTTTAATAGTGATGTAATCCTAAATTTACTCCTTTTTTCTGTGATGTAGGAGAGTGTAGATGCTCTAATAAAATGCGTGGAGCAAAATCCTGGGTTTAGTCAAGGAAAACCAGTTGGAGCATTTACCATTTACAGATGCCTTGTCCAGTGGAGATCGTTTGAAGCAGAAAAAACCAGTGTATTTGATCGTCTTATTCAGATGATTGGTTCTGCAATAGAGGTAACTTGATTTTCTCCTTCCATGCATGGTTTATTTTAGAATTATCATGCCTCTAAACCAAACCACAACATAGGTAACTGAAGAAAAAACAGAATTGTTTAGAGTTCTGTGATTCAACATCTAACATTCTGGATGATATGTAATGCTTGCAGAACCAGGATGACAATAATCATATGGCTTACTGGTTATCTAATACCTCAATGCTGCTGTTCTTACTTCAACGAACTTTAAAAGGCAGTGGTGCCAATTCAAATCCACCTCCTCCAACATCATTTTTTGGAAGGATGGCCCAAGTAATGAGATAACCCCCCCTGAAATTTCTTTTGTAGTAATGCTCACATAAAAATGATTTGACAATCTCATATCATGTAACTATATTTTGAAGACGCCTAACTCTACTTTAATTCACAAGATTCTATTCTTCTTTTGTTCTCAAAGTTTTATTTAATGTTCTGTTTATGCAAATGAGTCATTTGAGACCTGGTATTTCTTCAGGGTTTCCGTTCTTCACCTTCTTCCGCCAATCTTAGAGTTGGTAAAGATATACAGATGGTTGAGGCTAAGTATCCAGCTTTGCTTTTTAAACAGCAGTTGACAGCATATGTGGAGACGATATATGGCATTGTTCGGGATAATTTTAAAAAGGATTTATCACCTCTTCTTTCATCATGTATCCAGGTAAACTGACCTTGATTCTACATTTGTGAATCCTGCCATGATATATTTAATGTGCCTTTCGTTTTTCCTATCAGTAAATGGGCAAACCCATTTCATTTTTTCAATGATTCAAAATGTTATCATAATTTATGCTGTAATTTTTGTTGAAAACTAACAAGAATTAAATGATTCAATGCATGATCTTGAAATCTAATTTTAGTGTTAACCATAGAATTTGATGAAGTGTTATCCTCAATTGAATTTCTATATATGTATATATATATATTGCTTAATTTCCTTACCTTTTTCCTTTCAGTTTTCTTTCATAATCAGATCAGTAAACTTGTCATTTTTGTTGCATTGAGTGTATCTTATGCAAATATTTGAAGATCTTTGCTATAATTTTCAGATGTTTTAATATAGATTTGAAGACCAGTTTTTTCCTTGGCTTGAATGCATCTTCTTTCTCACTACCAAGAAAAATGATAGTGGTTGTGCTTGTAATTGGAAGAATTTCAAGTTGTTCTCAATGGACTTCATGTGCTAGTCTGGGAATTTCCCCAACAACCATAATTTCTAAGACTAATAATGAAATTCAGGCACCAAGGGCATCAAGGGGAACTGCTTTAAAATCATCTCTGTCATTTGGCCATAATAAGCCAGCTGATTCCTGGCGCAGCATTGTCAATAGTCTTGATGGGCTGCTATGCACATTGAAAGAAAATTTTGTACGTAATCGTTGCTTTCAACAACATCAAAGTAATACTATTGTCTTTTTTATGCTCTGAACTATGCTTAATGTTGTTTCAGGTGCCTCCAATTTTTGTGCAGAAGATATTTACTCAAATTTTCTCATACATTAATGTGCAGCTGTTTAATAGGTAAAGAGCTTTTCTATACTTTTCAAATGTCAAATAATGCTGTATACTTGGATACTGTTGCATGATACATCATTAACTTGACAATGCAATTGTTGGTATAATTGCAGCCTTCTGCTTCGTCGAGAGTGCTGCACATTCAGCAATGGGGAATATGTGAAGGCTGGGTTAGCTGAATTAGAATTATGGTGTGGCCAAGCAAAAGAAGAGGTACCCTTCTAAATTTGTCTCCAAGTAAATGCTGTATTCACCTTAATCCTATCTTTTGTCGTTATTTCTGTATCATCAGAAGCCGCTGCTTTTCCATGCCAATTCAGAAGTCTT
>Ga0325414_1005039_pt1 | contig 13892 bp, 8 predicted proteins | sample PopdelMetagenome_8_FD_206183 | JGI IMG/M metagenome (GOLD analysis project Ga0325414, IMG submission 206183) | Populus deltoides microbial communities from Bellville, Georgia, United States - Leaf-PdKOR-R3 | ecosystem: Host-associated > Plants > Phyllosphere > Phylloplane/Leaf | place: USA...
AAAAGACAATCTCACTCCTAATTGCATGCTTAACAAGTTTTTTTTGGTAAGGACAATTACATCATTATACTGCTCCAATTCATAATAATATTTGTCTATGTAAACAGTAAAAGGGTGAACAATAAATAATACACTGATCCATTTTAGTTTTTTTTGTTATAATGAAAAAATAAAATCTAAATTAAATTAGGAAAGCAACTTTTATACAAATAAAAAACGGTGGTAATGGCAGTTCCTTCTTTCCTTTTTTTTTAACATAATTTTTTTTCTTCTTATTTTTGTGATTAATAGTTAATTTTTCCATAAAATTCACGGATTGTTTTAAAGTATTTGTTAAATTGTTGAGTGGATTTATTAAGAGTTAAAATAGAAATCGTGTAGCATAAATATTAATTAAAACACTTATATTCAAAAAAATTTTATATATAACCATATAATATAAAAATATCAATTAGACTATAGATTTTTGTATGAATATTAATTGAGGTTTAATATAACTAGGATATTTTTAATTTATACATAAGAAATGTTAATTTAATACTTGAAAGTGATTGCGAAGAATAACAAATATAATTTTAGTATTTTGAGATGAATTGTTGCTTTAAGCTTTTAGGCACTAATTTAACTATAAAACGAACAATGCTTACGACGAAACATTAAGATTATTTTCTAATGAAAGATTTAACTCACCATTAAGATTATTCTCAAATAAAAGATTTAACATCAAAGAGATTAATATAATAATTTTAGGTGATGTTTGATATTGTTAGTATAATATAATTCATATCACACTGCTAATCCTAGAAACTCAAGAGAACCCGTCACCTACACTTCCGCAGTTTAAAACCTGATGTAACTCTGTTTTAGTGTAATTCTATTTAAAGATAAAGTCTAGCTTCATACAAAGTCCTACCCACAGTGTACTTCTATAACCAGTGAATAACTGTATATATATGTGCATGGTACATGCACATAATTAAACATCAATCAAACAAAAGAGTTGGTGATGCAGAAGCAGAAGCACTAGTCCACAAGAAAAAAACATTGAGATGGAAAATATGGGAGGAGATATTGGAACGGTACAAACAGAAGTTCAGGGTTTGGAACACGGAGTAGGGGAAGAGAGGATTTCTTCACACGCAGAAGCAGCAAACGACATATTAAGCATGACTGGACTGAGAGGTGATGCACTCCAGAGCAAGCTGAGGATTAAACAAGCCGTTCAAGTGTTGCAACAAAGCAATGTAGCTGACAATTTGGTAGCAGATGTTGCAAAGATACAAATGGGAGTTCAGGGCATGGAGCAAGGTTTGGGGGGAGAGAGAATTTGTTCACATTTAAAAGTGGCAAATGGCATGGAAAACACTGGTGAAAGATGTATTCAGCATGTTGACGGAAGTGTCTCTCATTGGAGACACACGGTTGATGACCATGATACTAGAAGAGAAGCAACAGAAAGATTAGTGCAGGCCAACGTAGGTGCAAGCCCTTCTGGAGGCAATGATATTGATAATGCCATTTCAACCAGTCCACACGAACAAAACAACGAAGCTGACAATTTGGCAGGAGATGCACAAGATATGAATGAGGTTGAGATCTATAATTTTTTAATGAAGGACAATACAGTGAACGGGGCTGGAGGAGTAGCACAGCCTGGTGCAGGAGCACTTGAAGAGAATACAAATGCGATACGTTCTTGGTTAACGGATGATGAAGTCTCAACCATTGGTATTTGGGGGATGGGAGGGGTCGGTAAAACGACAATGCTGGAGCGTATCTACAATGAGCTTCTAGAAAGACCAGACATTTCACATCATGTTTACTGGGTGACTGTGTCTCAAGATTTCAGTATTTATAAATTGCAGAATAAAATTGCTAGACTTCTGCATTTAGATCTTTCAAGCGAATATGATATCCAACCTAGAGCTGCGAAATTGTTAGAAGAACTAGTGAAGAAGCAAAAATGGATTCTTATTTTAGATGATCTGTGGGAGTCTTTTGATCTGCGCAAAGTGGGAATTCCTATCCCATTAAAAGGAAGCAAGGTGATTTTTACAACTCGACTAGAAATCATTTGTCAGCAGATGGGTAGCAAACACAAAATAAAAGTGAAGCCACTTTCAGACACAGAAACTTGGACTTTGTTCATGGATAAACTTGGACATGACATTCCACTTTCTCTAGAAGTGGAATGCATCGCAAAAGATGTTGCAAAGGAATGTGCCGGTTTGCCAATTGCAATTACTACAATGGCAGGAAGCTTGACGGGAGTGGATGACGTAGATGAGTGGAGGAATACATTGAAAGAATTGAAAGAATCAAAATATAGTGACATGGATGAGGTATTCCGGATATTGAGGTTTAGTTATGATCGGTTATATGATTTAGCTCTGCAACAATGTTTGTTATACTGTGCATTATTTCCTGAAGGTCAAGTGATTGAAAGGGAAGAGTTGATAAGTAATTTGATCAATGTGGGAATAATTGAAAGAATGGAGAGCAGGCAAGAAGCACTTGACAAGGGTCACAAAATGCTTAATAGACTTGAAGGTGTCTGCTTATTGGATAGAATTGATGGTGGTAATGCTATCAAGATGCATGACTTGATTAGAGATATGGCCATCCAAATACGCAAAGAGAACCCATCAGTCATGGTAAATTTTACTTTCGATCCTTATTTTTCTTTTTTCTTTTTGTATATTTTAACCACTAATTTTTTTCCTACACGTATTTGTTTTGATTCTTTCAAATAAAAGTGCTCATTTGGTTGTAGAATTTGTAAGTAGGATTCTTGATTGATCAAGTAGACCTTAATTATATATGTTGCTTAATCAACGACAGAACCCAACTCATATTATATTTTTGTTCTTAATAAATGTTCATTTTGCTATCAACTTCAACTACTTATCATAAAAACAAGGAGAACAACTTCAAAATTTTTGTTTAAGATTGCTTGGCAGTCTCTTTTTTCTGAAGATTGCTTTAAAATCCACTTTTTATTCAATATTTAATTGTATCTACAGGACCAAAGAAGAAAGAGGATGAAAATGGTTCGATTAATGTAACAAATTATTGTAACTCTTAAAATCAATCTGTTCCATTTGCTTAATATAACAATAATTACATAATTTCTTATCATCTTGTTACTGCAGGCATAAATGTTGTAATTGCCATGCTATATTCCTGTTCAAGGGCTTCTCTAATTGTTGAAAATGTTTCTCAGTTTCAATCTTTCCTTTTCCAATTAATGTAACTTCCATTCATTTTTATCCAATATTTTGACCCTTTTTTCCCTATAGGACAAAATGAGTCGACCCAAGGATCCTTTTTGGAATCATGTTGAAGATAAGAATGGTAGTAGCATGAAGTGTAAGTTTTGTGGGCATGAATTTGCCAAGAGCACTTCCGTTACGAGGATCAAATTGCATTTATCAGGAGAGAGAGGGCGTGGTGTTAAAATCTGTAAAGACGTTCCAGAAGAAGTTCAAGGAATAGCCTTTCTAGCTATACTTGATGGCACTCCAGGAAGAAAACGTAAAACTGTAGCAGGCTCAAGAAATAACGAGGTCACTATTGCAATTGATGTCAGTATGAGTGATAGAGAGAACGGGACTGGAGAGGTAGCGGAGAAGCTGCTGGATGCTGGAGAAAGTTCACGCCCTGGAGTAAGAACTATGAAAACAATGCTTTTAAGAATTGGTGAAGTTTCGTTAACTTCCTTGTTTTTAACTCACTACTTTCTTATATAGGAAAAATCAGGATGGACTTTGCTGATGACGAACTTAACTCTAGAGTTTGCATCTGCAGTTTCTGACCAGCTGAGTTATGCATTAATTGGCATGGTGTTGGCATATGTAGCTCTGCTTCTTGCTACTGCTGAACTGATCCTTTACATGGCACGAAAGAAAATAATGAGCCTATTGCCCTGTTTCCATCGCCGATCGACCAGTCCTTCCGCACCTGCAGAGGCTGTTGAGTATTTTGGATTGTTTGGTGCTGCCTGGCAATGCATTTATTCGACAACGCAGTATACATATGCTCGTCAGCAGAAAGCTAATCCAATTAAGATGTGTCTTCTGCCTTTCATTTTCGTATTATGTGCGGTAATTTCCAAATTAATCAGAAGGTGGTTTCATTGACAAGAGTGCTTAGGAACGGTATATTTTCTTAACTAAAAGAATGGCAGTGTTTTGTTTTAAGGACTATATATTTTTTAGTGGAATGTGTCGAAGACTTTGACACAGGATATGATCTCGTCTTCTTATTGTTTTAAGGACTATATATCAATTCTGGTCTTTAATATTTTAATTACAATAAACACTTCCTCCAAATTCTGAGACTCAGACATCTCTGACTAACGATCACTTGTTATTGAGGATAGGTTCAACATTGGGGTTTGTACACACGTTAACTCCCTCAACAAATAGCAAAATTAAGTCCCTGTTTGATTTATGAAAAATGATTTTTAAAAAATTACATTCCAAACTTTCCATTATTTATTTATTATTAGAAAAGTTAGCAAACGAAAAACACTTTTCAGTCAAAGAAAAATTTGGCTTAGTTTTCAAAAAAGTGTTTTCCTTTTATTTTGGACAGAAAACACTTCCAAGAAGTTATGAAAAATTTAGAAATGTCATGTTATTTATTGATTATATTAAATTTGGTCCTCAAACTTTTGATTGCTATATATTTTATTTTGAATTTTTTTTCAATTTTATCCCTTAAAATTTGATTTAATTTTATTTTTATATCAACTTTGATCCTCATTTTTATGATTGTTATTGGCTTTTCTCTTAACATTTTCTTGATTGAAATTTTTTATCTATCAGATTTGATTCTTATTCTTTTGGTTGTTATTTATTTTATTTAAAATAATTTATAAAATTTTCAAAACAAATTTTAATTTCATCATCTTTCAACTTTTTATCTATATTATTTTTATTTTTACTTATTTTATTTGAGATAATTTATGAAATTAATTTTTTTTCAATTTTATTCTCATTCAACCTTTTAATTTCTAAAATTTGTTCCTCATTATTTTAATAAACTTGAAAAAATATATTAACAATTTATTTTCCAGCTTATTTTCCATGACATAGCCAAACACTATAAATTATTTTTCAACTTATTTTTTATGATATTATCGAACATTGAAAAATAATTCACTTTCCAAAAGAAAACTACTTTCTAGAAAACAAACGAGGCCTAAAGGTTAAAAGCAACTTGCTTTGACTCTCGCCTACACCACTAGTTGTATAGTGTTTTTTAAAAAAATAAAAACATGGAATTTTTACATAAATTTTTTTACGCATAAATCAAAAACTTTATATAAATATTTAATTAAATAAATGGATAATTAGATAATCATATGTATAAATAAATGAAAAAAATTATTAACAATAACTAAAAGTGAAACAGAAAAAATTGAGACATAAATATGGATCAAAGGGATTTGATCTTGTAACATGGAACATTTATTCAGTTTTATTTACTGAATTTATTTATTTATTTAATCAAACAATAATATAAATAGACACACACTAAACTAATTGAATAAAATAAAAGAAAAAAAATATTATGCAATGATGCAAATATTATAAATATTATCTAAAAATAAATATTTTTATTTTATAGATGAATCAAGATAATTGAAAAAACAATACACATAATTTTTTTTAGAAAAACCTTAATTCAAAAAAAGCCTTGCAAAACCCGTGACTTAAGACATGAGATCAGGATAACCCGATAGAAAATAAATTGATGATAACCACAAAATCAATTTGTTTTGTTTAAGAAAAACATAATGTCGAACTATTAAATCAAAAAAGGAAATGGAAAAAAAAAGATGTTGACTTGCATTAACTTTTCAAACCCTAATAAATCAAACGTTGAAGGATGAAGTCAGGAAAAAAATCAATTAAACAAAATGATCTAAAACAAAAAAATCATAGTTAAAAGATTGAGAGTGAAAATCAAAATAAAAAATGAATTAAAGGGCAACCAATTTTTTTTTATTGAAGGGTTAAATTGAAAGGAAAAACAACTTTAACAAAAAGAAAGAAAATCAAGAGAATGAGGGCCAAATTGAAAAAAATAATACACCATAAACTTTGATTGAAGAATAAAAGAATGAGAGTGAAAATCAAAATAAAAAATGAATTAAAGGGCAACCAAATTTTTTTGATTGAAGGGTTAAATTGAAAGGAAAAACAACTTTAACAAAAAGAAAGAAAATCAAGATAATGAGAGCCAAATTGAAAAAAATAATACACCATAAACTTTGATTGAAAGATAAAAGAATGAGAGTGAAAATCAACATAAAAAATGAATTAAAGGGCAACCAAAGTTTTTTGATTAAAGGGTTAAATTGAAAGGAAAAACAACTTTAACAAAAAGAAAAGAGAATGAGGGCCAAATTGAAAAAAATAATACACCATAAACTTTGATTGAAAGATAAAAGAATGAGAGTGAAAATCAAAATAAAAAATGAATTAAAGGGCAACCAAATTTTTTTGATTGAAGGGTTAAATTGAAAGGAAAAACAATTTTAACAAAAAGAAAGAAAATCAAGAGAATGATGGCCAAATTGAAAAAAATAATACACCATAAACTTTGATTGAAAGATAAAATTGAAAACCAATAAAAATTAAACAAAAAGGCCAAGGAAAAAAATAAGGACTGAATTGGAAGAAATAATATATGACAAATTCTAATTGAAGAACTAAATTGAAAACAAACAAAACTTTTATTAAAAGGCCATAAACAAAAATCATAGATCAAAAAAATAAAGATCAAAATTAAAATATATAAAAAGAGGATTAATATGTATTTTTTTGGATAGGAGAGAAAAAATAAGGGGAAAATGAGATGACCACCGACGATAAACTACCAATCATCCACCATCACCTATTGCACAATGAGGAAGAGAACATAACAACACTTCCACCAACACAACGCAAGGGCAGGTTTGGCCACCAAGAGGTGCCTCATGGCCCATCCAAATGATGTGGATGTCCTCCACGCGTTGGCATGTAAAGAGCATGTGTCGATAGCTTTTTGGAATAAAACATTAAATATTCAATGTAAAAAAATTAAAATGTCCTCCATAAAAAATTAATTATTCAATGTAAAAGATCAAAAATAAATTGACGATAATTACAAAACTAATCTTAAAAAAAAAACATAATGTCGAATACTTAAATCAAAAAAGGAAAATGAATAATAAAATTGAATAATATTTAATTTTAAATTTTGCACAACCAAATTTTAGATCAATAGATAACTAAATTGACCTATTAGACCAGATTTATAATATTAAAATAAATAGTTATAAATTCAGTTTAACCATTTTTAATCATGGTGGTCATTATTCTATCATATTCTTAGTTGAATAATATATATATATGACTTCTTACTTGTTCTTAGTTTCCTACAAATTAATTTAGGTTTATTTAAAAAAAAATTTATTTTTCTTTGAAATGATTCATATTTTAGTATTAGGATCGATGACACTGGAAACCCAAACAAATCACCCAACAATTAATTGAAATCAATATAGTGGCAAATGCTGTAAATAATTATTAAATAAGTGATCTTTTCGCTATATTTGTCTAATGAGTTTTTTATTTTAATTTGATGGGCTTTCTAACATTATTCAATTTCATTTAATTTGATTGCACCGAGACTTTGAGTGAACCTTTATTGATCTCATCTTATTTTAAAAAAAATTATTTTTCATATTTTTTATAATACATATTATAGTTTTAAACACTGCGTTGATCCGTGACTCGGTTTAACAGTCGCTGGAGTGTGCAGCTGAACTGAAGGTCATTTCAGTTAGGGCTTCTGATGGGATCGAGTGCTTGCTTTCATTCCACAGATACTCTTCTTCTGATAAACTTGACATAAGATGATAATGGCAAATCATCTGTATTTTTTCAAATCATCAAAGGGAATTCCAAAATGAAGTAACATACTCTAGATACTTGCATCTTTGATTTCCAATGATCCTGTCAAGTACTGTTTTGACACACTTCATTCTTGCCTTTTGCTCTGTTGCAGAGATTGCTCGCTAAAGAACCATAATCCTCAGTATTAGCATGGTCGATCTTCTATTTCTTGTAACTTATCAAATTTTCTGTATTTGTAGGTCTATGCCCCCCTCCCCCCCACCCCTCTCTCTCTCTCTCTCTCTCTCTATATATATATATATATATAGTTAGATTTTTCATTTAGCTTTGAATTGTAATAATAATTTCGTCCTCAAATTCCATGAACTGAATTTTTTTCATATGTTCAAGCTCCTGGTGAAAAAGGATCAATGAATTTGGTGTTCAGGAAATGGTTATCAGATTCCACTCTCTCCAACTGATAAAATATTGGGGGTTGAATATTAAAAGAATGTGTTCATAGTTTTATACAGATCAGACGTGACTTTAATTCTGCAATTCTCATCTTTCTCTCTGCTTACATCCTTCTTCCTTGACTGATGGGCGGTAACTAGTTGACAGCACAGACTGATACGGACCCATCCCAATGGTGGAGAAGAATGAAGGCTACGATTTCATAAGCATTTAGAGGGTGTTTGGGAGTGTGGTTGTAGTTGTTTTCAAAGTGCTTTTCACTTAGAAAAGTGTGCTAACAATATTTTTTTATTTTTTAAAAATTATTTTTAAGATCAGCACATCAAAATAATTTGAAAACATAAAAAACATATTACTTCAAAGCAAAAAAAAAAATTCAAATTTTTTCGAAAGTGCTTTTGAAAAGCACTCCCAAACTATAATTAATTCCTACAATTTGATACTTAAAAAAAATTGGATATTTTTTTTTACTTTGACGTTCCAAGTGGTGATATTAATCATCGAATATACATTAACCCTTCATAAATATTTTTTCATACAACACCCTTCATAACAATTCCCAATCCAATCATCCTGGATCGTAAATTCATCGCACTAATTATTCTTTCTATTATATCTTATCAACCATCACACACAATTAATTACTCACATTTGCATGATTATTATTTATGGATAAGAAGCACGTTAAAGATTAACTACGGAAAGGTTTTTCTCGATGAATACATATACAAATTAAGTACATTGTCTTTATAAAACAGGTATGATATACATGACATGCATTGTAAATTCCATTTATTTTTACAAGATTCTACATTTAATGAATGTTTTGCTATAACTACCATTAATTAGCTTATATTTTAGTAAAAGTAATGTCCTGGAAGATTATTAGGCGTCTTGGGTGCGAGAAGATCCTATTCAACATTAATTTATATGAGCATACAAAACATAAGAAATAAGATCTAAATATTTAAAGCCATGCATATAATTAACATATATCATAATCCTCATATTCTATAGGAATTCATTAATTTTCCAAAACCAATTTCTGGTGATCATCGTGAATCATTTTAGACATTCTTAATTTTTGTAATTGGATGCTCATTTATATATGTTAAACTCTTTGCCTGGAGTTGACTACTTGATTCGGACCCAGTCATTTCAACGTGGGTATTATTATTAGTCAAGCTAATCTCATCAATTATTCCTGGTCATCCCAACACGAATGCAAAGTTACTCTTATGAATCATTCCTAGACATCCTAACACTAATGTAAAGCTACTTCTTATGAATAATTTCCTGTCATCTTAACACGAATGCAAAGTTACTCTTATGAATTATTCCTAGACAACCTAACACGAATGTAACGCTACTTCTTATGAATCATTCCTGGTCATCTTAACACGAATATAATTAGCTGAGGCTAATCTCATCAATCATTCCCGGTCATCCCAACTTGGATGCCATTAGCCGAAGCTAATCTTATCAATCATTCCCATGGAAATAATATTTATTTTTATTTTTTTATTTTCCTACTCATAAGCAATATTTTCACGATAATATTTTTCCTGCCCGTAGGCAATGTTTTCAAAATAATAGTATTCTCCTTCTCATCAGCAACACTCACAATGATAATATTTCCTGCCTATTGATGACATTTACATAATAATAGTATTTCCTACTCGTTGGCAACATTTACACAATAATAATATTCCTACTCATTGGCAACATTCACATAATAATAATAATATTTCTCCTTCTTGTTAGCAATATTCACATAACAATAACATTTCTTACTAATTGGCAACGTTCACACAATAATAATATTTCTCCTACTTGTTGGTAACTTTCACGCAACAATATTTATACTGTCCGTAGGCAATGTTCACATAGCAATATTTCTCATGATACACAGTAGTATAAAATACGCATAATGTCTATCACATACTAGCATTGCAAGAATTTAAACGATTTAAAGAAGCAAGGGGGTGACCCTTACCTTAAACTCCTGTTATACATGTTCTCGAGAAGTCATGTGCTACTCTGAATGTTTCTCTTACATTCCAATCGAATATCCAGAATCAGTACTCAAGTCTTTCTTATCCATTCATCAAATTTATTAATTCACATACCCATTTAGTTTCATAACAAGTTCATGGATAAACTCTTTTTTATTTATCACTTCATTTCATTAAATTTACATTCATTTACATTAGCATTTAACATCCATTTAACTTGATTCTTGATCAATGATTTTCAATGTCCAAAGGATATGACTTTTGGTTACCGATATTTTTCTAATGTCCCAAGAAATTTAATCTATCACCAAACAATGTAATTTAACTTAAATTTCAGCAATGACTACACGTGCTAATTTTTGTTTTATTTTTCAAAGCATACTCAAAATGATTCCTTATATCATAATTCAATTTACAACATCCCTTACTATAATTTCTCATTCATTTCTTCATCAAGACACGTAATTTACCAAACATTTCAGTGCCTATTTAACTAACATGGCCAGCCACAATAGGGTTAATTTTCCAAAGTTTGTTTCAATTTATCCCAACATACTTTCCCATATCATGTTTCCCATTCCAACACAACCAAAGTATTAATCCACCACTATTTTTTTTTTATATAGAATTTAACTATACCATCACTTATCAACACATCAAACATGACCCAAATAAAACACAAACAATTCCCAAACACTTCTATCATCATTAAACCCATTACAATTATCCTTAGTCCCAAAACATACTTTTTATGTTAAACATCATATTCTTATTCAATATTTCTCAAACCAAACTTAAAACAACATTCTGTAAATTTAGAATTCAATAAATCCAAACGGTGGAATTATACATCATCATCATTAGAATAACATATCCAAAATTAACATACATTCAATGGTTAAATCTTCCTATATCAGAACAATACCAAACTGACCTGAAAATTGGAGACCTATTATTCAGGAAGTACAATTTCTAGTAGGAGTGGTTATTTTCGATCTTAACCATTTTGAATTTATATAACATCTGGATGAACAACATATCCACAATACAGACCAATCCAACGGTAAAAAGATGATATAACAATCGACAAATGAGGTTGTCTTGAAGGGTGATTTTCCAGAAATGTTCCTTTGGTGACAGCCCTCAAACAAAGCCTGCTATTGACAATCCCTCTGGTTAGAATGTAGGTGACATTGAGCATAATAATATATCCAAAAAGAAACCTAATCCAACGGTGGAAAGCCAAGATATGACTGCTGAAGTTCTTGGCTTGTTGCCATCCCAAAACCCATAGTTTCAAATCAACTTATTCCTTCTATTTTTCTGCAAATCAAGCCATTATCATGCAATTAATCTCGAAATTCACAAGAATAATGATTCCCCCAAAATATTTACATGAACCCTAGAATTTTAAACTTGGAGGTTTTCTTCTCCTCATGCAAGAACAAGAGAGAAAAATGAAATTACTTTAGGGTATGTTCCTTACCTTTGTTACTTTAACTTATTTCAATGAGTTCTTGCAAAAATCTACAAAACTCATGTCCTCCTCTTTCAAGTTCCAGCTTCTACTCTTTATTTTTCCCAAGCTTTATCACTCTCTAAGTATAGCTACTTGATTTGTTTTCTTGGATATAATTCTCCCAAGAACACTCCCTTTTGATTTAGCTTGAAAAAATGGAGAAGAGATGAAGAAAATGGGAGAAAAATGGTCTCCCTCCTGTTTTCTACCTTTGCAGAGGACGTGGGCTGTCTTTAAAGGAGGAGAAGGGAATATTGTTTTATATAAATTTACCAAAATGCCCTTATTAATGCCCCTTGTGTCATGTTCTCATAAAGCCTTCCCAATTTACCCGATTTTGAGTACTCTCGTAAAACCTTCTCAAACTCTGATTGACATGAAATTTTAACCTAAGATAAAACAATAAGTCTGGAGATCTCTTATAAAATTTCAGCCCGATCCAACGATCGGATTGAGATATATCATCAATAACATAAAACTAAACAATCAGTGTCTTTTACGCTAACATCTGAATTTCATGCATTACTTTATTTACTTAGATTCTCATAACATTTCCCCTTATTTATACTCAATAAATTCAATATTACCACATCCATCATTGATTTATAAAAAATAATCCTTTTATCCGTTGAGACTCTTCTTCGTTTTTGCTAACATTACAAATTTTAATCCAAAATTCGTAACCCTCATTTTGACTTCCACCATATCTTTAAATTTATATATGGAGATCATTCTCTTCCTTACACATTGTATTTGTTATTATTTTTACTATTTATTCATTTCTTTTCATATTGAGTCTCCATTACTCATCAAGGTCTTTTTTTTTTCTTTTTCTACGATCCTATATTTATTCGGGGGTTTACAAGCTATGTGGGAAGCTTTTCTCTCAGACTTTGTTTTAAATGACACCATCACGTACATTTTATATTTAAATTCATTTTTCCTTTATTTCTTAACATCATTAGTTAATGTCAAATTACCATCATCTTATAAACAAAATGGGTCGTAAATTAGTAGTCTCACTCTCAAATAAAAGTCTAATGCGACCTGTCGCTTTAAAAGGCTTATAATTACTTAAATATATCATAAACCAATCTTGATAAGGTAATACAATCAAAATCCCTAAACAAAATGAAAAGGAAAAGAAAATCCAAAATTAACCAGAAAAATCAAGTAAAAATAACAAATTTGGCTCAAAGAGATCTTCGTGGCCCTCCTATAAAAATGAGCTTTGTAAATCTTCTAGAAAAATTAGAATTTGATTTAAACGATCGAATCCAAATTAAGTTATAGGTTTTTTATTATCACTATGTTGATCCAGCACAACCATATCTCTTTTTGAGCTTTACCATGTCTACTTATCTATAAAAATATATATTTATGGTATATCCCTGTCTGTCTTATTATGACAAATTATTGTTTAATTGCTCAGAACTTTCAATTTTTATTAGCCTTTCAGTATCATCTTCTACCTATCAATATACAAAACTCTCTCGCTGTTATTTATATCATAATTCAGACAATATTTCATTTTTCCATCATCAACACCTTTTAACTCGTTTCCTGTGCTTAGTAATCATGTGTTTGTGTACTCAGGAGGGGATTCACCTGCAATATCCTTGATTTACTGGTAAATATATGTCCAGAACTAGAAGATTCTTGCTTTGGGGTCACATTTCCAGTGATTTTGCAGTAATCGCTTCCCTTAGAACCAAGCCGTGCAGTGTAGCTTTCTTCAAATAAACAGGATCGAATCCTACAACTTCCCTTCAGTTAATTTCTGGCAAAGGAAGAGTTAATCATGTTTGATAATGCTGTGGATAAATACGGATAATAAAAGTTAATAATATTATCATGCTTGGGTAAAATATAATGACCAGATATGGAGAATTCGCAGGATTCTTGATGTTATATTTCTTTCTTGATTTTTTTGCTTCCTCCATTTGTAGGAAAATTTTAAAGCATGATGATGATGTAGAGCTCTAAAATTATCTA
>Ga0325414_1005040_pt1 | contig 13891 bp, 12 predicted proteins | sample PopdelMetagenome_8_FD_206183 | JGI IMG/M metagenome (GOLD analysis project Ga0325414, IMG submission 206183) | Populus deltoides microbial communities from Bellville, Georgia, United States - Leaf-PdKOR-R3 | ecosystem: Host-associated > Plants > Phyllosphere > Phylloplane/Leaf | place: USA...
AGCAATACACTGTACACGCGCGAGTACAGATAACCTCGATGATTGATGCTCAAGTAACAGCCCAAAATAACCCCAAAGAGAAACACACAGAAAAACACGATTCCTTGCCTCACTCTCTCTCTCCCCACCCTCTTCTGTACTAAAAACTCTTTATTTTTTTTTTTTGTATATATTGTATGGTGGGCAACCAATATGTCTGCTAGTCCGAAGATAAGAATCGGAACCGGCACCGTGTCCACTCACCGTCTCACCATGACAACCACCGCCGCCGCCACTCTTTCCCTTCCTTCCCACTCTCTTATATTCATAAAGAGTACTCCTTTTCCTTCCCTCCGTCGCTCTTTCTGTCTCAACTCGCCCTCTACACCAACTCCCACCTCTCATTCTCCTCTCCGTGTCAAAGCTTCCTCTGCTGAGCCCTCTCCTTCTCCAGGTCCCCTCCTTTCTTTCTCTGTGTACATGGTTTTTTAGTGTGTGAGAGATGGGAGTGATTTTGATATATCTTGTTGATTGGTGGATTTTTAGATGTTAATATGTTGCTTTAGCTTGTATTTATTAATTTCTGTGCTGGTTGAAGACCCTTTTTGTGTTTGATACTTCGAAAATTGTAGTGTGAGAATCTTGTTCATTTTATATGGTGTTCAAGAAGATGCCTTTAGTACCATTAAAGATATGGACTTCGAGTGATTTAGAAAAAGAAGTTAAACTTTTCTTAAGTGATGCCCGTATTGTTAATTTGGGTAGAAGTATCTATTTTAACTTAAAATCTAATATGGCTGTTTTGTATGTTAGTTTTTACTTTCAGTTTGGGGTCTCATCTTTAATTTTGAAGCAACTGATTTTGATACAATGTATTTAGAACCTTTTATCTCTAGCAATTTCTTTCTCGATTATATGACTGATTTTCAAGTTTTGATTTTGGTATATAATTGTGTTTTGCTTCCTCAAAACAACCATGCCATGGTTGTTAATTTGGTGTTTGTTTCCTGCAGGCAAAGGTATTGAGAATGTGGTAATTATAGGTTCAGGTCCTGCTGGATACACAGCAGCAATATATGCTGCTCGTGCCAATTTGAAGCCTGTAGTGTTTGAGGGGTATCAAGTTGGTGGTGTGCCTGGTGGGCAGTTGATGACTACCACTGAAGTGGAGAACTTCCCAGGGTTTCCTGATGGAATAACTGGTCCGGATTTGATGGATAGGTAACAAAAAACAAAGTTGATTTTGTTTTAAATTTATTCTTGTTCTTGAACGGAACACACATAATTATTTCCAACTAAATTATTGCACAGAACTTTGACTTAGTTTGTTGATTAGGATGCGACGGCAAGCTGAACGTTGGGGGGCAGAACTGTTCCAAGAAGATGTGGAATCTCTTGATGTTAAAAGCAGTCCTTTCACCGTGAAGAGTAGTGAACGTAAGGTGATATATAGTTTTCTAGCGTTCTGTTCTGTACATATGTTGGAGTGGTTTCATTAATTTCAACTATTGAAGTATCAAATCATTTAAACACATTTGTTTTATGGATGAAAATTTTTCTTTGAACTCTGTTTGGAGATGACCTATTTTAGCGAGTATTCTTTATAAAAAAAACACGCTCCCTGTATGTGATACCAACTTTTTCTTGGAAATTGTTTGAAATGCACTGTTTTTATGCATGAGTGATGTGTCGTGACCACATGCAATTGTTAATGTATTTGTTATGCCATAAGCTGTAGATTCTTAATTAATTGGAGTTTGGAAACAAATCCAAGTTCATGCTTATGATACTAAATTTGTTTTAAATTAATATTTCAGGTTAAGTGCCACAGCATCATTTATGCCACAGGAGCTACTGCCAGAAGACTCAAATTACCCCGTGAAGATGAATTTTGGAGTAGGGGAATTAGTGCTTGTGCAATTTGTGATGGAGCATCACCACTTTTTAAAAGGCAAGTTCTTGCTGTCGTAGGGGGAGGTGATACAGCCACAGAGGAAGCATTGTACTTAACTAAATATGCTCGTCATGTCCATTTACTTGTACGCAAGGATCAACTTAGGGCATCTAAAGCAATGCAAGATAGGTGAGTTTTGGTGCCCCCTTATTTGTGTTGTTCCGTTGCAGTTATCGGCAATGATTATTTTGCTGCACTTTCTTGATTAATTACTTTAGGCTGCTCCTAAATATTAAACATATAAAAGTGCATATTTAACATTTCACAAAACTATCTTCTATATGTCAAGTTAAACATGTTTGCATTTTGATATGTTCTTAAGCACATTCCTGCTTTGCCATCTTCACCATATCTTTCTTGTAAAGTCAGTTGTTTCAGACCTTTTAACAGGTTTAATTTCATCAACATTGTGTAGTATGTGATCTCTGGTGTTATGTTTATTTCTGAGCGGTCATTAGTTTTTCTGCAAAACCCCTTTCAGTGTAAAAATATCTCTCCTAGACTAATTATACTATTAGAAAGAAAACAAATTCTCTCATTATGTGCTAATGTTTAAGATAACTCCAACAAAAATGCAGTCGCTTATCCTTGCAATTCTGGAGGTCTTTAAATTGCAGGCAATCACATCAGCTTCTTAAATGTTGCAAACAGTTTATTTCATGGCATTATTTTCTTGTCTTTTGTGATTTAGCTGCCATGATTTCACGATTCCCGAGTTATACACTAATGAACAATTTGTATGTTGAGTTTCAACTCCCTGAAATGTTTGTTTAACAGGTTGATTATCACAAATGTTTCAGAGTGATCAACAATCCAAATGTCACCGTGCACTTCAATACAGAGACTCTGGATATCGTTAGCAATACAAAGGGCCAGATGTCTGGTATTTTGACTAGAAAAACTGATACTGGGGAGGAATCCGTGCTTGAGGCAAAAGGCTTGTTCTATGGTATTGGTCATTCTCCGAATAGCCAGCTGTTGGAAGGCCAAGTTGAACTTGATAGTGCAGGCTATGTGTTAGTTCAGGATGGTTCTGGGAAAACTTCTGTTGAAGGTGTATTTGCTGCTGGAGATGTTCAGGTAATCCTGTAAAAAACTGTCATTTGGATAGGCTTAAGACCTTTCAATTTTCATTCTAATCTCATTACTGTACTTTAAGATTCTGTCATCATTCTTGCTTCTCTGGCGATGCTAAGGCTTAGAAATATGTTGATGGCATGTGTAACAGCAAAGCATGTTAATGGGAGTAATTGAGTAATTCTCATTCAACAAAGATAAAGTTTGTGATTGATTTTTGAGCAAAATATGATAATTAAATAATTGCTGTTTATGTGTTAGTCAATTGGAGAGTATAAACTTTGCGGAAGTGATGCTGCAAAAATAAAAATATTTTGTTTTATTTTAAAGTTGTCTGATGCACTGCAAAAATTTGGTGTAAGTTGATTTTCCTAGAATCTAAGAACTTTGACACAGTGATTATATCTTAAACAATATTCCCCATCTAGTGTCTGCTACCCCCATTCCTGGCACTGCATTGTTCCTGGTATCCTCTTATAGTTATGTTCATCCCCTGATGATTGCAGAGTTTAATATTAAAGTATAACACATGGGTTGAATTTCGTGATCAGCACAAATTGTTTGAGATAATGTGTTACATGTTCTTTAGGCATGTTCATTAACCTTCAACTATCTTGATGCATAGATTCAAACTTGTGATCAAAACTTGTCTTTTGTTTGGGAAATCTGTAAAGGTTTTGTGATTTGGTATCCTGTTTATTTAAAAGGACCATGAGTGGAGGCAAGCCATAACAGCCGCTGGATCTGGATGTATTGCTGCTCTATCAGTTGAGAGATACCTTGTGAGCAACAACCTACTTATAGAGTTTCACCAGGTATTTCTTTCTCCTCTTGCTATTCATTTTATAGAAAAGGGAGGGAAATTAACGTACTACTGAAGTCAAACTTTTTCTGTTTTACTAATCCCTCAGCTATTTCACATTCTCATGTGTCATGTACTCTTGTTGTTCTCAAGCATTGATTTCCATCTGTGGAACATGTCTTTCTCTATCATCACTTGTTTGGTTGCAATCTTACATATGGAGGAGCTCCTCTTTCAATGTCTCATCACTTCTGAAATTAGAACATTTTTTTTTAAGAATATCTTCACCAAGCATGATCATGGACTTCAATTTTTGGTTAAAACTCACATCTCTAATATTGGATCAATCTATGGAAGTTAAATGAATTATTTAAAGTGAGATGCATAAGATTGTAAGTTTTCTCAAAATACAGTTTGATCATCCATATTCTAGTATTTTGTTGTGGAATTTTATGCAGATCTTTACTTGTATGTGATAGCATATCTAAACTACTCCACCTAAACTTGCTTGCTTTTCATGATTCTTTCTTTGACAGCGTCAAACTGAAGAGGTTAAGAAGGAACTCACTGACAGAGATGTTCACGAGGGCTTTGACATTACCATCACAAAGCATAAGGGCCAGGTGCATGTTCTTATTATGATGAAATATTGCAATGCATCAACAGTTTTCAGTCAAGTTGTTGTGTATAAGGTTTTTATGTCCTTAGCTCAAAGCTTATGTTATTTCCTCGATTTACCTTCCTCAGTATTCTCTGCGAAAGTTGTATCATGAAAGTCCACGGCTTATATGTGTGCTATATACATCACCAACTTGTGGTCCATGTAGGACATTGAAGCCAATTCTCAGCAAGGTAGGTTCCATGCTAGCTTATATTGCATTGTATAATTAGGAGAATTACTGGAGGTTCTCTTGCATAATTTATATAATATTCATATGTTTGCATTTTGGGGAATCCATCTTTCTGTGTATCTGACCCCACCCCACCACCTCTTCTTCTTCTTCTTGTTTTTTTTTTCAATGGTTAATGGCAGGTGATTGATGAGTTTGATCAAAATGTCCATTTTGTCGAAATTGATATCGAGGAGGATCCAGAGATAGCAGAAGCAGCTGGAATTATGGGCACACCATGTGTGCAGTTCTTCAAGAACAAGGAGATGATCAGGTTTGGAAAATTTCATTTTTTCTACTTTCTCTCTCTATGATGCATGAATGATCATGCAGCTGTTGTTCACATGGTAGTTTTCTGATGTCAAATTTCCTGTACTTGCCATGCAGGACTGTATCAGGGGTCAAAATGAAGAAAGAGTACAAAGAGTTCATTGAAGCAAATAAATGAGCGCATAATCGAGCACTCATCTGGCGGTTGTGATCATTTTGTAATTCAATTTTGTTCCCCATTAAACTGGTTAGTCAAATAATATACCCAATATTTTTACAGAATGGTATACTGTATTTGATCCACCACATTGCAGATTATCATGCAGAGTTCCAAAGCAATTTTTACTGATTTACGCTCCCCAATCTTTTATTTCCTTCAACCTGTATGATTGGCGGAGTTGAACCAATGTAATCTTTTGGTTACAAACTGATGCAAGCGGGTTATATATTCCGTAGCCATCCTCCACCAAACCCTTCATCGAGGTGCTTGTTTTGCTGCATCATTTGGAATAAAATCACCCATGGAACAGGATAAAACTTTGGATATTCATAATGGAGACACTGGAATTGAAAGGTAGAAACAAAGCTGTTTTCTCTGATTATATAAAATCCTTTGCAGCTTCATTTGTTGAATTCTTACATCCAAAGGAGAAAAGAGCCACTTTCTCATACAATTAATTTGGAATAACGGATCATAAAATTTAAGCTTGTTGATATATCAAATCCAGGACCTGAAACACGTGTGCTCTAGAAAGAAGAAAATGTCGTCTACCCAAAGCATCAAATGTATTCAAAGTTCAAACTCGAGTTTGACCTAGATCCTCGGAGTTTGGTTTTTTTCTCTATTTAATTCTATGTGAACAATTATGACCAATCATCCAGAAAATAGTGTTTCGGAGAATTCCTTTGGCATAAAGCCCGTGCAGTGCTGATGACAAGCTCTCCCTTTACTCAAGTGCCATGAAGAAAAGTAGTCTGTACGATATCAGCAGGCAAAATAGAACAGCCACATCCCACGACTTGGAACTACCTGGGTTGATCCCCTGAATTGTCTAAAGGATCATCTCACCCTTCAACTTCTGATGTCAAGGCACAAAGGATCAAATTCAAGTCCAATCATGTCATTCTTGAAGTGACCCTGTTAAACACATGCATACGTGTACAGATGTATTCCTATCTTTAGACGTGCATGAGCTATTTGGTTGAACTGCACGCTTGCAGATCTTCTACCTGCAATGACACTATTACCTGCATTCCTCTTGTTGCATAACTGATGTAACACACCAGGTAGCGCCAGAAGATCTTGGGGAGGTCAGGTAGCCATTGGAATACATTAGATGCCATCAGATTCAATACTTTATGAACGACATTCTAGTCTGTTATTTGATTATGGTATAACTTAATTAAGCCATGCAATGCTGAGACGTGAATTAACTTGCAGCACCAGCAGTTGCCGCTGCCATGGCAATAAAGGGATTGGATATCAGTGTCCCAACCACCAATATGCATGCTTCTGAACCAGCAACGTAGCAGAATAAGTTGATGCAGAAGTACCACAGGTGAGAAAGCAAAATACCTAAATTCCACTAGACTTCCAGTTAAAAGATATTCGAATTCATTTAATTCCTATCATGTAATTCGTTATCATCTCTCTCTTGCCGAGCTCATTAAGTCTTGCACCAGAATATTATTATAGCTAATATCTGAACGTCTCCGACTTCTTTCATGTTTGTGAAGTGTATGTGGTGAGGTTGAAAACCTACTATGATGAGATAGCTCTTCATAAGGCTAAATTGAAGTCGTTAGCGGTGAAGAAATAATATTTGAGTTCACTAAAACACCTGCAAAACATGAAATAATGAGGATTGAGAAAGGGTGGTAATTAAGGATTTTGCTTACCTCCGCAAAATTAGAATGCTAAATTCAAGTAAAACACTAATTTTTTTTATTACCAAAAATCCAGAAATTGTTCAAAGTAGATAAATTTAGTCTAAAAAATTAGAATTAACTGAAATAAAAATTTATGATAGATGTAGTGACTAACAATGTGAGATTATCCCCGTCATCTTGAAATAAAAAATCATGCATATTTCATTTTTAATATGAATTCTTCAACACAATCTTATATTTTTCATGTTAAAAAAATAATATAAGTTATATTTTCATGTCTACGATTTAAATTCTAAATTTAAAACTAATTATTTAACATGATAATATCAAAGTTGTTCCCAGATCTATATTTCTTCCTCTGCTGCACATGCCATGCCATCCCATCCAAAAACAGGGAACAAAACAAGCTTTAATAAACTAGAAATATATAAAAAGAACGGAACGTCCCAACAAGGGGATGTAGCTCAGATGGTAGAGCGCTCGCTTAGCATGCGAGAGGTACGGGGATCGATACCCCGCATCTCCACTTTAATGTGTTTTTTTTTATACTTGCGGTAAAAGTGCTTTCTGCTTGATGATGGAAGGAAATACTCATTTATCTTCCATTAATATATGTGCGATCTTTTGAACTGTAAAAGTAAGTAAGTTTACTAGAATTTTTCACAAATAAAGGAGAAGCTAACATGTGTGGAGAGGGAGAGGCACCTGCATCAAGTAAGGTGGATTTGCCTGAGCCAGAAGGACCCATAATGGCCGTGATACGATCAGGTACAGCATAACCACTTTGCCTATTTAGCAACTTCCTGGGCGCACCACCACTTTTCTTCTTAAGTTGATAGCCACCAGTACTACGGTTCCATCTTCCCATATCAGATGTATGCATTGCTTTCTTCTCTAATGCTACTGGACTCTGACTGCTCTTCCTTCTCCCTCTCTTGAATCTTCATCTTGATAGATGGACAATATTATTGTTCATAACCAGTTTTGAGGCCCTGCGTTTTACTTGTGGACAATGCTGGTCCCTCTATAGCCATTGACCCTGCTAACTTGGTGTCTCTGCCAAGGGTATTGTCTACATAAATAAAGAGTCATAAAGTTTATTTGGCCTTGTCTTTGAGCCGCCGGCCAGAGACAAACATATATATATATATATATATATATATATATATATATATATATATATGAGAGAGAGAGATTCTTCCATCACTTCCAAATATATATGATCACCACACATCAAATAGTTTTTACACAAAAATGTTGATATTGTGTAAGATAGAATACTACTGAGATGATGGAGGAAATTATATGGTTTTTGGTTATTTCTCAAAAGTACGCGGCAAGGACTGATTTCTGCATTTCGTTTTCTCACTGCCTCTTTACAATAAGAAAACCTTGGCATTTCGCAACCAGATATCCTAACCAGCTTCCATTTTCTTCCCAGCTCAAGTTGAGCCGAGTGTCCTAGTGAGTCCAATCTGGTTTTCAGATTGGAGCTTCCTTCGAGTCAGCTTTAACACACCAAACTCACTTCGTCTTTAAGACTTGCAGATTTTTTTATTTCCGTGTCCGATTTTAAGGTTTGAACACCGACGACCAAGAAGAGAGCATAACTCGTTAATCATCCACCCGACATCTAATGGTAACTGATCTATTACTTTATTGATGCCTGTTTTATATTTGTTTTTTCCAGAAATTTAAAATAAACTGGTTTAAATTCATAATATTTTTTAAATTGGTTATTAAAAAAAACATTTTGAGCTGAGAATTATTCATGTAAATACACAAGGACTTCGTTACGAGACATTCCCATCATCTGTCCATAAACCATTCTGCAAACTTAGTTTCTCAATTCTGTCGTGTTTCCTCCTAGCCGATGCCACTGCCTAGAAGAAGATTATGGTTCATCAAGCCCCCGCCTGAAGTCCTGGACTCGGTGCAATTTTCACAGATTATGATCTAATCCATTTTTATACTTGCTTAACTTAATTGAGACTTGAACCAGAAGAGGACACCAAGGTAGTAAGAGATACCATCCAATACCATACATCCAAACAGCATCACCGGAGGCTAATAGAGGGAACAATAACAGGTTAACAGAAAGCTCATTACCAACTCGAACATTGGCATCTCAAGTTTTTTCACAAGAAAAATGAGTTCAAAATTAAAATACAGCACATGGTTACAGGTGATAGTGCAGTATATGCGGTGTTGCAGCTTTGGATATCTCCGAGAGAAACAAAAGAAGAAATTTTTTGAAATTCCAGATCTTATGATACAGTGTTGGTCTCAGGGACATCATCAAGGATGAAACAACCAAGTTTACCTGTCCTAAAAAGAGTGAGAAACTTCTTTGATACCATCAAGCGAGCTTCGGATGCCTTATGAGGTATCTTCAGTGCCTTCTGCAGCACCTCAAATTGTTGCTCTATAAGATTCTCCAAATCATTCTCATCCTCCACATTACCATTGAATTCTGCCAGTGTTTTGTACATTGCACATTGGACTTCTGTGACAAGATTCTGTAGGTGAACAAGAACAGAGACAAAAAAAAATTAGAAACGATACCAATGTCGACAGAATAAGTTATGAAGTTATATATACTCAATGAATGAAGATCCGATGAATTCTAAACATCTGAATTGCAAATTGTCACCCAATCATAATTTAATCAAGATAATTGAATGAATCTCTTCAAATAAAATTTGTAACAGCCTCAGATTCTGGATTCCACAAACACACACATATATATGGAGAGAGAAGCAGAGAGGCGGCATGACTTTGTTACCTCAACATACACCACATCAGACACACTAGGTGGCTTCCTCCTATTTGGCCGAAGATCTTTAGGATCATATTTGTGTTTTTCCTCAGATTCATATTGAATCCCATCCATTTTTCTGTTATTCCAGTGTTTCCAGTGAAGCGGAGTGCCTCGAGTATTTAAAACTGCTAGTAAGTATCGGGCAATACGCTCCTCACCTACAACAGAATCTTTCACAGATCCTGCACATACATTCAAACACATAATGTTTGCTAGGTGTATGCGAACATGCAGCAGAGGGGACGATAGTTATTGGACGGTAGCAATTAATTAATGCAAGTGTCTTGAACTTGTTGGGGCATATGCATATGGCAATTTTTGGAAATGCCAGGCTCAAGTACTTAAAAAGGAAACAAAGAGGTCTAAACCTGCAAGAGATAACTTTAATCCTGTTTCAATATCTGGGATGCTGGGAACCAACACGCCTGGGGTGTCCAGCACGTATATGCTAGGCTTATGAGCAATCTGCAAATCATATTCAAAGTAATCAACATTTGATAAAGGATATCAACAACAGCACAAACAAAACAAAAGGATGGTGCCTGAAAATATTTCATCAAGAAAACAACAAAAAGCGATAGGCAGAAATAGACAAAGATAAAAGAAATAATTCAGAATTTTGAGAAGATCAATTTTTTCTAGTTTGATAAAGGTATCAAAAGCAGCTTGGCAGAGAAATAAAATATATTTTTAAGTGAGAGAAAAAAAAGCATCTGAGCAAAGACACAGGGATCTCTAAACAATGTCTTTGAGGTTCACAGCAAGAACTAAAGAGAAAAAAAAAAAAAGGAATTGGAAAAGAAAGGCTTTTATGTGACAATATGAAAGTGATGCTATTGAATTTATACATGGCAAATCCAGTGCATTATCATGTTTTGTAGGGGATGGCAAGAGAGTATATGGGTGTGCAGCAACATACTGAGCATTTGCATGCAGATAGGCAGGTTGATGGACAGAAATACTAATCACATAATCCAGGGCCTGAAAAAAATGAGGCAACCAAGATACTTCACCTTGTATCCTGCAATATCTTGAGTTACACCAGGCAAAGGGCCCACTGTAGCTCGTTTCTTTTTCCCCTGCACTATGTAGAAAACTCAAATCATCATTGCCCAACACATGACTTGAACATAAAGACAGGTAGTTAACATGCAAGCCAAATTATAGTTCATAACAATGGTTTACACAAAATATGGTAACATCTTACCAGCAAAGCGAGACAATGCAATTTGATGGATTGAGTTTATCAAAGCTGATTTCCCAACATTAGGAACACCAACCACCATAACAAGGAGAGTAGGTTCCCTCGATATCACCTCCTTGAGTTTGAACTCCACAACTTCAAGAAGCTTCAGCACACGAATCACAAACAGCATTATGAACAAACTTGAAAATATTACAGGAATATTACATTAAAAACTCAAATTTAATTGAACACATAGGCACACAGAGTCAATCAAATAAAATTGGCCGAATGAAAGTCAAGCAATTGGAGCACAAGTCAGTTTCGTGTTTGATTTCATTTGTTTTCTTTTCTTTAGATAGCTAGCTGTTTTACTTTAAATATTGCATAGGCTGGCCACCTGCTTTCTTTCAGCCAATGAAAAAGAAAACATTAATGCAAATGCAAGTATTTCTTTTTGTACTGCTGAGACATGGTAATAAACACAACATTTTCGATCAATTAGCATAGATTTAAGGTTTTCTTATGATGAAAGCAAATTTATTTTTCAGTATTTCATCAGCAACTATACATATATTTGAACCAAAATTGAAAACTAAATTTTAACAGCACTTTATCTAGCTTATCAACTAACCTTCTGAACAGAACTCTTGCTGTGTGCACTTATCGGAATGCAATCTTGCTTGCACGAGTCAAAATAACGAATCCATTTCTACAACAATTAAACATACAAACATCACACTCATATTAAACATAGCATCCCCAGCACAACTATTCAAATTCCCGGAATCAAACGATCATGCAATTAATTTATGCAAACACAGAGACAAGTTATTTTGTTAACAAATTTTCGAAACTATAAAAATCCCCAAAATTCTTATCATTCACACGATCAAAAGGGTACAAAATACCTACATTTCCAGTCAAATCCCAATTTAAGTAACATAATCAATTGAAATTGAAATCTTTCACAAATCTCCAAACAAAATTCAACATAACAAACAAAACCCAAATTTTATTTTCCCTTTTCTAAACTTTACACAAGTATTTAATAAACAAACAACTCTAAAAATTCAACCTTACCAATAATAAATAAAAAAAAAAACGAAGCAAGAAACAGACAATTTACATGCATAATATTAGGATTAGCCAAATCCTTCTTATTAAGAGCAATAACACGTCTTTTTGCAGAAAGTTGAGGTTGTAAGTCTTCATTTGTTGACGATAATGGAATCTGTACATTAATTACCAAACACAAAAACAAAAACAAGTAAAAAAAGTTGCTCTTTACCTAGGAAAAAAATAAAACAAATGAAACCCAAATACTTACACGAGAGTCACGGACTTCTATGACTAGGTCGGCAAGTTTCAGGCGGTCTCGGATTGCGCGGGTGGCAGCAGCCATGTGGCCAGGGAACCAGTTAATGGCTCCACCACCTGCGTTGAAACCCATCTCTCCTATTCCTTTCTTTACTATTCCCTTTAACCCTGAACGCATTTTCCTACTATTTTTATCAAATTGTTAGATCAAATTTCTTTCTCTCTCTTTCAGTCTCTCTCTCTGCTGCAGATTAGCTTAAACCCTTATGCAACCTCTGTTTCCAAAACCTCTGAAGGACAATGTTTTGAGCCCATTTCTTCCCGAAGGGTAAGGACATTTGGGCTTCTGCTTGTTGTTCTAGAATCCAACAATACTGGCCCATGATGTTTCGAGCCATGTCTGAGTTTTGATTTTAAAAGGCCCAAACTGAAAATGAGAAGGGTATTGCAAATTTGCAATGTTCATGGACCAATTGGGCCTCTTGGACAAAATAAATTGACTTACAAAAAGATATATTTTCTTCTTTCCAAATATATGCTAATTCTTTTTTCAAAGATTGGATAAATATAATGTTTAGCATGCATTTTAATTATAATTTTTTAGAGTGGTGGTAACTATCATTACATTAGAGTTATATAAGTTAGTTTACAATATAGAAAGATAAGCTTGAATTTTAAAAAAACATATTACGGTGAAATATTAATTTTGTTTTGATGTGAAAAAAAATTTAAATTATTTTTTTTCATTAAAAATATGTTCATTAAAAACATGATAAATTTGTTATCCCTACCTAAGGACGTTAGTTCAAGTCTTGTGACTCCTGTATTGTGAAAAAAATGCTAACTTTCATGGCTTTATCTATATATCCTGTCAGCTCACCTTATAGTTACATGAATTTATCTATTTTTTAATTTTTTTTGTTGGAATTATGATGCAAACAATTTGTTTTTGCATTTAAAATTATGTTTGTGTGTATTTCATAAATATATTTATCTTAAAAAAATCTAAAAATTTTATTTTAATATTTTTAAAAGTGAAAGCACTTTTGAAAAATACAATATAAGCTAGGATGCCAAACAATAAAGAAATGAAATGATTTGAGGGTACTTTTAACTTCTTGCCCTTGTAATTTATAAATTTCCTTTACAAACTAAACTTCTCTTAACTTTCATACATCAACTGCTTATATTCTTTTCAGTAAAAAATAACTATTCTAAAATTACTGATTAACTTGATGGTTAAGTTTTAAATCAATTATCGAGATTCAAATCTCAAATCGAGTTGTCAACAATAAGTGAATCTCTCTTGTAAATGATCTTAACTTATACTATGTGGATAAAAATTAGCTTAAGAATATATATAATCTAACCTTAATTATATCTATTAAAAAGGATTGATTAATCTAAGTATCCCAACACAATCCTCTCCAGCCTAATTCTTGGCTCTAATCCATATTCTCCAACCTTCAAGTTATGCTATAAGAACTTCAATTTGAACATACATTGATGTTCAAGAAAAAATAGTTCATACCAAAAGCTGATCAGCATACAAGACACTCGTCTCGCTTTTTCACGGATCATACAGCAAACAACAAATTATAGATATATAAAATGAACTAAACATCACAGAGCCCAAGATCATCTAATAAAATTAAGGAAGAACAACAGCTAGTCATAGTTATGGACTGGACCGAGCCACGTCCTG
>Ga0325414_1005041_pt1 | contig 13891 bp, 7 predicted proteins | sample PopdelMetagenome_8_FD_206183 | JGI IMG/M metagenome (GOLD analysis project Ga0325414, IMG submission 206183) | Populus deltoides microbial communities from Bellville, Georgia, United States - Leaf-PdKOR-R3 | ecosystem: Host-associated > Plants > Phyllosphere > Phylloplane/Leaf | place: USA...
TGGATAAGTTAGGCAATTTCATTCTTAACTATCTATGAAAATTTTTGCTCATGTTCTTTGACTTGAGCACCCTAATTCGCAGAATTTAGTATTTATTTCTCCCTCTATCCCATAATAATTGGCCCTTTTCAACTTTTCATAGTCAATATAACATGATTTTGAATAATTTTTTCTTTAGTTTTATTTCGATTAAAAATTCAACAAAAAAAATGTTATAAAAAATATGAATTGAAACTTTCTAAATTTTAATTTTTTAGATTTGAAACCGATAAAAATTTCAAAAATAATTGGTCAAAGTCAAATTCAGTTGGCTTTTTGAAACTGTTGATAGCCAATTATTATGAGAGAGTATGAAATTAAACCTTGTGATATTCAACTCAAGATATATCCTAGTACTGTATAGTAGTGTTAATTCTGTTTGTTAAGGTATTAACTTGTTTCAATTGTTTTCTAGCATGATTCATTGAGCTAAAACGATAAGTTTATCAACATTTTTTATTCTAGACATGATCAACATGTAGTATATAAGCATTGAGCATTCTAAACATGGTTTCAGAAGACTCATATTCTCCCACTTTATTGCCTATCCTTTTAAGGCCTGAGGATCTCAGTTGTGGAAAATATACCAAATTTGGGATTATCGCACTACATACATTAGTGGTTCTCTAGAATTTTTTTTTTTTTTGTTCTTCCTTCTTTGTCCCATTTTTTTCTTTCTCCTTTTATCATGCCGTGATTTTAAGGTTTATTATTTAAAGTGCTTGAATAAGTAGCTTTTTAAAAAATATTTTTTTATTTAAAAATATATTAAAATAATATTTTTTATTTTTTAAAAATTATTCTTAATATCAATATAAAAATAAAAAAAATTAATTTAGGATACAAAAAATTATTATGTTTTAAATACTATATGTAAAAAGTGACTTCAATAAATCCATTCATGATTTTAAATAAACATTTAATTGATTTAAAATTAGAAAATCAACCCAAATCTAAATTGACTAATTTTATCTCTCCTTTGTAGTTTTTCAACAAATCTTTCTTTCTTTTCTCAAACTCAAGAACTATATATAGAGGTAAAATAAAGTTTTGTACTGAAAAGTTTCATTTCTAAACTAAAAGGACCAAAAATATTTTTGTCAAAATCACAAGGCATGGAAGTGCTGACTTAATTTGTACCAAGGCTGAGCATTAAGTTAGTGTCAATGTTGTTTCGAGATAAAATTGCTTAGTTCATTTTTTTATTTATTTATAGATTTAGGGATTTGAACCTCTACTCTTCTTTATGATGTGATAATCTTGAGGCTATATATCTCATAATGAATTTGGTTTTTCATGCTTGTTGAAATCAACCTCTACTTTGTCTGATATGGTAACCACAAAAATATATATAAAAAAAAAAATCAATTTGAAAAAAAAAAACTTTCAAAAATCTGCAAAACTTCACTTAAAATACAGGGCAAACACCCCCTAAATTAAATGTGGTGCCTTTTCCATAGTCAACTTGTATTGAGGTCCATTAAGCCCACGTGACCGGCTACCTTAGTTTTCTCATTTATTAAGTTGTGTACAAGTTCACATACATTATTCCAATCACATGTCATTATATATTTAGTAAACGACTAGAAATATTAACAACAATGTTTTAACAAATATTAACAATTTCTTTATATAATGTTTTTTCTTTGAAAATATATTAAAATAATATATTTTTTATTTTTTAAAAATTTATTTTTGATATCAGTCTATTAAAATGATTTAAAAAAATAATTTTTTAAAAAAATAATTTAAAAAAATCAATTTTTTTTTTAGTTATGTAACAAACATACTAGATTATTTTTATTTTTTAAATGATTTTATTTTATCGAAGAAACTTAACTGCCTCATTGTTGTATGCGTTATTAATACCAAAATTTAAACATGGAAACCATATTTTTTGTTAGAATTAATATATAACTGTATAAGAACATAAATTTTGTGTTGAAATACTTAATTCATTTAAAATATCTTTAAAATTTTATTAACATAACTAAAATAAATTATTACTACTTTTATTCAACTTATCTCACAAAAATAAATTATTACTACTTTTATTCAACTAATCTCTAATCAAGAAAAAAAACTAAAACAATAATATGTAATCTCTAAAAATATTTAATCCTATTTTTTTCTATGTTTTCCTATTTATAATCATATAAATTGTTTTTACGAGAGTGAAGGGTTTAAAAAATATAATATTGTTCTCTGATCAGATGGCCGCCGGTGGGCAGCAAAACGGCTTCTTACAAATATTATAATTTGTACATAATATGTTTCATATTAACAATTGTTTGCATTCCTTCAAAGATGAGAGCAGCTTCTCTTCTGCTACAAGTACAGGGAGGGACAAAAAATAAAAACACAAATGAGCTCACCGTGTATATATGATTTGAGTCCAAGGATCAATGCACCACTTGTTTATTTAATGAGTTGAGACTGATCTAATATTTGAAACAAGACAACAAATAATCTAATCTAAACCCTCACCTGCAAACTTTAGTAGCATATTTACTGATCTCTAGTCTCTAACTAGTTTCGTTGCCTACGAATCGCTGCAGTTACGAGTTTGAGGTGTGAAAAATGGACTTGTGAGCATTTTTTTAAAAAAATAGTAAATGCAAACCCAGAATATATAAAGTTGATCTAATTGAAAACCGATACGGCTAAGTCAAACCATATATGATGATGGTCAAACTCCATCTATAGTGAAAAAAAAAAAAGTCATGGAGGTGTATTTATGGACCAATGAAACAAGTTTAGGATCAAGAAGAAGTTTGGTCGCGTTAGACCAGAATAAAAGCTCAAAAAGTTATAATTTTTTATCCGATTATTTAATCATGTTCAAATTTTCACGTGAACCATCGAATCTTTAGATATAAAAAATATTTTTTAGGCCTCTAGTTTTGGTAGTGATTTTCCTTGTTATTTTTTTATTTCTTGCTTGTTTTTGATTTTATGTTTCTTTCCTTTGTAATTTTGGATTTCTGTTTTTGTTTCCTAGTTGAGGTAAGGTTCCTAACACATTTAAGGCTTTGTAAACCTCCTAAGAAGACAAACTTTATTATTATTATTTTAGAGAAAATAAACTTGGGAATTTGAGGGTTTACATCTACAGTCTCTTTCGCTCATACATTTTTTGGTGTTCTTTGATTATTGTGTTTATAGCTTTCGTCTGCATCAAGTTTAAATCTCTTTGAAAACAAAAAAACCGACCAATTTTGATGTAGTCAATCCTATAATAATTAGTGATTCTAAGCAGTCAGGTGTGAGTCTGTCATAACTTGATGAAGATTGCCCAAGATAAATTATGTTGATAGCCTAGCAAATGCATTTATGGACCAATAAAACAGGTATAAGCCCAAGAGAAAGTTTGGTCACGCTAGACTAGAATAATAACTCAAAAGAGTCATAATTTTTTATTCAATTGTTGGATTGTGCTCAAATTTTTATGTGAATCATCGGATCTTTAGATATCAAAAATCTCATTGAGACCTCTAGTTTGGTAGTTTTTGTGATTTTTCTTATTATTTTTAGATTTCTTGTTTATTTCGGATTTTATGCTTCTGTAATTTTAGATTTTTATTTTAGCTTCCTAGTTGGGGTAGGGTTCTTGACCCATTTAAGGCTTTGTAAACCTTCTAAGAAGATAGACTTTATTATTATTATTATTATTATTATTATTTTAGAGAAAATAAACTTATGAATTTTAGGGTTTACATCTTCAATTCCTTTCGCCTATAAAAAATTTTGTGTTCGATTATTGTGTCATTAATTTTGCACTATCAAGCACGAGCCCCAAGACAAGATGTTTTTTATCTACAGAAGAAGGAAACATAGAGAAAATGAAAACAAAATACCAAGGCCAATCGCAAAACATGTTGACAAAAAAAGGTTCAAATTAATAAAAAAATAACATGGAATTTTAAAAAAAAATGACAATTGCACAATGTGAATACATGGTGTAATTGAGTGTGCACCTACAATAACTTTTACTTAACTGTTGGGTCTGCTTTAGGGTTCACTAAAATGAAAAGTATATCTCATATTAATTATTTTTTTCAAAGAACAAAGTTTCATCTCACTTAAAATCTTGGCTCATTCTGAATTTCTTGCCTAAATTCTAGCCGAGTGGTTTGGAGTTTTTTCCATCTGTTCTGTTAGATATTTTTTTTATTGAACTTATAATTGGTGCCGTTTTGAGTTAGGGATAAAAATCCATAATTCTCAAAACACGTAGCCCTGCGCAGATCTTCATCTGTCTTTTCCCCCTTCCCCTCTTTCCTTTACCGAATCCAATTCATAACTAATTTGGGTTGCTTTTGTGGCAGTTTCAATGATTTACACAGCTATTGATAACTTTTACGTAACTGGTAATGAGCTACAAAGTTGGGTCTGCTTTAAGGTTCCTTTCTTTCTTTCATCCGGATTAGCAAGGTCGAAGTCCTTTCTTTCATCCAGATTAGCTGGCTCAATGCAATTAGGGAATGGCAAGAGGAGTTTGTTGGCAATAGGAACTGTAGGGAATTTGTAGAGACCATTACCAGAGATCTGCTCGGTGGTTGTGTCTTTGTGTTTTCACCAAGAGGAGAGGTAAAATTATGTATTAATTTGCACTGATAAAATGTTTTCGGTAAGAAATTGTGAATCCACATATTAGTTGTGTGATTGACTATGCTTATATGAAACTCAATGAGGTTGGTAATAAGAGAGAAAGTATAAAATGAGGAGCATGGATTTGTTTGGAAAATGTTGAGGAATTGACAATGGAATCTACTTTTATTAGACTATGTGTGAAATATTGACAATGGAATCTACTTCTATGTCTCCTTCCGTTTCTCCTTACTTTTCTCTCCTTACTTTGTGAGATGATCATCATAAGCAATTAATTTTAAGTGCTTGAGTTTGATCTTTTGTTGTGTTCGTATCAGTAATTCTACTTCTTTACAAGTCTTTTCTCCTGAGTTATAACTAGTTATAATTCTGAACAAGTAAATAAATTGATTTTATTTAAATTATATAAAAAAATAAAACTTGATTTTTTATTTAAAAAGCTTGCTTTTAACCTATTTTTTATCTAAAATATTTATAAAACACTCTATAAACCTTATTAACCAATACAGTTAAGAAATCAAAACAAAGAGCACTCTACTATCCCTGTTTTTGTCCTATATTTATGTGTTTTGATTTGGACAACTGCTCTATTATCCTCTTTTTTCATACTAGCTTTCAAATTAGTTTTTTAAAAAATTAATTTGAAATAAAAATAAAATAAAATTTAATTTAATATTTTTTAAGATACTTTATAAGAAACAAGAACAAACACGTTATTTCTCTCCTTATTCGCTGCTGTCATTTCAGGTCCTCATTTCCTGCATTATTTGGAAGAGTATGGAAAAAAAATAAAAAAATCAAACGAGCATGGCTATCAAAAACTAAAATTCAAAATATAGAGAAAAATACTATTGGAGTCCACAGTAAATCTGTGTTTGAATGAACAATAATTTAATCAATTTTTTTTTTGTTATTATATTATTAAAGTGTCCAAAGAAATTCCAAATAAAAGAGACACAAAAAAATCTCAATCAAAGAGATATAAAAAAAACAGAGTATTTTTATCGAAGGCACAAAAAAATCCCACTCAAACATGTTGTTTTCTTTGCTCTCCTCCGATCTTTCAATGTCTTCTTCCGTTTCTGCCTCCCTCAACCTCTCCTTCTATTTCCACGTCCTTTCCTTTATTTCTGTCTTTTCTTTTCTTTTCTTTTTAAAGCCTTTTTAACCTTTCTATCCTTTCCTAGTGGGTAGACAAAGTTGAACACGTGGCGACCATCTATTAGCTTTTGAGATTACCTTTATCTCCATGTCACAGTAGAATCTAAGGTTGAACATGTGGAGATAAGGTTGAACATGTGGCGATAATCTATTGGTTCCTTGGATTACCTGCTTCTTTTAGCTTTTCTTGAACACTGGCCCCAACGTGACCTTCCTTTCTTCCTTCTTTGTCCCATCCTTTTCTTTCTCCTTTTGTCATGCCGTGATTTTAGGGGTTTTGTTTTATTCTTTCTTCTTTGTCCCATTCCTTTCTTTCTGCTTTTGTCATGCTGTGATTTTAAGATTTTTATTTTAAGTGTTCGAATAAGTAGATGTTTTTTATAATATTTTTTTATTTAAAAGATGTTTTTACCTTGTTATTTGTTCAAAAATGGTATACCCAAGCTCCGGCGAACACCAAGAAGTCTCCATTTTTAACACAAAGAAAATACTAGAGTTAGGGATTGCTTGCATGAAATCTAGCTAAGTTCTTGCATAAATTAAGAGGTTATAATATTTGTGGATAGAATTTGGAAACTTACTAATCAAATGATGCTTGTTAACATGTAATTATTATTATTATTATTATTATTATTATTATTATTATTATTATTATTATTATTATTATTATTAATGGTGATACAAGCATGATTCCCTTAGCATAGCTTCATATATCAAATATGAGCCATCCAGTTGCGGTGTCAAATACAACCACTATTTGATTCATGAACCCACTTGAACCTAGATTGTGTGGCATTATTTCAACTTAAAAAAATACACCTATTAGTTCCAAATTCCCAACATGTAAAAGAAATGTTAAACTCCCGATGAAGTTGGTGTTGGGTTTGCCGAATAGCATATATGCAGCCGAAGTAATAAAATAAAATTATTCGGGAGTTTCTAAAATCTCGTTAAACAGATTTAGAGTTGTTTAGGGATTTATTACTTGAAAATTTGATCATATTTGGTTTTGAATAATTTTTTAAAGATTGGGTTGTTGCAAACTAGAAGTCGTCCAATTGTTCGTCCTTCAACGGTAATCCACATAAACCACTAGTCCTTACCTGATTTTTCTAAATCTGGAAATATAATCCTTGTATTAATTATATTGTAGTCCTTAATTTCTAAAATATATTTTAATCAAGTTATACATAATTAAATTATCACAATTTAATATATTAGCCTAAATATAAATTATAATTATAATTAAATAAATTACAATTGAAGATTTGAAGATCATGTGTATTGTCTAGTAACGTGTCATGATACCCTAAATATTAGAAAAGTTATTAGTGGTTTAAATTACCGGTTTCTCATTGTAATTAATACCATTTTATCACTAATGTTCTTATTTAACATTAAAGCATGAAGCATATTTGTCATGTTAAATTATGTTCATTCTCTAAATAATACTAATTGATCATTTGAATAAGATTTCAAACCCTTTTTAAATCTCATTCCACCTTGGCCAAGGATTTCTCAGTCAATACTATTTGAGAACAGATTGAACATTTTTTCTAATTCACATAGGGTAATGAAATCCTCTCTTGATCACTCAAATACCTTCATATAGTTCATGATATACCCAATGTCTATTATTTTGTTACCTCAATTAAAATAACATGTAACATGATCAAAGCATAACATTCTCTATATAAGATAACTTAGTGATCTCAAGTCTAAGGATTACATATACAACCGTCACATGAGTCTTTCCATAGACATAGGTAATATCTCCATATGGAATTCTCATGCGGGTCAATTCAGTGTACATGTCTTATGACAAGCACATACATATTAGTTTTAGGTATCCCTTGTAACAACCTCAAAACAATTTCAATCAATATATATTTGTTTAACTCTTATATAAATGGCAAATGGAGCAATTTTTTTTTTGTTAAATTCACCAAAATTTCTAACGAAATTTCGGCAGAGTCTCCCCTATACCGGGAGATCCCAAGTTATCGACAATTTATCCTGCACACAATTATAATCACATCCATGATTGGTACATTCAATCATTTTATTCATTCGAGAATATACTTAGGACAAATCTTCATTCTCAATCTCCATCTCATATCACATGCATAAATTATTAATTAAGAGGACCATCCAAGCACTGAAATTTCATATATATAAGCACAACACAATTTAGCGTTCTGAACATAAGCTATTACGCTATAATTTTTCCAAGTATAGATTAATACATTAATATTCCAAAACATAATAATATAAGGAGTATACTATTCTATTCAGGTTACATGTTTGCTGCATAACAAAATTACATGAAAATCTCTAAGTTCCTAACTTATACAAACGGGATAAGGAACCTAAATTCTACTCCTGACGTGAATGAGAGGGACCTGCAAAACATAAATTTTCCATATAATTAAAAATAACTAAAATACAAACAATTCACGGAAGAAATTTATACAACACATCTACCTACTTAAGTCATATGCAATTTCAATACACCACCACCATCCCTTTTGAGGATTATCCAGTTTATTTCCTTTAACTACTTCTCCCCACATTAGGAAGACTATACCGGCACTAACGACCTCCATTAGTGTCTTTAGTTTTTCATCCTGGGGTCAACTAATCAGATTCATGAAAATGCCGACGCTAACACGACCGTTGGTGTCATTATATATATATATATATATTTTGAACCAAAATAGTTAATCACTATTCTATGCTACTTTGGGAGGTCCTCGGGTATGCCGATGTCAAGGATTCTTGACATCATTAGCTTTCACCTCGGAAAGCTAATCAAGTCTATAAGTTTTGCCGATATCGACGACACCCGCCGATATCATTAACTATTCTGAATCCGAATAGTTAATCAAGTTTACAAATTTTGCTGATATCGACGTCGCCCGCCGATATCATTAACTATTCTGAATCCGAATAGTTAATCAAGTTTATAAATTTTGCCGATATCGACGTCACCCGCCGATATCATTAACTATTTTGAACCTGAATAGTTAATCAAGTTTTTATATTTCTCCTCCCACGTACCGGTAATGCCGATGTTAACCAGCTTGGTTAACATCATTAGCCTCCCATATTAGGGACAGGCTAATCAAATTCGAGAAACAATCATTATTAAAATTCGTTGTTACTGTTCATCTCCTCTAAAAGGACCTATAATTTAAATTTAGTCCTCATTTCTATTTTCCCACCATTTCACCTTTCCTTTTCCCCTTTCTTTTCCTCATCAATATGCACCAAATTTTTATAGTTCAATAGTTAGTTAAAATAATTATTAACAAGAGGAGATATAGGTACCGAGTACCTACCTGCTGTAGACGCTCGACTTGCGTTCCCCTGTTGTTGTTGTACTCCTCCCGCGGTTCCTCCTGAAACCACAAACACCCATCATTATTCCATATTAGTCCACATATCACAACACAACAACAACAATGGGAATAATATTCATTTCTCTTTTACCAATCTTTTCTTTCTCACTTACATTCCTCATTATTATCCTTTCACATTTTTGGCTCATTTGTAGTCCAAGTGGACATCATAAATTCAATTTTGATTACCGTTTATTCTTTTTGAAGATCAAGACACACTTTGTGAAGGGCGAGAAAACAAATTCTACCCTTAATATGGCTAAATTTTGCCGTTTTATCGACTTGGCCGAAACTGCCAACAGGGGTGGCAGCTTGACCTCTCCTCAGATTTTCATTTGTATCCGGAGTTCTAGGACTCCAAATTAGGCGAGGTCAGATTCATTGGAAAGCTAACACTTCCGGCTACAACTTCTATGATGGACCCTCCCTAGATTCTATCATCTTCAGGTCCAAATTCTCTCAGGAACCAGGGCAACAAATCTGCTGCCCTGTTTTGTCAATGGAGAAGGTACCTACAATTTTTATTTCCAATCCTTTTTTCCCCATCAATTTCAGCCAATTTCAGCCATGTTTTCACCTTACCTGGAACGTAGGTTCCTCTCCCTTATAAGTTACAATTTGTAACTACACTATAACAACACACCTAATTAATTAACAGGGGAGTCATACGTTCTCCTCTGTTTTTTTTTCTTCCCCTCCAGTGGCCGGTCCTTTAAAATCAGTTCCTTCTCTCTTTTTTTTTATATTTATATATATACACACTCAATCACCACATTTCCTTATCATTCACCTCCTGAAACCTGTTTCAATTTTGCAATAAGGAAAACAACGCAACTATCACAATTTCCTTTCTTTCCTAACAATCTCATGGCTGGCCACTATTTCCCCATGGTCTTTGGTTTTTTTTGAAATCTTCTTTGCATAATTCCATCCTTTTTAGGCAACCTATGCTGCTCAACTCATTTAGTTCCAATTAATTCCACATTTCCCCAAATTTTACTCAAAGACCTTAATTTTTCAAACTTCAAATTAATGAACAATTCTTGCATGAATTTAATTTGGCTTTCCCAATTGGTTTAGAACTTCATACCTGGAGGAAATTTAGGTTTGATTTCTGATTTGATTAAAGTTTCCTAACCCCTTTCTTCTCTACAAGCAGCCGGCCTCCCACTCCCTCTTCTCTTAGAAATTCTATCACTTTTTCTTCTTGCAAATCTCTTCTTAATTCATTTTGGTCCCATCTTTCTCCCTTTTTCTTATTTTAGCCCCTTCTATTTTATATATATATATATATATATAACAACATTTTTTTAATTATTATAAACTCCCCCCCCCACTTTTTTTTTTTGCATACTTTATTCTCAGGCTTCACATCCCTTATAGCTCAACTTATGAGAACAGTTGCTTCATTTCATAAAGGAAAAAACATAATATGTATCAGTCTTTATGGCTCTAATAAATATCCAGTATTTAAGAGAGCATCAACCAAGAATATTTTATTAACAATATTTTGATGCATTAAAAATCTCATAATTATAACAACTTTATAATTTTCTTTGCAAAGCATTTTTGTCTCATAAACTTTATCTATACTCTAGATTCATTAATCTAATATTATATGAATATTAAAGTTAAATTAAGCCTTTATTAATAATAAATATGTATTTACATTAATATAATAATACCTCGTGTAACTAACCGATTGGCTACAAGACATATTAAACTAACAGTTGGTAACCATTCTATACCTATGGTATTATCTTTTATCAAAAAATGAAATTAACTATAGATTTACTAGTTGTCGCACGTGTGCGGCGTAACAACGAATATGGAGAAAAGACTATAGAAAAAAAGGATAAATGTCAAATGTTCAACCCGAATCATAGAGAAAAGACCAGAACACGTTAACTTAGTTGGGCAATTATTCATCTTCTTTCCCTTCCTTTATTCTATCTTCGCTTAGCCTTTTTTGGGCCTGGATCGAATAAAATTTGATATTAAATTGAAGATAATAAGGGGCTAAATTGAAAAAAGAGGGCTTTCCTCATGTGAGATGAGCTTTGGGGTCTAATTGAAGAGTTGGTGTCAAATTAGGGATTAAATTGAAAAGATGAAATGAGATTTAGGGCTTAATTGAAGAGTTATTATCGAATATGTCATAGCCTGACCGAACCTACCAGATATTGTTTTTTTGGGCCTTATCGCCCTTACGAATTTGTTCTTGGTGACCACGCATGGCCCCAAAACGTGTTTGACAAGTCAACAACCAACACTACTAATAAGGTCAACTACGAAATCCTCACTCGCCGTTATTGAATATTATAGAATAAAGGAGAAAGAAATGTTGGTGCGTGTAAAGCACATGTCAGTATGAGAGAAAGGCTATTGAATACGAGCGACACATATGTGGTCTCTAAAAAGCCAATGTCATGGCATTTCCATGCTTTCTAAAGAAAGAATTTATTTATTTATTAAACAATTCATTTAGTTTTTTCAATATTTAATTTAATTTAATTTATATTCTTAATAATAATTTTAATTCAAACAACAAGACAGCAGAACACCAAATAATTTATTGATTTTACTCATAACACAACACAATTATTTATTATTAAATATATAATTTGATATGGTTAATCTCACAACAAAACACAAAGCAAACTCTTATTCTTAAACTTGCATTAAATATTACTACTTAGAATTTATTAATTTGTATTGTACATGTACAAAATATTTTATTAGTTCAAATCATTACAGTTTCTTAGGATACTTTTCCTGGTTGTTATTACTTTTTATATCGTCAAAATGTTTTTTTTTTTTTGAGAAAAATACATGAATCAGACTAGAGACTAGAGAATTTTGATGAAATATATATATTTTGTCTATAATTTTATTTTGAGTGTTTTCTATGAATATATTGCATAATTAAATAAAAAATATATTAAAAAAATTAAATTATAAAAATTATCTCGGGACAACGTTGGGCGTAGCTACACTAGTTTCTAAGACTCTATTTATTTTTACGTTTTAAAAATATTTTTGAAAATTTTTTATTTTTTTTTACTTCAAATTAGTATTTTTTTGGTGTTTTCAAATAATTTTGATACGTTAATTTTAAAAATAATTTTTAGAAAATAAAAAAATATTATTTTAATATATTTTCTAGTAAAAACACTTTAAAAAACAATAAAAACCACATTCTCAAAAACCTTTGATGTAATGGTTTGGCTAGCTTTCACAATCATAATTTTTTTAAAAAATACAATAAAATCAAAATAGCAAAACAAGAAGAAAGAACAACAGCATTAATTAGCTGCTTAATACATTAATTAGCTGCGTATTACATTTTTCTTATTGTATTTTAAATATATTATTTTAAAAATGGTAGGAGTTCTTAGTCTGCATGAACAGCAGAACACCACATGAACAACAGAAGAAAGGCTGCCCACTTACTACCAATCTTTCCTTAACAACTAAGGAGTTTTTTTTAAAAAAAATGGATTGATTTTAACCACATATTTTTGCCGAGTTTCTCTGTTTCTCAATTCAACCTATTTCCTTAAAAAAATATGCAATTAAGCTTAAAAAAATACAATTATGCAAAAAAAATAAGTTCAAATACTAGATCGAAAACTTTTAAAAACTTTATTATTAATATCTACAAGTCCAGTGAATAGTAATGAGCATAAAACTACCTTTTCTTTTAATTTATACTATAATTTTGTATTGCGACACATACTTTTAAAAAATATTTTTTATTTAAAATATATATATATATATAAAATAACAATAAATATTAAAAAATATATTAATTTAATATTTTTTAAATTAAATATAATTATAAAAAGCACTCAGACACAGTTAAAAAAACAAACAGCCTCCCTCCCCGTTTTTGTCCTCTGTTTATACGTGTTTTGATTCTGACAACTACTCTATTATCCTCTTCTTTCATGCTACTTTTCAAACTTTCTACAAGACTGGCCCTACGTGACCTTACTTTCTGCCTTCCTTGTCCATTTCCTTTCTTTCTCCTTCTTTTCTCTCCTCACTTGAGTGTGTGGCACAGATGGTACTCATAGACAATTACTTTTAATTGCTTGAGTTTGATCTTTTGTTGTGTTCGTTCCATTAATTCTACTTCTTTGCAAGTCTTTTCCCTTGATGATCTGTTTTTTTTAATAAAAAAGAAGAAGAAAACTAAAAAAAACATTGACCGATCATAGCTTAGGTTAATTATATTTGTTGTTGGAAGCGAGCTGGTATCATCCACGGAGGCGTCTAAGTGATTATCCTGAACCTTTCATTCGTTTGTTTCTTTGCTAGGTGAGTTCTTTAAAACATTATTTTTCTTTGTTTCTTTGTCACTGTCTCTATATTACTACGCATAGTATCTTAAGTATGTCATCAAAATGCTTATACCTTGCGTTGTTGCTTTTGAAGCTGGATTCAATACAGAGCTAAAGGCCTTCTCCATTTCATTGAGCAATCAGTACCAGTGCTTTTCCCACATATTTTCTCTAGTCAAGGTGATGAAATTCCTATTCCCATTCTCTTTTTTTTTTAACACTAAAAGAGGAGCCAAGATTGACTTTCTTTGTTTCTTTCCTATCTTTTTCTTTCTTTTCTTGGAGGAGAAAGAGGGTTGTGCTGCTCGTTTCGTTTCATTTTCTTGGAAACCA
>Ga0325414_1005042_pt1 | contig 13891 bp, 10 predicted proteins | sample PopdelMetagenome_8_FD_206183 | JGI IMG/M metagenome (GOLD analysis project Ga0325414, IMG submission 206183) | Populus deltoides microbial communities from Bellville, Georgia, United States - Leaf-PdKOR-R3 | ecosystem: Host-associated > Plants > Phyllosphere > Phylloplane/Leaf | place: USA...
CAGGCAGCCATGAGAGTAGATAACCAATGTTATGACTTGAAAGTATCCTGGATAAAGCTATTCATGTGTACAAGTACCAAATATCAGCCAATGAGCTATAACTCTTGGCTGGAATTAGTGTCCCCCTCCCCCCCACGAGATCTCGAGTTTGAACCTCTCCTTTGTAACGAAAGAAAAAAAAAAGGTACCATTTATCAGTTTTAGTTTGTTCCTTAACAGCCTTTTCATTTTCTTCTGATACTTTACAGGTAATAACCTTAAATCTAGACTGCTAAAGCATCCCTAAATACACATCATTCGTCAAAATACAAACAGAATTTAAATTTCAGCAATACCGTGAAAATTGATTTTCATAAAATTCTGGCTCATTATATCTTAGAAATCCCTTTCCACATGGCCTATGGGGAAGATAAACTAACCTGTAAAGGAGCTGTTGCTCAATCCTGAAACGAAACAGACAAGAAAATCATCATGAAAAGCAACAGTAGAGTTGGTAGTTAGCCAGTACAGGCATCACTTAATACAACAATATCCACAACATCAAGAACAAATCCTCCAGGATAATCAGAGCAAACTAGAAAAAATACGTCAAACAAGCAGGTCATGGTCATCATCTAAAAGAAAATTTAACTTTTTCCTTGACAAGGAACTGGGATTTTAACAGGGATATGTAAGAAATTCCGAACATACTCCAGATTCATGTTTTGAAATTGTTTCAGCATTTTCACAGCTATAACAACTGAGTAACCTCCAAGTAATTGAATTGTACCATCAGATCAGACAAACTTAACCCACTAAAGCCATCTACAACCCCTAGTAATCAACATTTCCATATATAGTAGAAAACTAAAACCATATTCTTCTCCCAATTGAAAAAAAACAACAAAAATCAGTGATCCACAATAAACACACATAAATTAGCAAATTTTATGCCTAGAATCACACAATCAATCAACTTTTAGTAGTAAATTCAATGCCCCGTCAATGCATTTTGGACCCTTTTATCACCCCTTGAAAATCCAACCACAAAAACATAAGAAAATCTTGCACACATACAAGATTCATCAATTAAAAACCAAAACAAACTCAAACCAAAAAGGGAACACAATCAAACAACATGCACATCCATGCATGTATATTTACATACCTTCAGGGAGGGTAAGGAGGGGTTGAGAAGAGCAATCACAGGAGCAAGGATGGCAACGAGGGGTAGAAGAACGAATCTTGGCCGTTAAAAATTCAGAAAGATGCCAATACAAAGGTCGGCCAACAATGTAGCCAACGAGGAAAAATCCCATGATAACCATCACCACCTTTATGGCTGCCTTTAGCTTAGGGCCTCTGCGCCTGTTGTTGTAGTAGTATTCATTCATCATTCGTTCTTCCTTACTTGGGCCAAAAAAAAAGTGTAAAAGATTTAGATTTGAGGCAGTGAAAAGATATGCTAAGCTATGTAATGCTTATCATCTGGTAACTGCTTTCTGTTCTATGATGATGATGATCAAGTGTTTATTTTTATTTTTTCTTAATTATCTGAATTTTGGAATATATTTCCTTTAATTTCTCTCACTGAAATGGTAAATTCTCCTGGAAATACGGTATTGGCGCCAAGCAAGGAACTTTAGACGTGGTGTCCTTTCTGATCGGTGGTGTTTATCACTTTTGTAGTTCTTGAGGGATTTAAAAAATGAGTAGTTAACATTAAGCTGTTTGGTAGTATGGTGAGTTGCAAATGAAAGTTGAAACTTCTTTCCGTCCACTGTTTTCAAATCCGAACCATCCAACCGGGGGCTGACTCGTGACTCAGGGTTTAAGGTCAGATTAATTTTCAATAAAAAGAGGACAAGGATTAATATGGTTTAACCAGATCTCGGGTACTCATGACCTAGTTAGCTAAGAAAAAACCAAATCAAAACTCTTAATTTTTTTAAAAAATAGTATATTTTACAAAAAATATAATCTTTATTTTTTATAAAATTCAAAAAATATATATTAATCTGGTTAACTCAAATCACCTCACTTTACCCACGACTCAAGATTTGGTAAATATCCCAAGTCGGGATTAAAAAACATAATTTTATCAAAAATATTTAGTAACAAATACCAACAAGTCCACTAAAAACTTTATTAAAAATTTGATTACGAAAACAACAATAATTAATATCTCTTTCTTAAATATACATCGTCGAACACTGCGGAGGTTACAAGGAGAGTTTTTGTTAAAAGTGAAAAACCTAGAGTTATTGTTCGTGTCAGTTATGGTTCTACCAAGAAGTTCTGGTTAGTTATACACATGCTGGGAGAAAACTGGTTAGAATAATTTCATGAAGCTGGCTGGTTTTGAAGGTTCTCCAACCCAGCTTTTTAGCATAATTTTCAACAGGTAAACTTCCCTTCAGAATAGTTGTGATCATCAATAGGCACACCATTTATTCAATGAAGCACAACTTTGTGTTAACAAGGTTTCTGGCATTTTGTCATCAGCTATAGAATATCTTCAGCAATGATACTACTGAGTTCTAAAATTCTTTCGGTAATGAACAAACTTAACCTGGTAAATCCATTCCACAAACAAAATGCATGTAAAGAATCATGGTCGAACTTTGAACTTTGCGAGAACTGTTTGTATAGCCATTTTGCAAGTTGATCAACATACTGAACAAGCAACTGATGAGTATCATTCAGCTGTTGAATCTACATAAAGCAGCGTGATTCACACTTATAGGACATTAAAATAGATTTGTCTAAGCTTTCTTGTAATCAATGCATCAAAGGTCAACGATAGATGCCATTAATTTGCCACGTGAATATGATTGAACAAACAAGGAAGCAAATGGCACCCTGTGTTCATTTCTTTTTCGGATACTCCCTAGGCCCAAATATGGTAGAACCAATTCTCACATTCGTACTCCCCTTTTCAATCTGCAAAACAAGTTTTAGCTATTAGTTGGATAATCTTTAGACAGGATGTGTTATAATGAATCAAGGGGTGCAATTTCCACATCATTGATGATAAAAACAAAAATTATTGCTACAAGCCAGTATCACTCACAGCTTGCTCAAAGTCATTAGACATTCCCATTGAGAGCTCGCATTGCTCTTCTGGTATACCAAGGGCCTTGCAAACCTCGCTTCTGCAGTTTGCCAATGCCTGATAATACAACAAGGTTTGATATCAGAAAATCTAAAGCACACACAATGCTGTGAAAAAGTAAGTGGAAAAAAGTAGGGAACCTAAAAGTGAACAAAATATGCTACCACCTTGAAGTTTTCTGGGGTTGAGGTATAGTCAAGCATTCCTATTGTCATTAGGCCACAAAACTGAAGGTTTGTGCAACTCTGAATAACATGTTTTGCAAGTTCCACACAACCTGAGGGATCAACACCAGATTTTGCTGCAACAATACAACTTATATAAAACAACAGCCAAAAACAGTAGATCATTATCAACTGCTCTTACGAGATCCTTAAACTAGTAGAATTCTACAACAAAACAGGATATGGCAGTTGAAAGAAACTCAAGCCAAATAAGAGCAAATTGTTGTAAATCATACAATCAAAAATTGCCCCAAGAACAAACTGGCTCCCAACCATGACTGGAACGACAAGGAGACTGTTCAGCAGGTAACAGTTTTTTAGCAGAACCAGATTCCAGAGGAGGTATCCGGCTGCATGCTAAAAAAGCTACAGAGGATATTTAAGGTGACAAATTTTCATATACTAGACAACCTGTTTTAAAAGAGACTCCTAAATAATAATAGATGCATAGCTCAGAGGCAGTAGCATGAGAAGCAGCATCAGAACCTGAAAGCCACTCAAAAGTAGAACAGAAAGCAGCATCAGAACCTAAATGCCACTCAACCTACAATGTTAAGGTTTAAACACCAAGTGCAAATAACTCCTGGATACTTTCTCGACATCGGAACAAAGTTATGAACTTTTCTTTTAAATGCAAAATCCTAGGTCATTTCATATAGAAGCCATGATCTAAACCAAACAAAATGAAACTACGACTTTTTTCATGAGTCCACAATGAAGACAAAATTAAGGTAAAATTATGCACTTATAGAAGCTAAAGAAAAGCCATTGAATTATGAACACGCTACTCAAACCTCCAAGAGGAGCAAGCATACGCTAGTCAATATCATGTTATCTAAACACAAAATATAGAACAGAACTAATTAAGACATGTAATGGTGCTGCCTTGGAACTAATGTCAAATAAAATTACTTAGTTATCCCAAGTCAGCAATATTAATTAAGGCCATCAGCAATAAACCTACATATTTAATTCACTCACATTCTTCACCACTGGTATTCACTTGGACTAAGACCTTCAGGGGCTTCCTTCCCAAGTTCCCAACTGCTCGATCAAGATGATTGGCAATCTGCAAATAACATAAATTAAGCTTTCATAAATTCATAGCAGAACATATAAACTAACAAGCTTGAATGGGAAAGGTCCTCAAGCAGAGCTTCATAAATCAATAAAATGCAAGTGTTCATAAAAAAAAGTCATTACCTTTTCATCATCCACACTCTCTACCATATCAAGGTTTGGTACACTAGCTGCACAACACACAATCACCCATAAGAAAACACAACAAAACACCACAAACCCAGAATTTCAAGACCAACAAAGACAACAAATGAACCATACCCAGTAAAGGTTTCACTTTATTACTCTGCAAATTCCCAATGAAATGCCACTCTATATCCTCTGGCAACTGCATTATTTAATCACCAGATTCAACCAAGAAAATTCCACATCTTTAATCAATCATCATTACCATAATCATTATTTAACACAAATTGATACAAAAAGATTCAAACTTTAAGAACCTGGGGTGCCTTTTCTATGAATTCTTGAGCATAGTTTTCACCAAAACAACGGTGACCCACATCGTATAGCTGTTTGATTAGAGAGACTGGTTTGGTCTTACTAACAGCCACCACTCTGATCTGCTGGGATCCACGACCTGCCTTCTCTGCTGCTTGAGAGACACGCTGAAGCACTGATCGGAGCGCCGCCGCTGCGACTTTGTCCATAGCGACAGGTATCGCTGACATATCAGAGACTTGCTCTTGTTCTTGTTTTGTGGTACAGTTCTTATCTGTGGTGCTGGGTTCTTCTTCTTCTTGTCTGTTCATTTTTTTTGTGGTCTCTCTCTCTCTAAAATCCTTTGATTTTTGGTTGGTTATTGCTGGCTAGATTGTTGGTATGAAACGTTGCGTTTTAGAATATTTCCTTACAATATTTTATTAATTTTTAAAGGTTTTTTGTTTTTTCCTTGTTACAACTTGTAAATTAACACGTTACTGAAATTTCTTTAGTTTAAACCAGTGGTATTGTACAAAATGCCCTTCGTAATATTATTTTTTACAAACAATTTCCATCTAAAATTTTCTTCAATGAACTAAGATTTTAGTTCAAATGATTATATATAATCATGGTACTAATATTTTCATGGCGCCAAGGAAAAATTATATATATATATATATATATAAAACCCGTGGCATCTCAATAATTATTTTTCGAGTCCGCTTAAAAAAATATAAGTAAAAAATAATTATAGAGAAAAATATTTGATTGGTATGAGTCTTTAAAAAATAAATATAAAAATTAACTAGTTACTCTATAACGATGATAAATTTTTTCAAAAGAAAAAACTTGACTTCCGAGCTTCGAGGTTAATATGAATAGTGAATGTCTTTTTTTTTTAATTTTAAGCTTTTAGGAACAATCCAGGCCATTCCAGGCAAAAAGAAAAAATATTGTTGAGTTTTACTTTTTATATAAACATTTGCCCTTTTGTTTTTTATCGATTCACCTCCCATTTGTTTTCATTTCTTTAATTTTTCAATTTTATTTTTTAAATTTTATAATTAAACTTTTCTTAATAATAATCTGGGCTTGCTTTCGAATTGATTAAATTAATTGTGTTATATCAAAACAAATTCTGTATGGTTTTATTTTAAATTCTAGCTAGAAAAGAAATCGGATCAAGAGATTTTTTCAATTAATTTTATTCTTGAATTTTATATACCAGTCGATTGAGTTGTTTTTGGATCAACCAAATAATTAAATCATGTGAGAATAACTCTTATATAGTTTAGTTTTAATTTGAATCGTAATAAGTTTGAATATCATGTTTTCCGATCACAGCATGTATACTGTTATTTTATAAAAACTATTTTAATACCTGTTATTTTTTTTTAAACAGTGCTAATTCTAAAAAAAAATCTTTAATTTTGATATACAAGTTCAGGGATGGCTTATGACCATTCATGAATGATCCGAAATGTTCATTTAGTAGAAGACATGCTAAATGTAAATCATAGAAGATACTCCTAACAGGTAAATGAGAGATAATTAACAGGGTGAAATGAGATATATATTCCTGAGTCCTGGCTAGACCAGTTTATATATATATATATGAGATTGTTCTAGCTAGTTGAAATTTTCCCAGTAATGAACAGATTCAGTAAAATTCATGTGGAAATATTAGGATTGATGTCCAACGCCATCTGCCGGTGAATTCTAGGCATGACAAATCGAAGAATCTCCAACACTAGAGCACTAAATGATAAAACTGAAAGTATTCCTACATAAATCCATTTCCATTTCTCAGCATGGTCTTTATGATCAATCCCTTGAAATATGTTTGCTACAATCATGGAAATCAATAGATATCCTAGGATTTTATGGTATATCTTCCACCACCTCCTGCATTCATTCTCTCTCTTCGGTTGCAAGTAGAGAGCAAGCATCTGCATCACAAAAACAATGGCGTCGGAGATCAATAAAGCAAGATTGATCAAAATAAGTAGAGGGACTGCAAGTCTAGGCTCACCTGTGCAGTTGCAAATGTGAAAATAACGATGCCAAGAATCCTGTGTGCTCTCAAGCTGTATTGCTTTGAGGAATTCCCAAGCCACATCCCAAAGCTCCATCCCACTGCACCAATAATATATCCCAAAGTTTGACACACAACGTGAAATTTGTACCATTCATCACATTTCAATGGAAATTTCCTGAAGGATCTTGCAACAATCGCCCCCACTGGCAAGAGTGTTCCCCATCCTATGATGTTTAGAACCCCATGAGTCTGTTTCATGTAGATCACATTAGTAATAGCAAGACGAGTTCATCAAGGAAAAATGAAAAGAAAAGTAAAAGTTAAAGCACATGGAACTCTTTATTTTTCTGCAAATTCTGATGATGTAACTTTCCTTACATTCCTAAGATGGCGTCTGTGATGCAAAGCAATTTGACCACTCCATGATCTTAGGTTCGTCGTCTCTGCATTCTCAGTACCTCGAAGAGAAGTATGATCATCCCTTTGTGGTTTGATGTTTTCCACACTGGAGCTGACTTGCCACTCATTAGTTCTTCTCACTGTTGTCACAAGAGAACCCTCGCTGCATGAAGAGCTTTGGACACAGAGGATTAAACAGACGATTACAAGACAATGAGAGCTCATGATCTCTCACTGCCTTGACAATGAAATTGAAGGATTTCATTGTGCTGCAACATATAAAACTGTATCAAAAGTTCATGTCGCCATAGACTTGTTGCAGAATTGATGTAATGACATCAATCATTCCTTGATGTACTTCCTGTGACTTGTCAGAATATGTGCTTTTCTTAGCAACATAAAGAATCCTGTCTACCTTGAACCAGTGGTGCACAGGACAAGATAGATATTATTCTGATTTGTATCTGTCCTTTTGCAATCATTGCGATTTGCTTTTCTTTCTATTATTGTAGATTAATTATGTTTAGAATATAAAATTTGAAGGAGATCTAAATATTTTAGTTTTAATATATTTTGTAGGTGAAAATTTTTTATGATGAAACTTGAAGAAAGTTTATATTACTACGTATTTAATTTTTATCAAAATAAATAGAGATAGTAAAATTTAAATTTAAGATTATTTAGTTATTAAAATTTTGATATCATATCAAATAATCAATTCAACTTAATAGAAGATCATTGTATATGATTTATATTATTTTCTAATACTATTATGATTAATTAATTGATTAAAACTAATTACAAAAATTAAAAAAAAATTAGGAAGAGGGCTTAAGAGAAATCCTAGATGTCAGGGATAATCTTTCATGTAAGTGAAAGAAAACAATCTCTTTATTCATTTATCAAATTATAAAAGTCTACTTAAAAATAAATTAAAAAAATCTATTTATGTTGATCATAAGTCTAAATCTCAATCCTTAAAAAAAAATTATATAGTTATAAAATCCAAAATCATGATGCAAATAGTTTTAATTAGTCAATTGCAAATCTGACTAACAGAATAATATAATGTATATTATTTAGCATAGTTATTTATGGATCAATGAAAAGAAGTATGGATTATGCAGAATGGCTGGTTTTGATGAAAAAGCTCATAAGTTTCAATTTAAAAGTTAGATTGTGCTTAAACTTAGTTAAGAGGTGTCACTATTCGATGCCATGATGATATTTAAAAAATAAAGGAACAAAAATAGATATCTGACATCTTATTTTTAAAGGAAAAATATTTTATTTGAGGAGTTGCCATATAATATTATGGTCATTAGAAACCATAACCAGTCAATAACAATTCTATGATATGAGACTAGTTACGCTAAAAGAAAGATATTGTCACTCCTAAAATGATCCACTTGGCATAGACTGCATTGCATATTTTGTCTTGACTTGTTAATGGTTTGTTGTGTTATGTTATCATGGCTTGTCTATAATATTCATGATTTTGACTTTAGTAAATAGTCAACTAAAAATACTTTCAATTTGGCATTGATAGGCGGTCTAATATTTCTGACCTTAGCGTTAATGAATATTGAGCTAAAAGTTATTTCTAATTCTAGTGCTGATATTCCTAACTCTAGTGTTAATGAATATTAAAAGTTTTTCTAATTCTGACATTGATGAGCATAAATAATCCTAACTCAAACATAAATGAATATTAAGATGATATTCATAATTTTGGTATTAGTGGATGTCAATCCAAGTTGATATTACCACCTCTGACGTTGATAAATAAAAAAAATTATTTAAATTGAAATTTTTTATTTTTCTTAAAAATTCAAGGCGGTGACTCGTAATGAGTCAATTTACCTTAAACAAGGATAACAAATATTTTTTATTTACAAAGAAAAGGTTGATGATTTTATTATTTTGAAAATTTAGATATGTCGGTTCAATGAGTCTTTTAATTTTAGGCAAGTCCTTCTTAGCTTAATGAACTTCTTATTAAGTTCAAATATACATGCAAAATATTTTTTATAAAATTTTTTAATAAAAATGTTTAAACAAAATATTTTAATAAATGTTAAAATATGTAAAAGTATTTTTTGATTTTGATCTTTTTGTGAAACCCGAATAGATACAAAAACAGTTTTAGCATTTTTTTTACTTGGACATGAAAAAAAAAACTTTGATGAAAAACTCTAATTAATTAATCTCTTTTTAAATAAAAGGGAACTGAAACAAATGATTACCAAACATTATACACGAGTCATAATTATCTCAAATATTATACTTGGAATATTGTGGTAGTAGTTGGTTTTAAAAATATTTTATATTTAAAAATATATAAAAATAAATATTTTGTATTTTTTATAATTTAATATTAGCAAATTAAAACAATATAAAATATATATAAAAAAATAATTTAAAATAAAAAAAAATCAAATCTTTGTAAAAGCTATTTCTAACCACCAAAACAAAGCACCTTTATATAAACAAACAAAGTCAGCCCATTCGTAAACACAAACCCAACCCAGCCTCCATTGCAGCCCAACTCGCTGACAAAAAATATAGCCCATAAACTCAAACTACGATTTATTGTATTATAATATCAGCCCATCAAACAAAAGTAAGAAAACCCAAATCCACAAACACTTCAAAATTAAATCACAGGATGATGAAAAGATCGCAACCAAAAATTCAAGCCGGATTGCAGGATCTTCTTGTCCAATACCTTTAGTATATATTTCAAGAAAAAAATTATTTTTTAATCTGAATTTAAAATTTTTTTGTATATATATTTTATATTTACAAGAAAAAAATTATATTTTTTCAATGTGGGAAAAAAAAACTTTTTGATTTAAATACTTCAACTTAAAATAATAACATAATATCTTTTCAATGTGGAATTTGAAGCCCTTTAGTATATATACTCTATGTTCACAAAAAGAAAAAAGTTATGTTTTTTCAATGTGGGATAAAAAAATTTTTAAAATATTATTTTAAACTTCATTATTTACATCATGTATAGTTTATATTCACATTAATGTTTTTTTAATTTTTTCATATGAAATATTAAAATTTTAAATATATTTTTTTAAATTTTTTCGGGTTGACTCAGGTTGATTCATGAAACTCGGAACCCAGCCACTTAACCAGGTTAACTCCTGAGTCAGGTTTGATAACTATATTCAAAAGAGATAAAATAATAAATAGTATTTTAATGGCATGTCGTTTAGGATCTTGATTTAAAGCCAGATGACAAGTCGCTTAATATAAAAATTTAAGTTAAATTAAAATCATTTTTTAACTTTCACTTAAGTCTAAAATTATTTTTATCTTTTGTAATCTTTTAAATATTACTCCTTAGATTTATACATTCCTTGCAAAATAGTCATTGCTTTTAGATTTTTTCAATTCGGTTTTTAATTAACTCTTCAAACTTTTAATTTTTTTAAATTCATCCTTAATTAAGTCAATTAAGACCTTTCAAAGTTCAATTAGGCCATTGAATTTATTCAATTTTTGCAATTTTGCTTTCATATTCAACTTTCTTCTTAATTACTTTTATTTTTCAAAATTGGACCGTCAAACTTTGCAATCTTGTCATGCTAGTCCTTAAATTTGTGTAGTATTGACCAAATTATTTTTCAATATCTATTCAACAAGATCATAAATTGTCAGATGTGTATGCATGATTGATTTGAAGTATTTTTTTTGAAAGAAAAATATTTTTTATATGAAAAATAATTTATTTTTTTAAGAAAACCTAAAATTGAGTTAGCAAGAAATCCCAAAACCTCAACTTTAAAGGAGAGTCGGCTTCTGTAATCAATTAAGTTCTGAAAAGTCCTCAAATTAGTCCTATAAAATGGGCTAGTTTTATTATTTTTGGATTTATCAAATACTAGAAACAATGGCGTAAAATTAAAACTATTTGCTTGGAGTAATTTTGCTATCTATTTGACCTTTTTTTTCCCTACGGAGGCCAACTTTTCTTTAAATTTAATCAACTCAATTCTTCTTTAATGATATTTAGTCATTGCTAAGCATTGTGATGAATCAAGACGACACAGAGAAAGCAAAACTTGTAAATTCAATTTCCTAATGTCAACTCTCTTACAAAAACTTCTCTATAAAAGCCAATCTCCTATCAAAATAATTCCCATCCAACTAATCCTTGTTTCATATATACTAGCTAGTAACCATGAAGTTGCTAAAGCTCTTCATTGCTCTCTCAACAATAGCTAGTACCGTTACAGCTTTGCATTTAGACAGTTACATTAATGAAAATTCAAACAGGCAAAGTGAACTCTCGTTGTCCGAAATCCAAGAAGTGACTTCTTTACGAGGGGTTGGTCGCGTCCTGTCTCAACAAAACCTGATAGCCAATCTGACATGCAACAAATTCCCTCGAATTTGTCGACTGAAGACAAGTGCAGGACCAGATTGCTGCAACAAGAGATGTGTTAACGTGAAGAAGGACCGATTGAACTGCGGTATGTGTGGGTACAAGTGCAAGTACACTGAAATATGCTGCAAGGGCCAGTGTGTGAACGCGTCTTTCGATAAAAGAAATTGCGGTGGATGCAACAAGAAGTGCAGGAAGGGCGAATTTTGTGTTTATGGGATGTGTAGCTATGCATGATTGCTTCACAAACTGTATAATTTTCTGTTGTCTACATCTTCTTGTTTCTGCAAAACTGAGTCTCTTGCTTGCTCCAAAGTGCATTGGGGTGCATGTGTTGGCTCATTAATGTAAGTCACATCACCACATTATGAGAGTATAGTTGTATTAATCTTACCACCGAGTATAAATGAGCAAAAAGTTTACAGTAGCATAACCTTGCAATCACAAGGTCTACATATGTGAACGTGAACATAATTATATAGCTAGCATATTATAAGTATGATTGTGGAACAATCATCTAAATTTAAAAATTTTAATTGATAAGTGTGATTTTAAAATATAATTTTTATTATATTATTTAGAATATAAACTTTTTGAATTTAAATTTCAATTTGCATATATTTACATATTAAAGAGGCTTTGCTATTATATTTAAAAATGATTTTAATCTAAAAATTTTAAGTAAATTCTCAATATAATTTATATTATTCTTTAATATTTATAATCTTCCATACAATGCATTGCTAAACCAAGTGTTGAATACCAATGAAATCCATAAATATTAATGAGAGCAATTAGAGTTTAAGTTTCTAAATGCCAACCATAAAGATGAACACTACCACGATAGCAAATTGAAATTAGACAGTGTTATAATTTGATAATATAATAATAGTTATTTTTTAAAATATTTTTTATTTAGAAATGAATTAAAATGATATTTTTTTAATTTATTTTTGACATTAACATATCAAAACGATAAAAAAAACATAAAAAATAATTAATTTGAAGCAAAAAGATTAAAATCTTCTAGAAGCATGGCTAAGCTGCAAAAAAAAAAATGACACTTTAAAATCTTTTCATCTATATATAGTTATAGAAAAGAAAAGAAAAATATAATGATTTTCCTTTTTTTTTTTGGTTTTATTACGAGTCTCAACATGCCTTTAACTACCCTTTCTTATTGAAAATGAAACTTGATTTTTGATTTTTTTAAAGAACAGGGAAACCGGTTCATAGGTTGAGAACTGGTTGACGAATTGAATTAAATAAATCAGTCGGCAGAATACAATTCATGTTCAGATTAGTATTTTCTTATATTAATTTATTTTTGATTGTCTAGGATTTTAAACCTATAAAAAAGTTTGTAATTTGATATTATTAAGTAGTACAAAAAAAAGAGAATAACTAAAAAAGTTTAGAGAAAAATACTTAATTAAAAATATACTTTCCTTTTAATATTTTTTTTCTTCTTGAGTTTTTGACTTTTTATTATTTTTTTAATCTTATATGGCATCCAGCTTTCTTCCAACACTTGTAAGATTAATTTGAACATGAGATGATCAATGGAAATCACAAATTTTAACCATTAGACTATCCCTTTGAGGACATGATATTCCTACTTTGTTCTATAATTTTATGTGGGAAACAGTTGTAAAGTTCAAATAAAGAAAGAGAAAAGTGATACTTAATCAATCTAGCTGCTCAATGGTTTAGCAAATGATCAGGCATTTGCTTCAACTCTAAGCAAAACCGCAAGCATCGGTCAAACTAAGCATGTGCATAGGGAAGGTACACAGTATCAAGTAGTTTCTTCTTGATGCATGTTCATAAGAACGGAAGTAATGGCTGCATATAGTTTAGTTGCCTACAAAAGTCAGGCTTCATTTACATTTGTCACGGATTATTGGCAACTATCAGAGGAGAAGTTGACGGAGGACTAAAGAGAAGAGAATAAAATATTGTTTGCAAGTCTGCAGCACTTGCTTTGGACCTGCTTGTCACCTGTGAATGTTCTTGGTCATTGCATATTGCAAGGTAGCCGAACTGTGGAGAAATAAATATCTATGATTTGGAAATAATGAAAAGTCAAAACTTGAAGCAAAATCCCAACCCTTATCTTCTGTAAAGGAAATTGTGAGATGCCTTCACGCAATTGCCAAGGTGATTGAAGGAAAGAACGTGCTTCAATAACTGACATGAAATTTAGAAATCAAACACTGGAAAAAGCA